>ERZ724517.147-NODE-147-length-41969-cov-8.088610_pt1 | contig 41969 bp, 36 predicted proteins | sample MGYA00376050_ERZ724517 | MGnify/ENA primary metagenome ERZ724517 (study PRJEB28724, sample SAMN07190886) | activated sludge metagenome | isolation source: activated sludge of sewage treatment plant in Hong Hong | place: USA: Christiansburg, Virginia | collected... | reverse complement strand
TCATGACCTTTGTAATTTCGGAGAAATAAAATACTAATCCTGTCCGAAGTATTGATTAACAGGAAAGCTAAACAAATGATGACTAAAACTCAATTGAGCGATTGTTTCGCCTGTAGGCGCGCTTAGCTTTATAGTATCGTGATTATCTGCCCCATACTGCACCTCAAAATGCGCCATTTCTTTGGGAATTCCCCAATTTTTTTGGCCATTATCAATTGAGTCTTGGGTAGATACATAAATTTTAGAAATAGACAAATGACGCTTTTGGCCAAACTTGAGTGTGCCGCCTATATACAGTAACTCATGGTATGCGCCAACGTCCGAGCTTTGATAATCGGCAAAGGCTATATAAGCCAAATGGCCGCGCCGTGTTGCTTTTAGCTCATCGCTAATAAAACTTTGTTCATTTAAAACTTGTTGCGGCAACTGCACAACCATCACATAACCCTGTCCTTTTAAATGCCAAGGGGCTGGCGCAACCTTTTGAGTCATATTTCACCTTGCTTATACAAATTAAACTCAAGCAAGAGTAATACGATTACAAACATTTAAGCACTGTGAGTTGCGGACATAAAAAATATAGGCAAAAAAAAACGACTCATAAAGAGTCGTTTTTTGAAGCTAGTTAAAGCAACACTAGACTAAAGATTAGTCAATAGCGCGTACTTCTTCTGCTTGAAAGCCTTTTTGGCCTTTTACAACAGTAAATTCAACTTTTTGGCCGTCACGTAAAGAACGATGACCGTCGCCTAAAATAGCGCGGAAATGTACAAATACATCTTCGCCAGCTTGACGTTGAATAAAACCAAAACCTTTAGAGTCGTTAAACCACTTAACGGTACCTTGTTCACGATCTGACATAATATATCTCACTTGTGTTACTGAAAAAAAGCACGCTTTATTTGGCGCGTACTGAGGCCGCTACACACATTTGAAGTTTTAAGAAAAATTCTTCAAACTTCTTGTTACAACAACGGCCAAACATCAGCGAACATCAGGTGACACAGTTGGAGCTTTCACGGACGAGTAGATTAGACACTCTTTTTGCCTGAGTAGCAATCAATATTTACTTTTTTATTACACCATCAATAAATGGCATCGGGCAATTAAGCAAAGCGGCTAATACTCTTAGCAACTCATACTCGCTACGATGTAACACGCCGTCACTTTGAATCGTTGTTGCCGTTAGGTTAATTAATTGCTTTTTTCCTTCTAAATTTAGCGTATTAAATAGTTTTAGTGTTTTATCCAATGTTAACAAGGTGGCTTGTTGTGGTGCAGGCATAGTAGGCATCGACAGTAAAAACACAGGACTTAGTAGTTGCTGATAAATACTGGCGTATTGTGATGGCTGGTGTGCGCCATATTGTAACAAAGTCACAACCCATTGAGCGCAAGGTAGAGCAAGCTGTTGTAAAGTCTGCTCTCTAAATACAATTTTTGGCTTGTTTAATGCCTGTTCTATTAAGTTTAACAGTGCAAATTCAAATACCGATAACTGCTGATTAAGCCATGCTAAACGCCGTAACTCCATGATAAAAAATTGACGTTCTTGAGGTGTTAATGCCAACAAACGAGGAATGGCTAGCTCCACAATCGGTAAAGCAAGGCGATTATCACTACAGGCTAAGGCTCGTTGTAATTGGCTAACCCGTTGAGCTAATACGTGTTGTGATGCAAAAAACTGTGTTAAATCAGAACACCCTTGCTCTTGGGCAATTAAGGCAAACAACACCGCTTTTGCACCTAATGTACTTTGTAAGGCGCGTGATATATCTATTGATAACGAGCGATACAAATACTGTGCCGACTGCAAGTCTGCCCATTGTAACTCGCCTACCATCGTGGTCATGGGAGCATCAAAACTAAATTCTATGTGGTCGTTTGGTGTTATTTGAAAAGGTGTAACGGCTTGTGGGGCTTGTGTCATCTCGCCCGAAAAAGCCAAGATAGATGAGTTTTGAGGTTTAGGTATTGAAGCTGAAGCAGGTGTTACAGTGCTTGTTTTTGTTTTTTGATATTTAATGCGTGTTAAAAACGTAGGTGCAATGGTTTGAATACGAATATTTAAGGGCGGATGAGTTGCAAACCACTGGCTAAAACTAACACTCTCACCAAAACACATATGACTCATTTGTTCGGCATGCCAAGAGTTTAAATACGAATCATATTGGCCAATTTTGTACAATGCCCCTGCTAAGGCATCGGGGTTACGGGTAAATTGTACACTGGCGGCATCGGCTAAGTTTTCACGTTCACGCGAAATAGCGGCTTTAATTAATCGGCCGAGTACCAAGCCTATATAACCCACCAACCACAGTCCACAACCTAAAGGCCAAAATGGAGTAATACTTTTATGTTTGGGATGGTCTCCCGTTGGCGAGCGCATCAAAAACTCACCCATTTGCCCTACTGCTAACATCCCTGCCAACACCGATAACATATAGGTATTTAAACGCATATCGCCATTTAAAATATGACTAAATTCGTGGCCAATAACAGCTTGCAGCTCATCGCGGGTTAAATGGGTTAATGCCCCTTGAGTCACCACTAATACACTATCTTGGGTATTGTAACCTGCCACAAAAGCATTGATGGTGGACTCTTGCGGCAACACATACAAACTTGGTACAGGCACGCCAGAGGCAATGGCCATTTCTTCACAGACATTAATAAATTGACGCTGCACTGCATCTTGACTGGCAAAATCAATCGCTTGTGCATTCAGCATTTTGGCAACGGCTGTACCGCCCTCTCTTAATAAAAACCACTCTAATAAACTGCCCCCTGCCACTAACCAAAGCGTTCCTAATAATGCTTGTTGTGACCAGTCATGCCATAACCAAGTGCCTTGACCTGTCTCGTGGGTGGTCACTACCGCCACCAAATACAACAAAGCATTTACACCAATAAAAATAATTAATACTGCAAAAACAAAGTACCCAAGCAGCCGAGAGCTTGCTTGTTTAGCGGCTTGTTGACGACCAAAAAAGTCCACTCTACTCTCCTATAGCCCTCACTCTAGCTCTCTCCCACAGGGAGAGAGAACTCCCTCGCCCTTAGGGAGAGTTGGGGTGAGGGCTAAATCAAAAGTCAACACACCCTAATTAAAATTAATTTTAATGGGTTCTTTGGCTTCTATATTGTGTATTTCGAGGGGAAGTGCGGCCTGAAAATTGGTAAAATTAGCCACAATATTATTAGGAAACTTTTCGCGCTCAATGTTGTAGCCCATGACCGCATCATTAAACGCCTGACGCGCAAAACCGACTCTATTTTCGGTGGTTTTTAATTCTTCCATCAAATTTTGAATGGTGCTATTAGCTTTAATATCAGGATAGGCTTCGGATAACACCATGAGTTTACCCAAGGCGGTATTTAACACCCCTTCGGCAAAAGACAATTTGCTCATGGCTTCTGCACTATCGACATTTTTAGCGGCTACTTGCTCGGCAGTTACGGCCTGATTACGCGCCGCAATCACTTTGGTTAAGGTATCTTTTTCGTGCGACAAATAGGCTTTAACCGCTTCGACCAAATTAGGAATTAGCTCATAACGCCTTTGTAGCTGTACATCAATTTGAGCAAAGGCATTTTTAAAATGATTACGCAAACTAATTAAGCTGTTGTAAACATTGACCGCATAAAAAGCAGCCAAGCCAATAAAGGCTAAAAAAACAATACCAAACATTATAAGCTCCTTGGATTTTAATTTTTGTCACCCTGACCTTAGCAAGTTTTTTGACAGAGTCAACGCCTTTTGTTTTTTGATTCACCTCATAGCGCAATAACAGGTACAATAGAGATAGTTTTGGTATTTATTCTTTCGGAGTGCGTTCATGTCTGTACAACAACCCAAAGTAGGCTTTGTGTCTTTAGGTTGCCCTAAAAATTTGGTCGATTCTGAGCGCATTTTGACCCAGTTACGTACCGAAGGTTATCAAATCTCTGCCGACTATCAAGGTGCAGACTTGGTGGTGGTAAATACCTGTGGCTTTATTGAATCTGCGGTACAAGAGTCATTAGATGCCATTGGCGAAGCCCTTGCCGAAAACGGCAAAGTGATTGTTACGGGTTGTTTAGGCATCAAAGAAGGCCAAATTAGAGACGTACATCCGAGTGTGTTAAAAGTCACAGGCCCTCATGCTTACGAAGAAGTCATGGACAGTGTGCATCAATACTTGCCACCTAAAGCCGACCATAACCCGTTTATTGATTTAGTACCTGCACAAGGCATTAAACTCACCCCTAAGCATTATGCTTATGTAAAAATTTCCGAAGGCTGTAATCATCGTTGTACTTTTTGCATTATTCCCTCTATGCGTGGCGACTTGGTGTCGCGCCCTATTGGTTCGGTGATGAGTGAGGCTGAGCGTTTGGTTAAATCGGGCGTTAAAGAGTTATTGGTGATTTCGCAAGATACCTCTGCTTATGGTGTTGATTTAAAATACAAACTTGATTTTTGGAATGGTCAGCCCATCAAAACCCGTATGCAAGAATTGTGTGAAGCAATGGGAACATTAGGCGCGTGGGTACGTTTGCATTATGTGTATCCGTATCCTCATGTAGATAACGTGATTCCGTTGATGGCACAAGGCAAAATTTTGCCGTATTTGGACATTCCATTTCAACACGCCAGCCCACGTATTTTAAAATTAATGAAACGCCCTGCTCACAGCGAAAACACTTTAGAACGCATTAAAAAATGGCGCGAACAATGCCCCGAATTAGTGTTGCGTTCTACCTTTGTGGTTGGCTTTCCGAGCGAAACCGAAGAAGATTTTGAGATGTTATTAGATTGGCTGCGCGAAGCTCAACTCGACCGTGTCGGCTGCTTTAAATATTCTGCTGTTGATGGTGCTGCCGCTAATGACATAGAAAACCCTGTACCAGAAGAAATAAAAGAAAGCCGTTGGCAGCGTTTTATGGAAGTGCAGCAAGAAATCTCTGCCGCCCGTTTGCAACTTAAAATTGGCAAAACCATACAAGTGCTAATTGATGATATTGACACAGAAGAAGGCGTGGCGATTGCGCGTTCTGCGGCTGATGCACCCGAAATTGACGGTAATGTGTATATTGAAGGTGAAGGCGCGGCGGATTTAAAAATTGGTAACTTTGCCACTGTAACCGTGATTGATGCCGACGATTATGATTTGTATGCTGAGTTAGTTTAAGAGCCTCACCCCAGCCCTCTCCTTTAAGGAGAGTCCTCTCTCCCTGTGGGAGAGAGTTAGAGTGAGGGAAGAGTAGCAGGATATGCTCAATATTCAGCCAAAAATAGGCAATTAGCCCAAACTTCAACAGCCTCTACGGCATCATACGTTTAATTAAATTATCTTTTAAGATAAATTGATGAAACATCGCCGCTGCAATATGACCCAATGTTAGCAACACCAACAATGGCCAAAAAACATCTTCGTGTAAGTCTTTAACTTGACCTGCTAACTCTTTATTAACATCTAACACTTGCGGAAACTCAAACACACCAAACCAGCTAACGGGTTTACCTGCTAATTGCGACATCACCATACCCGTAATTGGCATCGCCAATAAAGCCAAATATAAACCTGCATGAACCAAAGAAGCCGCTTTTTGTTGCCAAGCAGGCGCAGCTAATGGCGTAGGTGTCACATTAGACGAACGCCAAATTAACCGTGCCACCACAAACGCCCCCAAAGATACACCCAAGGCTTTATGCAACATAATATACTTAACATACTCTACAGAGTCTTTGGCTGCCTCCTCGTGTAAAGTCACCGCCACCCATACCGCAATTAACAACAACACACTCAACCAATGAAAGGCTTTTGCCAAGCCACCCCATGCCTTTGTACTATTACGCATATCCATGTTTATCGCCTTTTTAATTTAACGTTTTAATCAGTATACGCTCTTTATCTTAAGTCAAACTTAACACAAAAAACTATTGCCCCTATTAAAGAAATGCGCCTATGATGAGAAATACCCTCACATAAAACAAGTGTTTAAGGAAGTTATTTATGCGTAAATTACGTTTTTTAGGTGCAGCGCAAGAGGTAACAGGCTCTTGTTACTTGCTCGAAAATTCGGGTTATAAAATTTTATTAGAATGTGGCATTCATCAAGGCGGCGATGCCATTGATAGAATTAGTAAAGAAGACTTTAAATTTGTTCCCTCAAACATTGATGCGGTGATTTTATCTCATGCTCATTTAGACCATTCTGGCTTATTGCCCAAATTGGTTCACGATGGCTTTAAAGGCGTTATTTATTGCACAAATGGCACCAAACAGCTCCTTAAAATTTTATTAGAAGATGCGGTACATATTTATTTAAAAGACATAGAGTACGAAAACTTACGCCGCGAACGCTCAGGCAAAAAAGCCCTCACCCCACAGTACACCTTAGATGATGTACAAACAGTATTACGTTTGTGCCAAGGGCAAGATTATCATCAGCCGCTTAATTTTTTAGAGTTTTTTAGCTTAACCTTTCATGATGCAGGCCATATTTTGGGTTCATCTATTGTAGAGTTGGCAGTTAAAGATGATGTGGACACCAAGACGCTGGTGTTTTCGGGCGATTTAGGCAACCCCGATACCTCATTAATGCGTAATTTTGATTTTGTAGAAAAGGCCGATGTAGTGTTAATGGAGTCCACTTATGGCGACCGTGACCACCGTTGCTTTAGCGAAACCATCGATGAATTTAAAGCCATTTTAAAAGAAGCCGAAGCCGATGGCGGTAATATTTTGATTCCTTCGTTTGCCGTTGGCCGAACCCAAGAGCTGCTATTTCATTTAGGCAAAATGTATCACGAGGGCTTGCTTGACCATTGGCACGTTTTTTTGGATAGCCCCATGGCCAAAGCGGTCACTGATGTTTATTCTAATTGCATTAGACAATTAGACCATGCAGATGTGGCATTAATTAGAGAAAAACACGGCCATGACCTTGCCTCATTTTTGCCCAATTTAACCATTAGCGAAAGCGTGGAAGACTCAGCCGCCATTAATAATATTAAAAATGGTGCAATTATTATTGCAGGTAGCGGTATGTGTACGGGTGGGCGTATTAGGCATCATTTTAAACATCGTTTGTGGAAAGCTAACACCCATATTGTGTTTGTCGGGTTTCAGGCACGCGGCACGTTAGGACGCATTTTGGTGGATGGTGTAAAACGCATTAAGTTGTTTGGCCAACCCATAATGGTTAGAGCGCATATTCATACCTTGGGTGGATTTTCGGCTCATGCAGGACAAAAAGAGTTGTTAGCTTGGGCGAGTCATTTTAAGCCGCAACCCCGTTTGTATTTGATTCATGGTGAGCCTAAAGCAATGGAGGTGTTAAGCGATGCGTTGGCGCAAAAACATCGTATTAATGCCGAAGTGCCTGCTCAGTTGTCGCAAATTTTGTTTTAGACTGTAAAAAAATAGGGGCAACCACACGCCCCTATTGTACCAATTAAACCAAAGGCTTAACTTCTTCCCGTAGGTATTTAACCAGTTTTGGCCATGCTGCCGCGACTTCAGCGTGGCTAAACTTTCCCCATGCTCTGCCACTACCTGCGCCATAAGTACCCAAGCTCACGGCTAGTTCTTCAAAATTGGGGTTATTCGCTAAACGTGCGGCTATTAGCGCATAAGGTGCGTAAACTGAACTTTGGACGTAGTTTTTAATAGCTTCATCCATCTCGCCATTAATGAGTGCGTCGATGTCTTTAATACTAGTGATAGCACCTGACCACTTTAAAATGGATGTTTGTAGCAAAATAGACAGTTCTTCTAATTTTTGATGGCTGTTGATGCATAGCAACTCTTTTAATTGAAGTACACCATTTAAATTAAAGAATATTCCACCACCATTTGCCATAGAGTATTTAAAGTCAGATTTTTGAGCGATGGATATCATATTTTCTTCTATAAGACTAAAATTTATATTAAGATAAAATAATCTTCTCTTTCTTTCGCAAGATATTGTCAGAAAAAATTTGCATTTTGAGACAGTTTTATCATAAGTAACTCTGAAATAATCGCCTGCATGAATATTTTCGATCACTACAAAACCATGTTCTATTAATGGTTCTTGTACTCTAGTTTTGAAACTGTCATGAAACTGCTCGATAGTAGCTGAAAATTCTTTAGTTTCTTCAGTGAGTATTGATGATTGTAAGTCGCTTTGAGAGTGTGTGGGCAACGTAAAGCCATCAGGCCAATCAGCCAATGGCTTAATTTCTTTCTGTAAGTATTTAACTAATTTTTGCCATGCCACATAAACTTCTGACTCGTTAAATCTGCCCCAATTTCTGCCACTATCAGGGCCATAAGCACCTAAACTCAATACTAATTCTTCAAAATTAGGATTGCCTGCTAAACGCGCTGCAATAAGAGCATAAGGTGTGTAAAGAGAGCTAATAATGTAGTTTTTAAAAGCTGCATCAATATCACCATTCAGAAGAGAGTCTATGTTTTTAGTATTTTCTATTGCATCAGACCAATGTAAAACAGACTCATTTAACAGATAAAGTAATTTTTCAAATGTTTTCCAATTATTAATGTTAAACTCATCAATAAATCTAAACAGACTTAGAAGCTGTACTGAAACGCCCCCTTGCCGAGTAAAACTAGAAAAGTCCGACTGCTGAACTATTGCGTTTATATTGTTTTCTATTATCTTAAAGAAAATATCTGGTTTAAAACCACCAAGCCCATCTTGATAATAAATAGATAAACAAAGTTTACCCGTTTTAAAAGATTTATGATATTCAAGGCCACGTTGTTCACGATCCGAAAACTCATCAACAAGTACAAAACCATGCTCGCCACATAATTCATCTACTTTAGTTTTAATTGTTTTATGAAATTGTTTTAAGCTAGATGGAAAGTCTTTAGAGGAGTCTTGATCTATTGCAGGCAGGATTTTGGTTGTTAGTGATAGAGGAGCTAAAATAGAGTCGTCAGGCAAAAATACTAATTGTAGTTCTTCATCGCACAATACTAATTTATAGATTGAGACTTCTTCAAGGATAATATCAAGTATATTCCGCCAATGAGGCTCATATTCTGGCAATCTTAACATCAATGCGGCGGTATTCAATGCTTTAAACTGATACTCAATCTGTTGCAAGTATTCTATTACTGTAGTTTCTAAAGTCTCATCTTGACAGCGGTTTTTGAGGTCACTCACAAAGCATAATAACACATCACTTGGCTCTGCCTTTTGACGAGCTAAAGTTTTCGCTTGTTGGACGGCTAGGTAATAATCACTTGCTACACCATATTCATCCGCATCCCAAATAATGACATTATGATTGATTGGCATTTTTATCCTCCTTTTAAAAATGGATTTTATTATTTATAAACTAACGTAAACAATCAGGTTGAATCAAGCCGTTAACCGCCAAAACTTGTGGCTCACTCAACCATAAACGCACATCAACACCTAACAACTCAGCACAATAACTTAGCAAATGCGCCCACGTAATACCATTGGCATACAACATACCAAACACATCTAAAGTACCACCCCGATTTTTGTAGCCCACAAAACGACTTTGGCTATAGCCTGTATCTAAACGACGTAATACACCCGTCATAACTTCGGGGCGGGTATGACACACAAACAAGCGTTTTTGTACCGCTGGAATACAGGTATTTAAGGCGGCATCATCTAACACATAAACCGCTTCTTTGGCATCTCGTGCAATCCTAAACCGCGCAGGCTCAACAATCGCCACTACCGACACCGCCACGCCATGTTGTTGTAATACCTGAGCCGCACGTTGTACCGCTTGTAATTGGTACGAGCCAATAGCCAAAAGCTGTATTTGTGCATCATGGTCATGGCTTAACGTGATTGCACCCTGCTTGGCAGCTTGTTGAGCTTGTGTGGCATCACACACCACAGGCAATACATTTTTGGCGGCAACAACAGTAGCCACTCTGCCTCGCTGCTCATATAAACAACTTAATTGCGCTAAAGCGGTATTGGCATCACACGGAAACAACACGGGCGCAACGTCACTCATTTCGCCTAACCATGCTTCGCTGAGGGTTGGGTCTTGGTGAGACTGTTCGTTTTTGCCGTTTTCCCATGTATGCGAGCTAACCACAATCGGCACGCTTAACCATTGCGGCGCACGATTTGTTTCGCATAAATGGCGCGCAAAAATCACTTCTTGACGCATCGCGCCTAACATTTTTACCGCAAAAGCCTCATAACTCACGGCAATATTTAAGCCTTGTTTATTGGCTAAAACGGCTGATACCACGGCTTCTTCGTTAAGTGCGGTAATGACTCCGCCTTGCACCGCTTCGGCTACATCTAACTCCACATCTAAAACCCGATGTTTAATTCGGTCTAAGGTCAAGTTCATGCGATTACTACGCATTTCGTCAGGATTAGCCACTCGCACACGCAGTTTAGGGTTAGCCGCCACTAAATCACTAAAATAACGGTCTATTGCCACCATCGAGGCAACTTTTTGACCTACATCAGCCATATTAAGGGTGGGTTGTACCAAGCTGGGCGGATTGGGATAACGCAAACAATGGTCTTTTTCTTTAACTCGCGCACCAAAACTATGATTATTTAAGGTGGTAATTGCCCAATTTAAGTTTTCTTGAGCCACATATAAAGGCTCACAACCTGCGTTAAATAAATCGCGCGCTGCGGCATCATGGGCAGGACTTTGAGCAATAGGCAAATTATGCGATGCGTTTGTTCCTGCATTCACAAAACCAAAACCTTTGACGGTTTCGGCAATGCAATAGGGCAACATCACAGGATAATTACTATTGCCTTGCTTAATTTCTTGATGTTGCTGTTGTAAGTTTTGCGCCATGCTAATAATCGCCCATGCAAAGGCAGCAGGGTCTCGACCATTAATTTGTATCGGAGCAAAACCATTCAGCTTTAAATGTTCCTCAAACCAATACACACCACCCGACTGAGACATGGTAGTACGTTGGTCGATACGACGGCCATTGGCAATCATAATGGGCATCACTAAGCCTGTATCTTCGCCACGCCAAAAACGCGGCACCCAATCACTGCCGCGCTGTTCTTCAAATGCGCCATCGCTTAAAAAAGCCACTAACTCTTGCTTTGGTAACGGCATATGCACATATTGCAGCTCGGCAAAGCCTAAATAGCCGCCTTCAATGATGCCGCCTGCGGTATAAGGGTTTACATGACTACCTAAGGGAGCTTGAGGTCGGCCTTCTTGACTCACTGCATAACTATAAAAGTCTTGAACTAATTGGCTTAATCCTGCATCGTTTAAAGGATAACGCTGTGTTTGTTCGGCTTCGGTGTTGCCTAATAAAATATTAACCGCATCAATCGCCGCCACACAATGGCCTTGTCCCATCATCCATGCGCGAGTTTTGCCTGTGAGTGCATTGGCCAACAAATAGCCCACATAAGCAGGCACTATATTTAATGCACCGCCCGTGTGGCCTTCGGGAGTTTCTTTAAAGTCATTGCCTTTAAGAGGACGACCATCTAAATAAACGTGTTTGCTATAGGTCATGTGTACCGTAAGCCACATCGCCATATTGCATAAATAATCTGCGGCGGTTAATAAACGTAGGGCTTGCTCTTGGCTGCATAATCCTTGACGTTCTAACTCGGCCAACAAATCTAAAATTCGCTCTTGGGTGAGCTTGTCGTGCCTAACTACGCCTTGGCCTGCCGACCACTGCTCAAAACTAATATTCATATTGTTAAATTCCTCGTGTTAGATTTATCATCTGTGATATCAAGATTTATATATTTTCTTGTTATAACACAATCTATTACTTCGACAACGGCAAAAACAAATACTATGCTTAACAGCAAAATATAAAAAGGAACACCTTATGAAAATTCGTCAATTAGTAAACCACTGGCAAAGCATGGGTGATGACTCTTCCCCTAAAACACGACTCCATATTGATATTCCCATTCACGATGCCGCTAGACTTGCGGCTCTTGCTGATTTGTTTCCTGCACTTAAAGCGCAAGAAATCATTGCTGCATTATTACACTCTGCCCTTAATGATGTAGAAGAAGCTTTTCCGTATGTTAAAGGTGACACTCAAGTGGGTGAAGATGAGCAAGGCAACCCTATTTATCAAGATATCGGCTACACACCGCGCTTTTTAGCCTTAGTGCAACAACATTTAGCTAAAATAGAAAAATAACTGAGTAAAATTTATGACGTTCAACATCTTTAGACTATTAAGTATTATTGAAGGCTTATCATTACTATTTTTATTATTTGTGGCTATGCCTGCCAAATATCAGTTTAACATCACAGGCATTGTACCGATTGCGGGCATCACGCATGGCTGTTTGTGGTTGGCTTATGTGGTTTTATCATTAGTGGTGAGTCATCAACAAAAATGGTCGGTGGGTTTTTGGGTCGCTACTTTAGGGGCATCAGTTATCCCTTTTGCCTGTTTTATACTCGAAAGAAAACTCAAACCCATGACTTCACTAGGTAATACTTAAATGACAAGCATGTCATGGCATAAATTACTCAGTGCTGACCGTTTGGGTAGCCGTAAACCACACGACGAAACCTCACGCAGTCCGTTTCATAAAGATTATGACCGTATTGTCTTTTCGGGTGGGTTTAGACGACTCAACCGCAAAACCCAAGTACATCCGCTATCACAACACGATACGGTACATACCCGTTTAACTCATAGCTTAGAAGTCTCGTGTGTAGGGCGCAGTTTAGGCATGTTGGCCGCCGAAAAAATTATCGACCAATTGCCGCATTGGGTCTCTCCTGCCGACATGGGTGCAATCATTCAAGCGGCGTGTTTAGCACACGATATTGGTAATCCACCCTTTGGTCATGCAGGCGAATACGCTATTCGAGACTGGTTTTTGTTGCCGCAACAAGCACATTTAATGGCTTTATTACCACCTGCTCAATTTGCCGATTTATGTCAATTTGAAGGCAATGCCCAAGGCTTTAGAATTTTAACGCAACTGGAATATCACCCCAACGAAGGCGGTATGCGTTTAACCTATGCCACGCTGGGTGCGTACTTAAAATATCCGTGGTTATCTAAACCCATTGCAGGCGGCGTTGCGAGTCACAAACGCGCTAAGTTTGGCTGTTACCATACCGAAAAACACTTATTAAGCACTTTAGCTCAACAACTTGGTTTAATTCAGCAAGGTGATTTTCATTGGTGTAGGCATCCTTTAGCCTATTTACTCGAAGCGGCTGATGATATTTGTTATACCTTGATTGATTTAGAAGATGGTTTAGCCTTAGGAATGCTGCGCTATGACGAAATAGAACCACTTTTTTTACAATTATTAGACGACCTACCTCCACCGCCCGAACTCAAACAAGATGTGCCTGCACCGCAAAAAATTGCTGCGCTACGCGGTAAAGCCATCGAAAAATTAGTTTCGGCTATTGCGACGGCCTTTGAGCAACAACAAGAAGCATTATTAACAGGCACTTTACAAGGCAGTTTATTGCAGTATTGTCACCCTACGTTAGCTAATGGTATTGATTTAGCTAAAAATTTAGCACGTGAGCGGATATTTAATCATCCTCAAAAAGCCCAACTTGAGCTAGCCGCCTATGCCAGCTTACATACCTTATTAAGTGCTTTTTCGGAAATGACACTAAGCACTTATAAAAAGCAAGCCTTAACCTTTAAACAACAACGCTTACAACAGCTTTTAGGGGTTCATACTCTAAACCCTCAAGATAATCTATACTCAGGACTCATGCAGATGCTTGATTTTATTGCTAGCTTATCAGACCATCATGCTTTATCTTTAGCACAAAGCTTACAAGGCATTCAGCCTTAATTTTTTTGGAATAAACACAAGCCCAGAGGCAATTATGGCTCATATTTTAATTATTGATGACTCTCCCACCGAACAAGCAGGTTTAAGCCAAATGCTACAAAAGCATGGCCACATTTGCTCTTTTGCTAATACGGGTGAAATTGGCATTGCCACCGCCAAAAAAAGCAAACCTGACGTGATTTTAATGGACGTGGTGATGCCAGAAACCAATGGTTTTCAGGCAACTCGTAAAATCACCAAAGACCCCGAAACAGCGCATATTCCTGTGATTATGGTCAGCACCAAAAGCCAAGTCACCGACCGTATGTGGGGTATGCGTCAAGGCGCAAGTGAGTATTTAACCAAGCCTGTGGCCGAAGCTGATTTAATTGCTGCCATACAAAAGGTATTAACCAAATAAGCCACGGATTGCAGCGACCCCTTGTGCGCCATAGTGTTGTGCAAGGGGTATATCTTCTTTTTTCATGCCACCTAAAGCATAAACAGGCAACTTTGCTTGTTGTACTGTGTCGGCAAATATTTCCCAGCCCATACAACTTTGCTCAACATGAGACAAGGTATTGTTAACAGGCGACAAGGTGGCAAAATCTGCACCTAATTGCCACGCCATGTGTAATTCTTTGATATTATGGCAAGACACGGCTAAATACTTTTTGTGTAACTTGCCTACTTGCCCTTCGGTTAACACACTTTCTTGTAATATCAACTCTTTAAACGGCACATGCACGCCAACGGCACTGGGTATTTTCCTTAATAAATCGGTATGAGTATGTAACATTAAACTCGCTTGATGTTGGCTACACAACTGCGCCACTTGTTGAGCCAAATGACAATAATCAGTTTTTGATAAATTTTTGGCACGCAAACAAAGCATCATGCCAACGTGTAAACGTGGCTTTAGCCATGCTAACAAATCTCCGCCTACTTCGTGTGCTTCTGGGGTGATGTAATACGCACTTGGCAATAATGCCGCTTTTAAAATGGGGGTATTTGCCGCAGGAAAGGCATAGTTTTTTAACTGCTCAGGATTAGCCCAAGCAATGGGTTGGCCTTCTGCGCCATGTGCTTCATCCTCAAAAGCCATGACTCTAAACACTTGTAAACGTACTGATTTGTCGGGGTAATGATGTTCTACGGTTAATAATGGGCGATATTGGGTTGCGGTAATGCCAAGTTCTTCTTGTAACTCACGTACTAAGGCTTGAGCTGGTGTTTCGTTGGCATCTACTTTGCCGCCTGCAAACTCCCATAAACCGCCTTGATGCTTATGTAAGGGGCGTTGAGCTATCAATAATTGACCTTGCGCGTTATGTATAACGGCTGCCACCACATTAAGCATTAGTTTTACCTTTTATCCATTAGCGTCTGTCTGTTGCTCATCACTGCTTTCTTGGTTTTCTTGTGCTTTTTGTAGCAACCATTCGTTCATTTCTTCGTTATCAATATTTTGATATAACTCTTCAACAGTCAATGTTAAACCTAAGGATTCAAACGTGATGTTATCTCCTAAAAAATACTTCTCGACTACCCAATTATTACGCTGGCGTTGCACTTCAATTTTAACCGCGCTTTGTTCGACCAAAATATATTCTTGCAACGTGGGAATGGTGGCATAAATCTGAAATTTGGTGGTTTCGTCGTATTTATGTGTCGAGGCAGATAACACTTCTACCACTAATACAGGTGTGGTCAGCATGTTGCCATCTGCTTGCTCGATAGTGCAATCAACAACAACATCAGGGTAAAAATAACGCGATTCTTTATTATAAAGTGAGGGGATTTTTACTTTTATGCTTTCGGAAAACACACGGCATGATTTGCCTTTTAAATGATTACCAATTTCACGTGCGATAGTACCAACTAACGTGCCATGATTAAAACTACCACCAACCATGGCATAGACATAACCATCAATATATTCATGGCGCGTGTTGCTTTTTTTTTCGAGAGCAAAATAAGTTTGCTCACTGATACGCTCATCAAATTTACGAATAGCTGACATAATGCTTAACCTCTACCTCTTCAAAATACCATTTAAGAATAGCGTGTTTTTGAGCAAGTACGGTATCTATTATTAAACTAAGGTCAAAATATGTTTGCGTTTATTATGCTTGTGGTGTGTTGATTTAGCCCATACACACCACAAGTAAAGTCTAGTATTTAAGACCGATAATCAGCATTAATTTTCACATAATCATACGAAAAATCACACGTCCATACGGTATCGTTAGCATTGCCACGACCTAACTCAATACGAATGGTAATTTCGGGTTGTTTCATCACGGCTGCGCCTAACTCCTCACGATAAGAAGCGGCTGCTCCACCATCTTCGCAAATACACACATCATCTAAATACACATTAATTTTACTAACATCTAAGTTAGGCACACCACTACGACCAATCGCGGCCAAAATGCGTCCCCAGTTAGGGTCAGAGGCAAAAAAAGCAGTTTTAATGAGTGGCGAATGCGCTACGGCATAAGCCACATCACAACATTCTTGAGTATTGGCACCACCTTCAACTTTAACCGTCATAAACTTGGTTGCGCCCTCTCCGTCACGCACAATTAATTGCGCCAAACGAATAAAACTACGCTGTAAGGCCGCATAAAAGGCTTCAAATAATGCGCCATTGCGTTGACTTAAAGGCGTGTTACCTGCCGCACCTGTGGCTACTAATACACAGGCATCGTTAGTTGATGTGTCGCCATCAATGGTAATACGGTTAAACGATTGCTCGGTAACCTCGCGCAATACTGCTTGCAATAACTCACGTTCAACAGCCACATCGGTTGCCACAAAACCTAACATGGTGGCCATATTAGGGCGAATCATGCCCGCGCCTTTAGAAATACCCGTAATGGTATAAGTCACACCATCAACCGTAAACTGTTCGCTTGCGCCTTTAGGCAAGGTGTCGGTGGTCATAATACCTGTTGCCGCTGCCAACCAATTATCTGCTTGTAAAGCGGCTAAAGCGGCTGGTAATCCTGCTTCTAATTTAGCAATAGGTAATTGTTCGCCTATCACACCTGTAGAAAAAGGTAATACCTCAGCTGCAGATACACTTGCTAACTCAGCCAAAGCAGCACAACTACGCTGGGCAGTAGTCATACCCGTTGTGCCTGTGCCTGCATTAGCATTGCCCGTGTTAATCACTAAATAACGGGCGTTTTTTTGTGCCAAGTTAGCTTTAGCCACATGAACAGGTGCCGCACAAAACGCATTAGTCGTAAATACAGCTGCTGTTGTGGCTTGTGGTGACAACTCAAACACCACTAAGTCTTTACGATTTTTATAACGAATATAAGCTTCAGCAATACCAATACGTACCCCATTGACAGGGTGCATCAAGGGCATAGATAAATCACCAACGGCCATGATTTCTTCCTTTAACTTGTTTAAGAATTTTAACCATCACCCCAGCCCTCTCCCGTTAGGAGAGAGTTAGAGTGAGGGTTAATTCAGAGTGTCAATAACCACTAAGCCAAACGACCATGACACTGCTTGTATTTTTTACCACTACCGCAAGGGCAAGGGTCATTACGGCCAATATATTGCCCTGCATAAGGATTATCCGAAGTTGGCTTTTCTTCACTTTCAATAAGTGCAGGCACACCCTCTTCGTCACCCATTAACTCAGGATGCTCCATGTGCAAATTCATTGCAGCAGCTTGAGCGGCTTGCTGTGCTTCCATTGCGGCCACTTCTGCTTCGTTTGGAATATGAATAGTTGCAATTGTTTGTACCACTTCCAACTTAACGGCACCTAACAATTGCTGAAAGAGTTCAAAGGCTTCGCGTTTATATTCTTGCTCAGGATTTTTTTGAGCATAACCACGTAAATGAATACCCTGACGTAAATAGTCCATTGCCGCCAAATGCTCTTTCCAATGACGGTCTAGTACTTGCAACATGATTTGTTTTTCTATCATATTGGCAATTTCGTCACCCATATTTAGGCGGCTTTGACGATAAGCTTCACGTGCTGTTTGCGCAATTTTGGCACGCAAACCCTCTTCTTCTAAACGATTGTCTTCATCTAGCCATGCTTGAACAGGCATTTCCATTTTAAAGTCGGTTTGTAACGCCTTTTCTAAACCTGCGACATTCCATTGGTCTTCAATACTCTGAGGCGGAATAAATTCGGTAACAAGGGTCGCAATGACTTCTTCATACATTGTTTCAAACAAAGTAGCCAAACTCTCAGAAGCCAACACATCATCACGTTGATAATAAATCACGCGACGTTGCTCGTTGGCTACGTCGTCATATTTAAGCAAGTTTTTACGCATATCAAAGTTGCGTGCTTCTACTTTACGTTGCGCGCCTTCAATAGAGCGTGTTACCCAACGATGCTCAATGGCTTCGCCTTTTTGCATACCCAATTTACGCATCATATTACGGACATTGTCGCTGGCAAAAATACGCATTAAATCGTCTTCTAAGGACAAATAAAAGCGGCTTAAGCCCGCGTCACCTTGACGACCTGCACGACCACGCAACTGGTTATCAATACGACGCGATTCATGGCGTTCCGTACCAATAATATGCAAACCACCAGCTGCTAACACAGCCGCATGATCTATCTCCCATTGCGCTTTTAAAGCATCGATTTGCGCTTGGGTTGGATTTTCAATATGCCCTAATTGTGCTTTCCAGTTACCGCCCAAAATAATATCTGTACCACGGCCTGCCATGTTAGTGGCAATCGTGACTGCACGAGGACGGCCTGCTTGAGCAATAATATCGGCTTCTTGAGCATGGAATTTTGCATTTAAGACTTGGTGTGGAATCTTTTCTTTGGTCAATAACTGAGACAAATACTCACTAGTTTCGATGGTTGCCGTACCCACTAAAGCAGGCGCGCCAGTTTCCATATAAGTTTTAATGTCACGTAAAATGGCATCAAATTTTTCTTCTTTGCTTAAATAAATTAAGTCTTCTAAGTCTTTACGTACCATCGGACGATGCGTAGGAATTACCACCACATCTAAACCATAAATTTGATGAAACTCAGTGGCCTCAGTATCAGCAGTACCTGTCATACCCGATAATTTTTTATACAAACGGAAATAGTTTTGGAAGGTGGTAGTTGCTAATGTTTGGTTTTCACTTTGAATTTCAACGTGTTCTTTGGCTTCGATAGCTTGGTGTAAACCTTCAGACCAACGACGACCTGCCATCGTACGGCCTGTATGCTCGTCTACGATGACAATGTCATTATCTTGTACAATATAATGTACATCTCGTTGAAATAAAATATGGGCTTTTAATGCCGATAATACATGATGCAATAACCCTAATTTACTGGCGGAATATAGACTTTCACCTTCGTTTAACAAGCCTAAGCCCATTAACAGTTTTTCGACATGGTCATAACCTGTTTCGGTGAGTTCAATTTGACGATGTTTTTCGTCAACCCAATAATCACCACCATCAGGTTTGCCTTCTTCTTTTTGAGCCACTAACTGCGGCGGAATCACATTAACGGCTTGATATAATTGTGAAGAACCATCTACTGCACCCGAAATAATTAACGGTGTGCGTGCTTCATCAATTAAAATCGAATCTACTTCGTCAATAATGGCAAAAGATAAACCACGTTGATGTTTTTCCTCTAAACGAAAAGCCATATTATCGCGTAAATAATCAAAGCCAAACTCGTTGTTGGTACCGTAGGTAATATCAGCCAAATAAGCCTCGTGTTTGTCGGATGTCGGCTGCATGGAGCGAATTACGCCCACTTTTAAGCCTAAAAACTCAAACAAAGGGCGGTTTGATTCGGCATCACGCCCTGCTAAATAATCGTTTACGGTCACAACATGCACGCCATTACCACTTAAGGCATTGAGATAACATGCTAAGGTTGCCATCAGGGTTTTACCCTCACCTGTGCGCATTTCGGCAATACGGCCTTCGTGTAAGGTCATACCACCAATCAATTGCACATCGTAATGACGCATATTCATGGTGCGATGTGAGGCTTCACGGCACACCGCAAAAGCTTCAGGCAAGAGCTGGTCTAAGGTTTCGCCTTTAGTATAGCGGCTACGAAACTCCTCCGTTTTTGCTGAAAGACCCGCATCATCTAAGGCTTGGATGCTAGGTTCTAATGCATTGATGGCATCAACCACCTTTTGCATGCGTTTCAACTCACGTTCGTTTTTAGTTCCAAATATTCCGCTAATTAGGCGTACAAACATAAAAGCCACTCTTTATTAAATTTTCAACGAAAGACCTACGCATTGCCCTGCAATAAGTATGGTGTAAATTAAGCGCGCAAGTCATCAGTAAACATGGGGGCAAAACAACAGAAGACAAGTCTGATAAAAAAATTGCCACATTCTACCCTGAATTAAGAGTGTAAAAAAATGCCTTAGCTAATAAAGCTGCATAAATACAAACAAAAAATAAGCCGACACAAAGGTCGGCTTAATTTAACCACTAATTTAATTATTTCTTAAGAGCAAGACTCACAAAGCTCATCGGGTCAATTTGCTTGCCATTGACTAAAACTTCGTAATGCAAGTGTGTACCTGTTGAACGTCCTGTTGACCCCATATAAGCAATCACCTCATCTTTAGAGACCAAGTCACCCACTTTAGCAGCTAAGTTTTGTGCATGAGCATAACGAGTCATATAACCATCGCCATGGGTGATTTCAATTACATTACCATAGCCATTTTTAACACCTGCAAAGCTCACAATACCCGATGCAACGGCATAAATATTAGCACCTTGAGGACCAGAAAAATCCATTCCTGCATGAAAAGCGACACGATTGTTAAATGGGTCAGAGCGATAGCCAAATTTTGAGGTTATTTCACCCGTACGCACTGGTAAATTAGCCAAATAATTTTGATTACGTTGTATGCGCTTATTAGCTAGCACACTATCCAGTGTACGCAATTGATTTTCTTTTTCTTCTATTAACTGCGACAACTCTTGTAAACGGATATCAATATTACTTTCACCTAGTACCGACATTTCGTCTAATAAAGGACCACCCTTGGCTCCTTTAGCATTACTTTCAAGAGTAAACTCTCGCACAGGCACATGCGCACTTTGTGCCACATGCTGCGTCAGTGCATCTAAACGTAATAACTGGGCTTGCATTTCGGCCATACGGTTATTAACCATATCAACCTGTTGCTTGGAGCTAATAACTGGCGCAATCTGGGTTTTATCTGCAACAAGGGCATTAGGCTGATTGTGTTTTGCGCCAACGGCATAACCAATCGCTCCACCTGCTGCTGCTAATAAAGTCACCGTGCCTACAAAGGTAGCAATCGTGGCTGGAGTTACACGCAACATCAAAGGCCGCATAACATTACGTTGTCGTAAAGTAAATTTCACGCTGTTTATCTCCCGCATGATTTGTGCTGCTTGAATGTTTAGCCTCTTAAAACGTAAAGAACCAACACATCACTTGACATTTAAAACCATCAAGCCAAACACACACTAAATTTTTGCTGTTTAATGAACGTGCAACTTGCACGTCAGCGATTCACGGAGTAGCCTTAACCATAGTGTAAAATAAGTTGGATATTATTAAACTCATACTACACTCAAACACAAAACACACTTTTTGGACTTACGCGGTTATCGCTTATTTGCTCACTATCCAATCATTTCTAACGATTTTTAGTTTACAAAACGCGCTAATTGCGATGCAATGCGTAAGTCTTGACTTTCTGTTTTGCCTTTATACCAAGGCTAGTCCTCAAAGGTAAGGTCTTATGGCACATCACGTTCCACGCAGTAGAGAAATCACTTCTTCACCACTATTACGAACGCTAAACACTCAAGTCCTTTATTTGGGACGCATGAATGCTATTGTGACCGAAATATTACCTACCATTAAGACACAGTGTCATGTTGCCTCTTATGTAAACGGCATACTAACACTACAAACTCACAATCACGCCTTATTAGGGCAGCTTCGTTACCTCCAAGCGCAATACTTACAACAGCTACGCCAACACAAAGTGTTTACCAATTTAATCAAAATTCAGATTTTGCTTGCCGAAGACTTACAGCCTGCGCGCGCTCAAAACGAACCCGCCAAACCACTGTCAGAACAAACAAAAAAACTACTACTAGAAACAGCACAATCTATGGCCGATGCGGAGCTTAGCGAAGCTTTACGGCATTTGGCAAGATAATAGACAAACAATCCGACCAAACGACAAAAACACTACAAAAGCAAAATTTAGACTTAACTTGTTGATTTAATGAGTATCTGCTGGAGGAAATGCTTGAATATAGGCTATTGGAGCCAACTCTTCGTCATCAAATGTCACAATTTCCCACGCATCAGGCTGCTCCAATAAGGCTCTAAGTAACTTATTGTTGAGTGCATGACCCGATTTGTAACCTTGAAACTCACCAATAATACCATAGCCTAAAATGTATAAATCACCGATGGCATCAAGCATTTTATGGCGTACAAACTCGTCTTCGTAACGTAACCCTTCCGCGTTCATGACACCTTCGTCGTTTAACACAATGGCGTTATCTAAGCTGCCGCCTTTGGCCAAACCTAAAGAAGTCAAATACTCAATATCACGCATAAAGCCAAAAGTACGTGCGCGGCTTACTTCGGTCACATAGGCAGTGGTCGAAAAGTCTACACAAGCACTTTTATGGTCTTCTAAAAAAGCAGGATGGTCAAAATCAATGGTAAATGCCACTCTAAAACCGTTGTATGGTAAAAAAGCGGCACGTTTATCACCATCTATTACTTCGATAGGGCGTTTAATTTTAACTAATTTTTTAGGAGCATGTTGTTCTATCATGCCTGCGGCACGAATCAAAAACACAAAAGGCCCCGCACTACCATCCATAATTGGAATTTCAGGCGAGCTCACTTCAATAATGGCGTTGTCAACTCCTAAACCTGCCAAAGCAGACATGAGATGCTCTACGGTGCCAATTTTTACACCATCTTTAATTAAATTAGATGACATGGTGGTTTCGTTAACCAACAAGGCATTAGAGGGAATATCAACAGGTGGATCTAGATCCGTACGTCTAAAGACAATACCGCCATCTATCACGTGCGGTTTAAGAGTGAGGTAAACTTTTTGACCGCTATGCAGGCCAATACCTGTGGCGCGGATTGTATTTTTTAGGGTTCGTTGACGCAGCATTGTGACAAAATGTTTCAGAGTTAGAAACTCATACTAACATTTTTTTGACTTTGTGCAAGTTTTGCGTACAAAACTATCAAAAAAATAGCTTTTGCCTGTGTTTAAAACTGTATTTAAACACAGGCAAATAAGATTTAGCTATTATTTTGACGACGCAAAAAGGACGGGATATTTAACAAGTCTGATTTTGGCGTTTCTGGTTTAGCCGCAGGAGCTGGTGCCGAAGCTGCTTGTTGCTTTTTAAGCACCGAAGGTGTATCAAAATCTTCATAGCTACGACTTGGTGCAGGAACGGCTGGCGCACCTAAAGGTGAACGTGGACGATTAGCAGTTGCAGCGGCTTGTGCGCCTGCAGTTGCTGTTTGCGCCTTTGCCAAACCTGTCGCGACGACTGTTACACGAATATCATCACCAATGTCTTCGTCAACAATCATACCAATTTTAATCGCAATACCTTGATCGGCTAATGGTTCAACGATTTCACCAACAGTGGTATATTCTTCTAAACCCAAGTCTGCATTACCCGCAATAGAGACTAATAAGCCAGTCGCACCTTCTAGTTTAATATCATCTAACAAAGGGCTATTAATTGCTTTAATAGTCGCCTCACGTGCGCGGTCTGTACCAGAGGCAACACCAGTTCCCATCATCGCTAAGCCACGGTCTCGCATGGCGTTACGCACGTCTGCAAAGTCAAGGTTAATCATGCCTGGACGGGTAATCATGTCAGAGATACCACGCACGGCTTCAAATAAAACGTTATTCGCTTTTTTAAAGGCTTCAATTAACGAAATTTTATTGCCATATACTTTAAGCAATTTAGCATTAGGAATTGTAATTAATGAATCAACATGTTGTGATAACTCTTCGATACCTTGGTCGGCTAAACGATCACGACGCTCAAAAGGAAATGGACGTGTAACAACACCAACAGTCAAAATGCCTAGTTCACGAGCAACTTCGGCAATCACGGGTGCTGCACCTGTTCCTGTACCACCGCCCATACCTGCGGTAATAAATACCATATCTGCACCTTTTAAAGCTTCAATGATTTGCTCACGGGTTTCGAGTGCAGCTTGACGACCCACCTCGGGGTTAGTGCCTGCACCCAAACCACGCGTTAAATCTGCACCCAACTGCACCACGCCTGATGAGCTCATTTTACTTAAGGCTTGCATATCTGTGTTAGCACAAATAAATTCTACACCTTGTAAATGACTAACAACCATATGCTCTACTGCGTTACTGCCACCACCGCCAATACCAAACACTTTAATAACAGGGCCATGTGACTTTGGCACTGGCTGATCTTCTGCAATTTTGAAAATACCCATCTAAAACTCTCCTCATTCAGGAATACTGCATGTAAAACATTCATTCCATTGAATGTTCTAAATATTTTTTGACAATACTATGACTAAATAAAGCCTGTGTGAAGCCAATATCTTTGCCATTTTATCAACTTATCAAAGCATCTGCTCACAAAAAGTAATGCTTTGTACAACATGTTACATATCGACTAAATTAGCTCAAAATTTAGAATATATTAAGATTAAATATCCTTAAAAATTACGCTCTAACCATGCCTTTAATTTTGCCAAAAAGCCATCAGTATCTATACCTTTACGATGTACGGGTTGTTTTTCTAATTCTTGTAGATATTTTTCTCGACCTGCCATCAATAAGCCTACACCCGTCGCATAAACAGAGCTTTGTACTAATTGTCCACCTAGCTCAGCAGAGATAGCTGGCGCACCCAAACGGGTTTTATCTGTGCCAAAAATATTATCTGCTAAAGCTTCAGCACCTTCTATACGTGCCGCGCCGCCCGTCAAGACAAAACCTGCGCTTAAATAATCCAAAGCGCCTAAGGTGGCAAGTTGGCCATTAATATATTCAAATAGCTCAGAATAACGCGCTTCGATGATGGAGGCTAACACATGACGTTCTAACTTACGCAGCTCTTTGCCATTTGTGGCAGGAAACTGTACATATTCTTCGCGCTTCACCGCAATAGATTGGGCACAACCTTGTTTAATTTTGAGTTGTTCGGCATCGGCTAATGGCGTACGCAATACATGGGCAATATCATTGGTAACATGGTCGCCACCCACAGGAATAATTTCGGTATAACGTAATGCACCATGTATGTACACGGCAATATCGGTTGTGCCTGCGCCTATATCAATCAAACATACACCTAAGGTTTTTTCATCTTCACTTAACACGGCATTCGCGGCAGCATAGGGTTCTAAAATAACCTCATCTACCCCTAATTCACAGGCATGAATACACTTTTCGAGGTTTTGTAACGGTGTTAGCCCACAAGTAACCAGATGATAATGGCCTTCTAAACGCACCCCTGCCATGCCCATTGGATTGCGAATATCGTATTGATTATCAACATTAAATTCTTGAGGAAGAATATGCAGTATTTTTTGTTCGGGTAAAATTGAGCCCGTTTTAGCATTTTCTAATACTGCTTGCATATCTTGCAGATTAACTTCGCCACTGCGAATTTGTACTCTGCCTTCTAAATTGCGGCTAACAATATGGTTACCCGCAATACCAATAAACACCGAATGCACCTGACAATGTGCCATATTTTCGGCTTCTTTGACGGCTTGTTGTATGGCGCGCGAGGTTTCTTCGATATCAACCACCATACCTTTTTTTAAGCCAGTACAAGCACTTTTACCCACACCAATAATTTCCAATTGCTGCTCTTTGGTGAGTTGCGCTATCAATGCGACCACTTTAGAGGTTCCAACATCTAAGGCAACAATCAATTTTTCTGTATCTACCATTGGACTAACCTTTTTAAGACAAATGTGGTTATTGCCGTGTTGTAATGTACTTAGGCGGATGCAAGCATCTCGCTTTGTTTAAATAGGGCTTTTAATAACAGGTGCTACCAAGCGATTATACTGTACTGCGACAGCCTGTCCTTCTTTCCATTTAACGGCCAAACCATAACGATAACGTAAGTCTATACGTTCTATACGGTCAATGTAGGGACTTAGTTCACGTTGATAAAGCCATAAAAACCGCTGTAGTTTTTCGTTAACTTCTGCTTGGTCTAACACCAACTGCAAACCATTATCAAAATGAATAAACCAAGTACGTCGCTCAGTTAAATGTAATTCGACAACCCGTAAGTTTAACGGACGAAAGCGTTCATTAAAACTACGATATTGTTCCATTAAATATTCGGTTTTACCTTTAGGCCCAAATAGTAGGGGTAAATCTGAAAGCTCTTCGCCTGCTTTGGGCTGAAAAATTTCGCCTTTAGCACTTAAAAAACTCTGCTCACCCCAACGAGCAACGGCTTTTTTCTCAACAATCATGACCCGAATGCCATCTGGCCAGCGACGTTGTACCGATAAACTTTCGACCCACGGTGACAACAATACCGCATCTCTGATAGCAACAAGGTCGGTACTAAAATAACTACCATGCACCACGGCTTTAAGACGTTTTGCTAAATCTTCACGGTCTAAGGTACTAATATCCCCTTCAATATGCACCACCGCCAAAGGGGCTTTTTTTTGCAAATCGACCCATAAGCTCCACGCACCCCATGCAAAAACAATCATGCCTGCAAGTAGCCATAAAAAGCTTAATACACGCCACAAGGTGCGCCATTGACGCTGCCTTGGCGTTAACACGGCTAATGTTTGGGTATTTGGCGCAGACGATGACATTCACTCTACCTTTTTAAAACGAATCAACAAAACATAGTCAAAACTTACAACGTTTGCGACAAAATATTAACAACTAATTCTTGAAAACTTAAGCCTGCGGCACGTGCAGCCATAGGCACTAAAGAATGGTCAGTCATACCCGGTACCGTATTAACTTCAAGCAGCCAAAAGTTGCCTTCTTGGTCTTGCATGGCATCAATACGCCCCCAACCTTTAGCCCCAACCATCTCAAAGGCTTTAACAGCTAAGGCTTGTAATCGCTGCTCATCATCAACATCTAAGCCACAAGGACACAAATATTGTGTATCGGTGGCGTTATACTTGGCATCAAAATCATAAAAACCGTGACTTTGATGTGGTTGCAAACGAATCACAGGCAAGGCTTTATCACCCAAAATAACAATGGTGTATTCTTTACCAGTGACCCATTTCTCGGCAATGATTTCGCTGTCATATTGTGCGGCAAAAGCGTATGCAGGCTCTAAGTCTTGCGCTACTTCAACTTTACGCATACCAATACTTGAGCCTTCACGCGCTGGCTTAACCATTAGCGGCAAGCCTAAATCAGTAATCACTTGCTCAAAATTTGTGTCTTTGGTTAAACGAGCATACGATGGTGTAGGCAAGCCACAACCCAACCAAAGCATTTTGGTGCGTGTTTTGTCCATACCTAAGGCAGAGGCTAATACGCCACTGCCTGTGTAAGGAATATTGAGTAATTCTAATGCCCCTTGCATCGTGCCGTCTTCGCCACCACGACCATGCAATACAATAAAGGCACGGTCATAGGTTTTAATATCGGCAATATTACGCTCGGCTGGGTCAAATGCCTCAGCATTAACCCCTGCTGTTTGTAAAGCCGACAACACGGCCTGACCACTAATTAACGAAATTTGACGCTCGGCAGACGTTCCGCCAAATAATACCGCAACCCGTCCAAAATCTTGCTGACTCATAAAATCTAAACTCTTGATTCTAAAATTAACAGGGCATTCCCTCTCCTTTTTAAGGAGAGGGCTAGGGTGAGGTTTACCCCTCCCAACCTCCCCCTAAATTAAGAAGGAGGAGCTGTTTCATATATTCAACCTAAATATAAGGCATTTTGCGCCAACTCAATGGCGATTGCACCCACAGTGCCAGCACCCTGTGTTAATAACACATCGTTAGCTTGCAAAACTGAAGGCAATAATGTGGCTAAGTCTTCCATTTTTTCAATAAAAATAGGCTCAACTAAACCTCTGGCACGAATACTACGCGCTAAAGTGCGACTATCTGCGCCTGCAATGGGTTTTTCACCTGCTGAATACACATCTAATAACAACAACACATCGACTTGTGATAACACCTGCACAAAATCTTCAAAACAATCACGGGTACGGGTGTATCGATGCGGCTGAAACATTAACACTAAGCGACGTTCTGGAAAACTTTGACGCGCAGCTTTAAGTGTGGCTTCGACTTCTTTGGGATGATGGCCATAATCATCAACCAAACAGACATCCCCCTCTCGCCATGCAAAATTACCATACTGCTGAAAACGTCGCCCTACCCCCTCAAAACTTGCCAATGCGCTAATAATTGCCTCATCGCTTACGCCTTCATCGGTGGCTATAGCAATCGCGGCAAGAGAGTTTAAAACATTGTGTAAACCCGGCAAGTTAAGCGTCACGGCTAATGGCGGCAAATTAGGGCGTAACACGGTAAACAGCGTTTGCATGCCTTGTTGTTTAATATCCACTGCACGTACATCGTTAGCTTCGTCAAAACCATAGGTAATTGTGGGGCGAGCAATACGCGGTAATAACTCACGCACTACGGCATCATCACCACACACCACCGCTAAACCATAAAAAGGTAAATTGTGCAAAAACTCTATAAAGGTATCTTTGAGTTTTTCAAATGAACCACCATAGGTGTCCATATGGTCGGCATCAATATTAGTAACTACTGCTGCCATGGGTTGCAAATGCAAAAATGAGGCATCGCTTTCGTCAGCTTCGGCGACTAAATAACGGCTACCACCCAATTTGGCATTAGTCCCTGCACTGTTTAACAAACCACCAATCACAAAGGTAGGGTCAAAACCACCTTCGGCTAAAATAGAGGTGACTAAACTGGTGGTCGTGGTTTTACCATGCGTCCCTGCAATAGCAATACCATGACGATAACGCATTAATTCACCCAACATTTCGGCACGACGCACGATGGGTAAACGCGCTTCTCGGGCGGCTACAATTTCGGGGTTGCTGTCATCAATCGCGGTTGAAACCACAATCACATGGGCATTAGCCACGTTTTTGGCCTCATGACCAATAAATACTTCTGCCCCTAACGCCTGTAAACGCTCGGTGGTTTTACCTGCTTTAGCGTCCGAGCCTGCCACTTGATAGCCTTGGTTAAGTAGCACTTCGGCAATGCCACACATACCCGCGCCGCCAATACCAATAAAGTGAATACGACGAATACGACGCATTTCGGGGATTTCGATTAAACGGCTACGCGCATTTGGGCTAATCATGGCAACTACTCTTGACGGGTACAAAATTGGGCAACGGTTGCGGTTGCTTTGGGTTGTGCAAGTTTACGGGCAATAGTGGCCATTTGCAGCAACTTTGGCCGAGATAATAACGGTTTTAGCGTTTGCGCTAGATTTTCAGAACTCATGCCTGCTTGTTGGCATAAAATGGCTGCACCTTCATCACTCAAATATCGTCCATTAGCGGTTTGATGGTCGTCAACCGCAAAAGGATACGGCACTAAGACCGAAGCCACGCCTGCGGCGGCTAACTCACTCACCGTTAAAGCCCCCGAACGACAAATGACTAAATCTGCCCACGCATAGGCTTCGGCCATATCGGTAATAAAAGCTTGTACATTGGCATCATCAATACCGAGTGTTTTATAGCGATTTTGGGTCGCTTCGGCTTGTTTTTTACCTGTTTGATGACGAATGATAAACGCTTGTTCTTTACCCAAAATAGCCAAAGCCTCTGGTACCAATTCGTTTAACGCCACTGCGCCTTGGCTTCCGCCTAAAATTAACACTTGTAATGCGCCATGTCGTTGGCCATAACGCTGTTCGGGGACAGCCAAATTAGCAATTACAGGACGCACAGGATTACCCGTCGTGGCTACTTTAGGGCTAGGCGCAAAAGCCACAGGGAAGGCTTGTAATACTTGAGTGGCTATTTTGGCTAATTGTTTATTGGTAAAACCTGCCACCGCATTTTGCTCGTGAATAATTAACGGTTTGCCCAAGAGACGAGCGGCCACACCGCCCGGCCCTGTGACGTAGCCACCCAAACCAATAACACAATCTGCTTTAACTGCGCGTAACACACGCATTGCCGCAAATACCGCCAACAGGATTTTAAAGGGGGCGAGTAATAAACGGGCAATACCTTGACCACGTACCCCTTGGACTTCTAGGTAACTGATATCAAAACCATTATTAGGCACAATATCGGCTTCGATACCATTTTTAGTACCCAACCAATGAATCTTTATGCCTTGTTGACTTAAATGCTGTGCCACCGCAAGTGCAGGAAACACATGGCCACCCGTGCCACCTGCCATTACCACGACTGATTTTACACTCATGCCTCGTCCCTTTTGTTAATTGCTGTTGCTTGCGTTGCTTCTGAGTCTATGCGGAGCAACAAGCCAAACATAATAAACACCATGACTAAACTACTACCACCATAACTAATAAAAGGCAGTGTTAATCCTTTAGTAGGAAACAAGCCAGTACAAACAGCAATATTAATCACAATCTGCATTAATAATAAAAAAACCATGCCATAAGCCAAATAAGCATCTTCTAATTTGCCAAATGTCATTGCTTTACGTGCAATACGCACGCCTGTATTAATAAATAAATAAAAGGCCGATAACAAAACAAAAACACCTATAACGCCAAGTTCTTCGGCATAAATAGCAAACACAAAATCGGTATGGGCTTCGGGCAAATAAAACAGTTTTTGTACACTATGCCCTAAACCTACACCAAACCAGTCTCCACGACCAAAGGCAATTAAGCTTTGAGACAACTGATAGTCCGTGCCATAGGCATCATCCCACGCATCCCAAAAAGACAAAATGCGCTTAACACGATATTCAGCCGAAAACGCCAAGCCCACAATACCACTGACCATCGCCACCAAAAAAATTAAAAAGTTTTTGGCGGGTGCGCCTGCCAAAAACAACATGCCAAATAAGGCAACCAATAACACTAAACTTGCACCAAAATCGGGCTCGCCCATTAATAAACCGACTGCCCCACCAACCACTAAAGCAGCACGCCATAAGTTAAACAAACTAGCGCGTACCGCATCTTGGCGGCGCACTAAATAATCTGACATATATAAAACAACGGCAAATTTTGCCACTTCAGACGGTTGAATCGTTAAGGGGCCAAAACCAATCCAACGCGCACTACCATTCACTCGCTTACCCAATGGCGTTAACACCAACACCAATAACACCGCAGCAAAAATAAGAATCACAGGCATCCAGCGTCGCCAAAACGACAACGGCATATTGGCCACGACAACAGAAGCCGTTACCGCTATAAACATATAAATTAAATGCCGACGAAAAAAATAAAACGGGTCATTAAAGTCGGAACTAGCAATACTCATCGAGGCAGAGCCTACAATGGTTACCCCTAAACAAGCTAAAACGGCAACCGCTAACATTAACAAACGTCGGTCGCTAAACTCTTGCCGCCAATTAGGTACTAACCAATGATGGGGAATACTAAACGAAGGCTTTTTAAGGCTTAGTTTCATTAAAACTCACCTAATACAAAAACACGTAAATAAAAAACTTGATTAGCTAGGAGTTGTTGACGTTTGAGCCAACCACCCATTTAGGCTAAATTTTGAGCACACTATGCTATTCTTCCCTCACTCTAGCTCTCTCCCACAGGAGAGAGGCCCCCTCTCCTGTGAGAGAGGGTTGGGGTGAGGGCTACGAGATTAAAAAATAGCGCGTTTTACACTCGCTACAAACTGATTACCTCTATCTTCATAATTCTTAAACATATCAAAACTGGCACACGCAGGTGATAACAACACCACATCGCCTTGTTGTGCCAATTGCTGTGCTGTGTTTACTGCATGATTAAGGTCGGAAACATAGCTTTTAGAAATATTCAACTGTAAAGCTTGGTCTATTTTGGGAGCATCTTCCCCCATCAACAATACCGCTTTACCGTACTGCGCTAAGGCGGGAGACAGTGGGCTAAAGTCTTGACCTTTACCTACGCCTCCTGCAATTAAAATCACTTTACCGCTAATAGATGCGCCTAAACCATTAATAGCTGCCAGAGTTGCGCCTACGTTAGTGCCTTTAGAGTCGTTATACCAAGCAACGCCTTGTTGGGTCGCTACTAATTGGCAACGATGCGCTAAACCTGTAAAGGTTTTTAGCGTGTCTAACATAGCATCCATTGGCAAATTAACGGCTTCACCTAAGGCTAAAGCGGCCAAGGCATTAGCCATATTATGTTCGCCAAACAGAGCCATCTCAGCCGTATCAAGCAGCTTAGTTTGGCCTTTGGCTAAATAGCTTTTGCCTTGCTCCTTAATAATTCCAAAACTGCGTAAATCGGGCTTATCTAAGCCAAAACTGGTATTAGGCAAGCTATCGGGCAATAAAGGCGTGGTAAGCATATCTTGACGATTAGTGACATAAAAATGGCAATTGCGATAAATACGATGCTTGGCTTTGTGATAAGCCATTAAGTTAGCATATCTGTCCATGTGGTCTTCGCTAATGTTTAACACAGTGGCAGCAGCAGCGCGTAAGCTATGCGTAGTTTCTAATTGAAAACTCGACAACTCTAATACATATAAATCGGCATCTTCTTGAAGCAATTCTAAAACAGGCGTGCCTAAATTACCGCCCACAGCGACCTTAACACCTGCATTTTGTGCCATCAAACCAACTAAGGTGGTGACGGTGCTTTTAGCATTAGAACCTGTAATGGCGACAATGGGTTTATCTACCGCACGACAAAACAGCTCTATATCACCAATAATTTTAATGCCTGCGTTTAAGTGTGCCGACAACAAGGCAGGTTCTTGAATCGAAATGCCCGGACTGACAATAATTTCGTGTGCTTTTAATAACAATACTTCATCTAGCTGCCCTAAACTAACTTCAACATCAGCAAACTCGGCCTGTAATTCGGCTAAATTGGGTGGATTAGTACGGGTATCATTCACCGCCACCTTATAACCAAGTTGGCGTAAATAGCGCACACAAGACAAACCCGTTTTACCCAAACCTACAACAACACGTAACCCTTCGCGCTGAATTAAACCACTCATAGCCACCGCCTCAACGAAGTTTTAAGGTTGTTAAACCTAATAACACCAACATAAAACTAATAATCCAAAATCGAATCACGACTTTGGTTTCTGGCCAACCTTTTAATTCGTAATGATGATGAATCGGTGCCATTCTAAAAACCCGTTTACCGCGCAGTTTAAACGAGCCAACTTGTAACATCACCGAGACGGTTTCCATCACAAATACCCCACCCATAATAAACAGCACAATTTCTTGGCGCACAATCACGGCGATAACACCTAATACTGCCCCTAAAGCCAACGCGCCCACGTCGCCCATAAACACTTCGGCAGGATAGGCGTTAAACCATAAAAAGCCCAAACCTGCACCTACGATAGAGCCACAAATCACAATTAATTCGCCCGAGCCTGCCACATAAGGAATATGCAAATATTCGGCAAATTTAATATTACCTGTTAAATAAGCAAAAATCGCCAACGCACCTGCCACCATCACGGTAGGCATAATCGCCAAACCATCTAAACCGTCAGTTAAATTAACTGCATTACTGGTGCCTACAATCACTAAATAAGTCAACAAAATGTAAAACACACCTAGAGGTAACACTAAATCTTTAAAAAATGGAAAAATCAACGTGGTTTCGGCTGGTGTTTGAGCTAAAAAGTACAAGGTCACGGCAGCAGCTAAACCGCCCACCGATTGCCATAAATACTTCCAACGCGCAGGCAAACCTTCGGGGTCTTTTTTAACAATTTTTCTAAAATCATCGACCCAACCTACCGCCCCAAAAACAACCATTACCCCTAAAACAATCCACACATAAGGATTGGCCAAATTTGACCATAACAAGGTACTTACACCAATCGCCACTAAAATTAAGACACCGCCCATCGTAGGTGTGCCTGATTTGACTTGGTGCGTTTGTGGGCCATCGGTACGAATTGGCTGACCATATTTGAGCGAACGTAAATATTCAATCACCGTAGGGCCAAACCATACAGCAATTGCCAACGCCGTTAACACGCTTAACATGGCGCGTAAGGTTAGGTAATTAAAAACATGAAAGCCCTTGTAGAATTGAGCTAAATAATCGGCTAACCACAGTAACATGGCAACAACTCCTTATACCGTGGATACGGATTCAATAAACGCTTGCACGACTTTTTCCATTTGTGCGCTGCGCGAACCTTTAACCAAAAGTGTGACATCCTTGTTTAACTCTGCTTGCAGTGCTTCGATTAACAAAGCCTGCGTTGTAAATACCTTTGCTTGTGTGCCAAAACCTGCGGCGGTGGCCTCGCTAAATAAGCCGACACAATATAAAGCATCGAGTTGTTTGGCTTGGGCATACGCGCCGACTTCTTGATGTAAACTGGCCGCATCTGCGCCCAATTCACCCATCGCACCTAAAACCACAACACGTCGTCCTGAACATAAAGCTAACTCATCAATCGCCGCTTTTACCGAATTAGGATTGGCATTATAAGTATCATCAATCACGGTAATATGTGTACCACGATGCAGCACCATCCGCCCTGCTGCCGCTTGCGCCGTTTCTAAACCCACTTTAATTTGAGCAAGACTTAAACCACAAGCAAAAGCCAAACTGGCTGCTGCTAAGGCATTGGCGACGTTATGTTGCCCTATTAAACCCAATTGAATAGGTGTTATTTGTTGGGCAATATGCAAATTAAATTGATATGCACCACCCGCACCCCGTTTAATGTCTGTTGCATAGATATCGGCTGCTTTACAAACAGAAAAAGTAAGTATTTTATAGTCAGCACATAATGTTTTGTGATACTCGGCAAATTCATCATCTGCGTTGATAATGGCAACACCGCCCGTAACTAAACCACTAAAAATTTCACCTTTGGCTTTGGCGATGCCGTCACGCCCACCAAAACCTTCTAAATGTGCCGTACCAATATTATTAATTAATGCGGCATGAGGCTGTACTAAAGCTGTGGTATAGGCAATTTCGCCTTGATGATTTGCGCCCAATTCAAACACACCGTACTGATGTGTTTTGTTTAAACGTAACAAGGTAAGCGGCACACCAATATCGTTATTTTTGTTGCCTAAGGTGGCTAAGGTGTCGCCTGCTTGCCTAAAAATGCTGGCCGCTAATTCTTTAACAGTGGTTTTACCACTACTGCCTGTCATTGCCACACGCACTAAATCAAACTGCTCACGCCATGCTTGAGCCAATTGCCCCAACGCAGTATGTGTATTGGCAACAACAATTTGTGCTATTGAGCAATCGGCTTGATATTGACTTACTATAGCGGCACTTGCGCCTTGTGCTTGCGCTTTGGCCACAAAACTATTGGCATCAAAATTTGCCCCGCTCAAAGCAATAAATACATCACCCGCTTGTAATAGGCGCGTATCGCTCGAAAAGCTCACTGCGTCTATATCGTCGCCATAAAGCTGACCTTGTGTGTGCTCGGCAATAACGCTTAACTTCATATTATTTTCTCTAAAAAAGCTTTTACAACCGCTGCATCATCAAAAGGATAACGAACACCTTGTATTTCTTGGTAATCTTCGTGTCCCTTGCCTGCAATTAATACTAAATCGCCTTCTTTGGCTTGACTCAAGGCGTAATGAATCGCTTGCTTACGATCGGCAATGACCCAATAAGAGCTATTACTCCCCACAACACCTCGTACAATCTCATCTAAAATTTGACCAACTGCTTCGGTGCGTGGATTATCTGCGGTAATCACCACCTTATCGGCCAAACGACTCGCAATAGCCCCCATCATGGCGCGTTTGCCTTTGTCTCTATCACCACCACAACCAAACACACACCATAACTGCCCCTGAGTATGCTCACGCAGACTCGTTAGTGCTTTTTCTAAGGCATCGGGTGTATGGGCATAATCCACGACTGCCATTAACTTGGCATGACTAATACATTGCATTCGCCCTTTAACAGGCTCAGTCTGCTCTAAGGCACGTAAAGCATCGGCCAAACTCAACTTCATGCCAAGCAAAGCAGCTAACACTGCCAATAAATTACTGACATTAAAACGCCCTAATAACGGACTTTTTAATTGCACCACGCCAAAAGGTGTTTTAACGGCAATTAATAAACCTTGTAACGATGGCTCAATATGTAAGGCCACAAAGTCGGCATCGGACTCAGGTTGTTGGCTATATGTCCAACACTTAACATGTGCAGCTAAATGCTGTTGAAAGTCCACACTCACCGTGTCATCGGCATTTAAAATTGCCGTTTTGAGTGTAGGCCACTTAAACAGCAATGCTTTTGCTTGCTGATAGTCGGCCATTGTGCCGTGATAATCTAAATGGTCACGGCTTAGATTGGTAAAAATAGCGGTATCTATTTTTGTGGCCAACAAACGACCTTGCTCAAGACCATGAGAACTCGCTTCTAAGGCCACAAGACTTGCACCTGCTTGCTGAAACTGTGCCAATTTTTGTTGTAATTGTAAGGCATCTAAGGTGGTATGGGTTGAAGGACTAATATCTCCCACTAAACCATTACCTAATGTGCCTAATACCGCCGTTTTAAGCCCTAAATAATGCGCTGCATGAGCCAATAATTGGGCGCAACTGGTTTTACCATTAGTGCCTGTAATCGCAACAACATCCATTTTTTGGCTAGGATGATGATAAAAACGCGCCGCAATAGCCCCTAATTGCTGTGGCAAATCGGCAATATAAATAATTGGAATAGATTGCTCTGTCACAGTTTGCCCTTCGCCTTGACACAACACGGCCACTGCACCTAAAGCAATCGCTTGAGTAATAAATTTTCGTGCATCGTGGTGCTGACCATGCAAGGCAATAAAAACATCACCTTGCTGTACTTGACGACTATTGGCACTTAAACCCGCAATGTTTAAGCCCGCATAATCAGCTTCAATACTAGGCCAAATATCAGCTAAGGTAGTCATTAGGCGTGTCCTTTGGGCTGAGTCACTAAAGGCGGTGTAATAATTGTTGTTTTTGCTTTGGCTTTAACAGGTGCATCTAATGACTTATCAAGTGGAATATTCATCAGGCGTAAGGTTTCGGCCATTACCCGTGAAAACACTGGCGCAGAGACCGTACCACCATAATAGCCGCCCTTTTTAGCACCATCCATCACCACGACCATCACCACACGCGGGTCGCTAACAGGTGCAAAACCTGCAAACAAAGACATATATTCGTCTTTGGCATAGCTCCCTGCTTTTGCTTTATGTGCAGTCCCTGTTTTTCCTGCAACACGATAGCCCGGAATCGCGGCTTTAATCGCTGTACCGTCTGACGACACCACCGACTCCATCATAGGAAATAACTGCGACACAATTTTATCGCTAATTAACGCGGTACTTTGGGGAGCTTGCGTGAGTTTGGTGAGTGAAATAGGATGAGACACGCCATGATTAGCAATGGCTGCATAGGCTCGTGCCAATTGTAAGGCCGTGACTGATACGCCATAACCATAAGACATGGTTGCCACTTCAACAGGATTCCAACGCTGTGGCGGCTGTAATATGCCACGACTTTCACCTGGAAAGCCACTTTCGGTCACTGAGCCAAAACCAAAACGGCGATGAATCATGGGTAAGGTTTCTTTGGGTAAAGAGCCTGCAATTTGTGCCGAGGCAACATTACTCGACTTCACAATTAAGGTTTCTAAATTAATAATGCCGTAATTATTATGGTCGGTAACCGTTTTATTATACACCTGAAAACGCCCCGGATTGGTGTTAAACAAACTTGAGGTGGTGTATTTACCACTTTCTAAAGCAGCCATGACGGTAAAGACTTTCATGGTTGAACCGGGTTCAAACATATCGGTAATAGAGCGATTACGCAGTTGGTCTGGCACTAATTTACTACGATTATTCGGGTTATAAGCAGGTTGATTCACCATCGCTAAAATTTCACCCGTTTTTACGTCTATCGCCACCAAATAGGCGGCCTCTGCCTCATGCTCTTGTACAGCTTTAGCCAATTCTCGATGTGCAATATATTGCACACGCGCATCAAAACTTAAATAAATATCTTGCCCTGCTTTTGCGGGACGTAATTGCATCACATCTTTTACTTTACGACCTTTACGGTCTTTAATCACACGTTGCAAGCCTGATATGCCTGTCAGTGATTTATCAAAGGCCAACTCCACACCCTCTCGGCCTTTATCGTCTAAATCGGTAAAACCAATCACATGAGCAGTTGCTTCACCTTGAGGATAATAACGATGATATTCGTTAATGCCATACACCGCAGGAAACTCTCTTTCTAAAATCACTTTAGCCACATCGGGTGCTAAATGACGTTTTAAATACATAAATTCTTTTTTAGGATTAGCCTCTACCTTAGAGCGTAATTCATTAGGCTCTATACCAATGGCACTTGCAATGGCGTTGTAATCTAAAAAAACAGGCTGCTTTTGCTTTTTTGGGTTTTCTTCTTGAGGAGGATGCGCTAATTCAAATATTTCTTTAGGATTAATCCAAATAGAAGTAACAGGCGTACTAACCGCTAATGGCACACCATTTCTGTCCATAATCATGCCACGGTGTGCATTAATAACCTCGCTACGCACCATACGGGCATCACCTTGTTTTCGCAAAAATTCTTTATCCAAAATTTGCAAATAAAAAGCTCTAGCGGCTAGGCCGATAAAAATTAAAACGACTATTGCCTGTAAAACCCAATAACGCTCTTTATAGTCACTCGACTCTGTAAACGAAAATTTAAAACTCATGGCTGCACCATCACCACGCTTTGCAAAGGAGCTTCTTGCATTTTTTGTTGTTGGGCGAGTTGCTCAATACGCGCATAACCACCCCATGAATTTTGCTCTAACAAAAGCTGTCCCCACTCTACATCTAAGGCTTTGTTCTCTTGTTTTAAGGTTTGTAACTCTTGCAAAGCCTCGCGCCAATGATGCACCGACAAAGCCACGGCCAAGCCCGAACCAACTAAAGCCACTACAACCCCTACGGCAATCAGCGCATCAAAATTGGGTTTAAAACTGCTTATAAAAACCTTGAGCCACATAACCTAACCTTTAACCTGCATAGGGAGTTTTTGAGCAATACGCAAATGTGCGCTACGCGAACGTGGATTTAATGCCACCTCTTCATCACTCGCTGCCGCTTTACCTACGATTTTTAGTCGCGGATTTAATTCATTTGCTCTAATAGGAAAGTCACGCGGCAAATCATCGCCTCGTGCTTCTTTTTGAAAATACTGCTTAACCATTCTATCTTCTAAAGAGTGAAAACTAATCACTGCCAACTTACCCTCTGGCTTTAACGCGGCAATGGCATTAGGTAAAAAGCTTTTAATATCATCTAACTCTTGATTAACCGCAATACGAATTGCCTGAAAACTACGTGTGGCAGGATGTTTATGACGCTCCCACGATGGGTGAGCCTCAGCCACAATGTCGGCTAGTTTTTTAGTTGTCGTAATAGGAAAGGTTTCTATTTCTTTTTTAATGGCGCGTGCAATACGGCGGCTATGACGCTCTTCACCATACTGATACAAGGCATCAGCCAATTCGGTTTCGGATACCTGCAACAACCACTCTGCCGCACTTAGCCCTTGTTCTGGGTTCATACGCATATCAAGTGGCCCATCATTCATAAAGCTAAAGCCCCGACTCGCATCGTCTAATTGCGGCGAAGACACGCCTAAGTCGGCCATAATGCCGTCAACTTGTTGCCATACATTCGCTTGTACTAAAGTAGACTCTAACTCGGTAAAACTCGCGTGAATAATCGTAAAACGTGGGTCTGTTGCCATGAGCTGTTGACCAACCGCAATCGCTTGTGGGTCTTTATCAAAGGCAATCACACGGGCATTTTGGGCTAATTGCGCTAATAACTCACGACTGTGGCCACCACGACCAAAGGTCGCATCAACATAGACTCCATTTGTGTCACTCAAAATGGCATTGACTGTTTCATGCAATAACACCGACAGATGCACAAAGGGATTATTCATAAGCTTCAAACTGTGGATTTTTAACAAAAAAGAAGGGAAAAAACAGCGCGTTTTTACATTGTGTAAAGGAGAGACTATAGAGGAGATTTTTAACTAGCGTCAAGAGACAACAAGCAAATATGACAACAAAATGACCAATTTGCGCCACAATTAACGTATTGCGTCAGTATTAAAGTCAGGACTTAGGTATTTCACTGAATACATACATTTTATGAGCATAAAACGATTAAAATACAAGCAAACAAGTGATAGGCGTGTAAGGCATAAAAGTAAGAGAGTCGGCCTATAAGCTGGGTTTTGTCGAGAACAGTCATTCCTCTAGGCGTATAGTCACCTATACGCTCAAGCAACCTACCCGCACTCAACGCGGGCCGCGTCAATGAGTGCCTATTTGGTCTTGCTTCAAGTGGGGTTTACCCTGCCGCTCCTGTTGCCAGTTGCGCGGTGCGCTCTTACCGCACCTTTTCACCCTTACCTGCTTGGTGTAAACACCAAACATCGGCGGTTCAGCTCTCTGTTGCACTTTCCGTCAGTTCACACTGCCTAGGCGTTACCTAGCACTTTGCCCTATGAAGCCCAGACTTTCCTCCCCCTGTTTGCACAGGCAGCGACTGTCCAGCCGACTCTCTTGGGCGCGGAGGATAACAGGCTTTAACGATTAGGCAAGGGTTTTATTGTGCTTTAACCTATTTCAATACATCCAACATCAGAATTTAACAACAGCAAATTAATATCGTCTTTACGTTCAATTAACACTTTAAGCAACCTTGCTTTATCGCTATTACCTAACGTTAATAAGATGACCTGTGGTGGCTTGCCATATAATTCACTTAAATCTTGATAGTCGCTATCTTTGGTCACAATCACATAATCATTTTCTTTAGCATAGTGCCATATTTCACGGTCACTGGCCTGCTCTAGCCCCAATAAGGTAACTTGCGATGTTTGAGGATAATCTGCCTGCAAAAAAGGCACTAAGCGTTTAGATAAATTTTCATCAAGCAGCAGTTTCATTGTGCTAATACCACACGCGTATGGCGTTGACGACTAGCGGCAAATGCCAAACACGCTTTAATATCAGCATCGTTTAACTCAGGAAAGTCATCAATGATATCTTGCATGGTTTGCCCTTCTGCTAACCATTGCAAAACATCACTCACCGTAATGCGTAAGCCTCGAATACAAGGCTGGCCAAAGCGTTTATTAACATCTATGGTTATGCGTTCGGTCATTATACTCACCTCATCACACGTTAAATCAAGCTATTATTATGCACCCAAATGCCGCCCTCTCCTACAAAATAGGTATGACAGCATTCAAGTTCAATATTGTAAACATTCAATAAAAAAACATCACCATAGTTGTCTTCTGAATTAAATAACTCATCGTAAGAATATCCAAAGAACCTAAAATCAGGGTGTTTCTCATTGCCATAGCCCAAATTATATCCATATCTATTGATTAACGTATAAACGCCTTGTTTAGACGCTCCCTCACCCTCTACAATATACCTACTATCTGTAATACTTTCGGTTGTATTTCCAAAGTAGATCGAGGGTACACACCCCCTCAAATCTATTAGCTTAGAAATTACTTTATCATCTGCTCCCCAACCAAAACTATAGGCGATGCTGTTAACACATGTTTTATGTAAAGATACCACGCCAAAAACCATCTTTTGGCAACTATTTTGACATAAAATCATGTCACCAGCGGTAAGCTCTTTGACTTTCATCCACCCTAGACCAACCACCCAAATAGAACACTCCTTAGTCAGAAAATCATGACTAAAAACAGCTTCTTCAACACCATTTACAATAATGGTTGATGCATATGAAATTTCATAAATTTCAACATTAGAAAACCGTATGTTTTTTTTAACTTTCTGATAGTTTACATCGTCACTCTCCCCACTTTCAGGTTTAGACAACACCATATCACCGACTTTAATGTAAGCGTCCAGCGCACTCATCTTCCCCTTAAAATTAATTTTGCGCATGATACG
>ERZ724517.146-NODE-146-length-42068-cov-7.957680_pt1 | contig 42068 bp, 38 predicted proteins | sample MGYA00376050_ERZ724517 | MGnify/ENA primary metagenome ERZ724517 (study PRJEB28724, sample SAMN07190886) | activated sludge metagenome | isolation source: activated sludge of sewage treatment plant in Hong Hong | place: USA: Christiansburg, Virginia | collected... | reverse complement strand
CTCTATCAAACTTGAGATTTCCTGCAAATCTTTCTTAAATCTGTCCGAAGTATTGGTTAATATCAAGTTGGCACCAACTCGTTTACGTACCCTAGCGCAAGACTGGCACGGCCAACGCTTCTTTTTTCCTTTACAAGCAAGTGGTTATCTCAAACCTGCCTTACTCAAAGAGAGTTATTTTGATAAACGCTATTTTACCGACTTAAATCAAGGCCATATTATTGCCTGTTTTAAAGTGACTGACTTTTCGATGGTGTTTCCTGTCCCAAAAACACAAGTCATTTAGCCATAACAAGCTCATCATAAATAGCGTATCTTTGCTGTTAATTAGTACGACAGTACAGTTTAGGATTTACGCGTGGTTATCGCTTATTTGTTCACGCCCTCGGAGTTCTCTCTCTCTGTGGGAGAGAGCTAGAGTGAGGGCAAACGCGCGTGTTCGGTGAAATGCGTAAGTCCTGAAATTTTAGCAAAGAGGTATTTAAAATGGTATTTACAGCATTCAAACAAGCAAAACATTTTTTAGGTATTGGTGATATTTCGGCCGAAACACTTAAAGCACGTTACAGCCAAGACGCTTATTATTTAAAAGTGCAAGGCGTTGATGTGCGTATTAAAGAAAGTGGTCAAGGCGAGCCGTTATTAGTCTTACATGGTTTTTCGTCTTCGGCAGATACATGGGATGGTTGGCGTAATGAATTAAGTGATCAATTTAGAGTGATTGCGATTGATGTTCCGCCATTTGCAATAACTGGCCCTTTGTTGCACACCAAAACTACGCCTGATGTGGTGGTGCATTTTATTAATGCCGTGGTCGAAAAACTTGGCATAAAACACTTCCATTTAGCGGGTAATTCCTTGGGCGGTTATTTGTCGTGGAATTACACGCTACACTATCCAACCAAAGTCAAAAAGTTAATTTTAATAGATAGTGCGGGTTATGCTAAAGTTGCCCCGTTAGCCGTTGTTTTAATGCGCGGCAAAGGCATTCGACACCTAACTAAGCACGTAGCACCATTACCCTTTATTATTCAAAGTGTGCGCTCTGCTTATGCAGATAGTAGCCGAATTCCTAAAGGAACCATACGTCGTTATCAAGATTTATTGCGTAGAGAAGGGACACGTGCTGCAATCGCTGATATGATGCGCGGTATGTCCGCTGATTCCGCATTGATTAAATCAATTCGAGTACCCACCTTAATTATGTGGGGGGCAAAAGATACATGGATTCCGCCACAACATGGCCAGTGTTTCCAACGCGATATTGCTCACTCTAAGCTAATTACTTATGATGATTTAGGGCATATCCCAATGGAAGAAGACCCTAAACGAACGGCAGCCGATGCCAGACACTTTTTGACAAGATGACCGATATATTACCTACATTTGAACAATTCAAACTCAGCCCGTTATTGCAACGGGCAATTGCTGACTTAGGCTTTAGTCATGCTACGCCTATTCAATCCCAAATTTTACACTTTACCCTTGCAGGCCATGATGCGATTGGTCGCGCCCAAACAGGTACAGGCAAAACAGCGGCCTTTTTAATTACCATCATTAATGATTTGCTTAGCAAAGCACCTAGCGATGAGCGTTATGTGGGCGAAACACGTGCCTTGATATTGGCACCCACACGCGAGTTAGCCTTGCAAATAGCTAAAGATGCTGAGCAACTCACTAAATACACGCAACTGCGTATTGTGAGCTTAGTCGGTGGCATGGACTACGATAAACAAAAGCAGCAATTGTATAGTCAAAATGTTGATATTGTTGTGGCCACCCCTGGCCGTTTAATAGATTTTGTTGACCAACAAGCTATTTATTTAGATATGCTCGAAGTGTTGGTGATAGACGAGGCCGACCGTTTATTGGATATGGGATTTATTCCTGCCATTAAGCGCATTGTGCGTTCTTGTCCACCTAAAACGCACCGTCAGACCTTGTTTTTTTCGGCAACTTTTAATCAGGATGTATTAAATTTAGCTGAACAGTGGTTATTTCAACCTGTTAAAGTCGAAATCGAACCCGCTCAAGTGACTAACGAAACCGTTGAACAATTGGTTTATATTGTCAGTGCCGAACAAAAATATGACTTATTGTATAATTTGGTGCAATTAGAAGCCTTTGACCGAGTGATTGTGTTTGCTAATCGCCGTGACCAAGTGCGTCGTTTGGCCGAAATGCTTAAACGGCATCATATTTCGTGTGCAGTATTGTCGGGCGAAGTGCCTCAAGATAAACGTGTAAAAACCTTAGAAAACTTTAGAGAAGGTAAAATTTGTGTGCTAGTGGCTACCGATGTAGCAGGACGCGGCATACATATTGATGATGTGAGTCATGTAATTAACTTTACCTTACCCGAACAAACCGATGATTATGTGCATCGTATTGGTCGAACAGGTCGCGGCGGTGCAAGTGGTGTGAGTATTAGTTTTGCTTGCGAAGATGATGCTTTTTTAATTCCTAATTTAGAAGCCGCTATTGGCCGTAAATTAGAATGTACCCATCCAGCCCCTGAGTTATTACAAAAAGCGCGTTAACAGCAGGAAGCGATGATGATTTCTCAGCAGCATTATAATCCTAAGCATTTAATTTATGCCGTGTTTAGTGCTGTTTTACTTCATGCCTTTATTATTTTGAGTATTACTTTTGTTGAGCCACAAGGTCAGCCTGCGCATAGTATAGAGGTTACCCTTGCCTTACACAAAAGCAGCCAAGCCAATCCTAAAGCCGATTTTTTAGCACAAGCTAATCAGCAGGGTAGTGGTCAGTTGGCCAAAGCTAATGAGATGACCACCACTCAAGTGGCTGATTTTGTCGAAGCGAAAATTAACGAAATCACCCCCGAAGACCAAATGGCGTTTAAGCCGCCACCACAATCCGCCGAACATCGTTTAATTGTGACCCATCGTTTTTCGCACACAAAAATTGCACCAAGCCTACATAAAAAGATTCAGCCTACGGAGTTTTTTGACGAAGGTTTAATACAAATGTCGGCTCAAAGTGCGGCTATTGCGAGCTTAGAAGCACGTTTAGCCGAAAAACGTCAAGCCTATGCTAAAAAACCTAAAACACATACCGTATCTAGTTTATCCACACGAGAAGATTATGCTGCCGCGTATATCGACCAATTTAGACAAAAGGTTGAGCGTATGGGCAATTTACATTACCCTGATGTAGCCAAACAACGTCGTTTGCAAGGTGAGGTACGGTTGTTGGTTGCTATTTTGCCTAATGGTAAAGTGCAAAATATTCAAATACGTTCGTCTTCGGGGTCGGGTGTGTTAGATGAAGCAGCGCGACGCTCGGTACGTTTAGCAGAGCCTTTTCCGCCATTTACCAAAACTATGCGTAAAAATATGGATGTACTACAAATTATTCGTACATGGCGTTTTGCCGAGAGTATGTATAACGAAAGCTAAGAATATCTTTCTTTTTATAAAACAATATGATGGGTATTGTTCCTGCACCCATCCTACCTATATGTATCTTCTAAAAATAAACCCGTGTAATAACACGGGCTATCAGCATAATGGCTTAAAAATTTAATTTTACTGCAAAACTTGCGGATGTTGGCTTGCCAACTGGTCACGCATTTGTTGAATACGGCGTAACTTTTCTTCACCTTCGGCAATTTGTTCGGGCGACAAGCCACTGGCTTTAGCTTTAGCAATGTCTTGTTGTAAACGTGGTATTTCGGTTTCAGCCGCTTTAACATACCCTTTGTACAAACGCATATTTTGACGCGACTCATATTGAGCATACAATTTAGGGTCTGCTAATTCTGCCGCGGTTGCTTTATCTTCTGGTTTAGGTGTAGGGTCAAGCGGTGGCATACGTGGGTCACCATTTTTCATGGCATCGGCCATCGACTTGGCCGCATCAACCTGTTGCGTTGGCATTGGTAATAAAGGGCTGTCTGTACCTGTTAACTTAGGGGCAGGAGGTTCGATAATATCCACTGGTGCTTGAGTGGTGTTTAATGTTGGCGCAATAGAGTGTTCGTTATTTTGTGTGCTCATGGCGGTAAATGGCACGCTTTTATGGTCATTTACAAACAGATTTTGGGCAACAAAGGCTAAGCCTGCCAAAGCAACTACCGCAATACCAAAGCCGATAATCGGTTTTTTCATCATACACCTCTTGTTTTTTGTTTAGGGCTTAGGCGAAGCGCGTAAGCCCATTGTTATTAGTGATGGTGGTCTGCTTCGCTAGGTTTAACAATAATCACATCGTTTTCTAAACTTAGCATCTGTGGTTTAAGTATAGGACTAATATGAATGTCTGTTTGGCTGATTAGTGTTTTACGGATGGTTTGATACTCTTTAACCATTTTTTGCCGCGCAATGACTTGTGAAGCTAAATAGCGCACACTTTCGCCGTCAACAGGCTGATAACCTTCTTCTTTTTGAGTAACCAGTAAAATTTCCCATTGACCTGTTGGTGTTCTTATAGGGCGAGAAGGTGTGTTAATGGGCTGAATAAACGCTAAGCTATTAAGCCATGTTGGATTTTTTGGCTCGTGTACAACCCAACCTAAATCACCTCCAGTAGTTTTATCCATTGCTGTGGAGTATTGCTTGGCAAGTTGGCCAAAATTGCCACCTTTTTTGAGTTGCTCTGCCACCATGTTCGCGGTTTTTTCGTCTGCAAGCGCAATGTGTTGTGCTTTAACACGTACTATTCGCTTAAACTCATCTTTGTGTTTTTGATAGTAGGCTTTAACTTCGGCAGGCGTGACTTTTTTGGCAAGGTCTTTTAAATACTGCACATCATCATGAATATCGGCAGCAATACCAATCATGCTAACAAAACCATCGTGATAGCTTTTATTTAAAATCGCTTGTTGAATATCGGCTATGTCTTGTTTGCTCAAGTTAGACTGTGTTTCTACCCAATAATCAATAAAACGATGCACCACAATTTCACGGGCTTGGCTTTGGGTAAAGTCGCTGTTACGGCTGTGAATTTCGTTACGGCCTTGTACGTTTTGACGTTGATAAACATCCCATAAAGTCACCGTACCTTTATGCTTGTCGTCAAATTGATATTGCAATAACACTCGTTTTTGGGCTGCCTTTTGGCCTGTATCATCTAGTTGTATATTGAGTTGTAGAACTTTTTTAGAGGGTAAAAAACTATCCCATTCATTAGCTTTAATGGTGTGCTCTTGGCTGATTTTTTTATCTAGGTTGCCACCTAGTTTTTTACGTGCCTCGGCTAATTCTTTATCAAAGGCAACTTGAATCACAGCTCTAAATTCTTGCTCGGCAACCACACTAGGCAAAAAAGAGACTTTATTATTTTCAACTAATTGGCTTTCACCAAAACGCTTGAGTGCATATTGGCCTAATAATTGGTTTTCGATTAATGCGGTTAACACATCACCGCGAGTAAGCTCGGCTTTTTTAGCAATAGATACTTTGTGCATAATATCAAGCAGGGTATTACTAATGTTGTATTTAGCAATAGTAGCGGCTTGTTGCGTATTTTTTAAATCATAGTTAACTTTGGCATGGCTAATGTTGCTCGTTAAACCTAGCAAGGTGGCGAGTAAGCTCATGTGCCATAAACTCCGCTTCATAATAACCTCTAATATATTATTTTTGGACTGACGCATTTTTTTATAGTTAGCATCTAAGTCGCTACAAAGCAAAATCCCTCCAAAACGTGCGTCTTAGAGGGATTGTGTTAGTTCAAAACTTATTTATACAAGCTTTGATAAGTCTAAAACTTAGAAGCGTTCGGCTGCACGATTTAACACACGAACCACCATGGCAATGGCATGAGGCACAACAATTTTGCCTACATTTTTACGGTCGTTGTAGTCGGTGCTAGACAATACAATCCCACCTTGAGAGTAAGCAATGCTAGCAGCTTGTGTCAATAGAGGACGAACATCGGTTGCTGTAGCCGAAAGTGGTGTTAAATTATTTAACGCGATAGTAACGGCAGCAGAATTGTTTAAGTTTTCGGTGTAGTAATAGTCATTTACCCATGTTTCCCATCCTGCATGGTTTAATGCTGAAGTTGTCCACACGTGATGCGGTTGCAGTAAGTCAGTGGTGTGCATCACAAAACCTAAGGTTTGTACCGTTGGGTTAGCTAAAAATTGTCCAAACCAGTACTGACCTAAGTTGTCGATAGGTTGGAAAGGAGAAGTTTCAAAGTCAGCATACATGGAGTTAGTTGAATAACCACCTAAGCGGTAATTTTTTTCTGTAATACCATAGGTATTATATTTGGTGCTGTCACGAGAGAACCACGCTTTTAAACCACCTGCGCCGTCGTCTAAATAGTCGCCATATAACCAGCTTGCCGCCATATTGTCGATGTCACCCCAAACGGTCAACTTGTCGTAGTTGTAACCGCCAATGTCATTGCCGTGTACGTCTGAGCCTTGTGTATGATTTTGAAAATGCCAGTAAGAAGTGTATTTAACAATCCCTGAACCAGCACCCCAAACTGGTGCTTGTTGACAGCTACCTGTGCTTGCGCCACACAAAAAAGTATCGCTAAAGTCATCAACGTCATACGCACCTTGACCCAAAGCGTTTGCAAATTGGTCAATGGTTAAGCCTGCTTGTGTTGCACCGTTTAATAATTTTGCATAGTTAGTAGTGCTAGGGTTGGCCTTCATATAGTTAACTGCATCAATGGCAATGCGTTTATGAACTTCTTGAGAAAATGCTTGGGCTTCCATGGCCAAACCGAAGGTTAAAGCAGTAGCACAAATCAGTTTGGTAACGTTTTTCATTATAGACCCCAAAAGTTGCGTGTTGGTTTTATGTATTAAGTGCGTTAATAATAGACTAATAATTCGACAATTACGTTGAGGAAAAATGACAAAAACTTAACCTTATACGCCACTAAGATGAACGGTATTTAAAGAGGGATAAGCGGCTTTGTTTTGTGACGAGCTTGGCGTTTTATGAATAAAAGTTTGTGTATTTATAGGCATAAAAAAGCCCACTTTTTAGAGTGGGCTTAGTTTTTTTTAGTGCTAAGGCTTAAAAGCGTTCGGCAGCACGATTAAGTACACGAACTACCATGGCAATAGCATGGGGTACAACGATTTTGCCTACATTTTTACGGTCATTATGGTCGGTGCTAGATAACACAATACCACCTTGAGAGTAAGAAATGTTTGCACCTTGAGTTAACAAAGGGCGAATGTCACTAGCAGTTGCCGAAAGTGGGGTTAAGTCATTTAAGGCAGTGGTGACTAAAGCCGAGCTATTGAGGCCTTCAGAATAGTAGTAATCATTGACCCAACCTTCCCAACCTGAGTGATTTAAGTCAGAGGTTGTCCAAACATGGTGTGGTTGTAGTAAATCGGTTGTATGCAATACAAAACCTAAAGTTTGCACAGTAGGGTTAGCTAAAAATTGTTGAAACCAGTACTGACCTAAGTTGTCGATAGGTTGAAATGGTGCATTTTCAAAATCTTGATACATTTTGTTGGTCGAATAGCCACCTAAACGGTAGTTTTTCTCGGTGATATTGTAGCTATTATATTTGGTGCCATCGCTCCACCACCAGCCAGTCAAACCACCTTTACCATCGTCTAAATAGTCGCCGTATAACCATGTGGCCGCCATATTATCAATTGCGCCCCAAACGGTAAGTTTTTGGTAGTTATAACCACCTAAGTCGTTACCATGTACGTCCGAACCTTGAGTATGGTTTTGGAAGTGCCAATAAGAAGTGTATTTAACAATCCCTGCGCCTAAACCCCAAACAGGAGCGACTTGGCAGTTACCTGTGGTTGCACCACAAATATAAGTATCCATAAAGTCATCAACATCATAAGCACCTTGGCCTAAAGTTGCAGCCATTTGGTCAATGGTCATGCCTGCCTTAGTTGCGCCTGCTAATAATTTGGCATAATTGGTGGTGCTAGGGTTAGCCTTCATATAGTTGACGGCATCAATTGCAATACGTTTGTGTGTTTCTTGGCTAAAGGCTTGAGCCTGTGTTACAACGCCAGCCGCTAATGTTAAGCCGCAAATGAGTTTGCTTATGTTTTTCATGGTATGACCTCAACAAGAAAAATATGACAAGGTATGCTTTTAAAGCACCGTAATGTCAAAAAGTGAGCGTTTAGTGAACCAAAAAAGTAATAATATGTATTATTTGTGTGAATATTAGACGAATAAACGAGCATCTGCTTGGCGAAAGCCGTCAAAAACTTAACCTTACGCGCCACAAATGATGAGCGGTATAAAAAAGAAGATAAACGGTGTTTATTGCAAAAATAGGATTTTAGTTAGGTAGCCATTTTTGTAAGGTGCGGTGTAATGCCTGTATTTCTAGCGGCTTAGACAGATAATCATTCATACCTGCACTTAAACAACGTTCGGTTTCGCCACGGAGTGCATTAGCAGTAAAGGCAATAATGGGGCAAAGTTTTGAGTCGCTTTGTTCTAGTAAGCGAATTTTTTGAGTTAACTCAAAGCCGTCCATTTCGGGCATGTGACAATCAGTAATCACTAAAGCAAAGCGATGTTGATGCCATAAGGTTAAGGCTTCTAAGCCATTGTTGGCAACGACGCAGGTATAGCCTAAATACGCCAATTGTTTGCTGAGTACCGTTTGATTAACAGGATTATCTTCAGCCACTAAAATTAATAGATTTTTTTGCTCGGCTTCAGTCACACTGAGCACAGAGGCAGCTTTAGAAATAGGTAAAGCAGACGCATTAGGTGCTGTTTGATTATTATCCGTATGTGTTGCCATTAATAAGGCATTATATAAATCGCTGCGCCGCAAAGGAGACGTCCAAACACGCCATTGATTATTAGTTAATGGCACTTGAGTAAATGCTGCGTTTTTATCTTGGCGATGGGTTAGTAGTAGTGTTGGAATATGTAATAAATCGGGTGGTGGGTGTGGCCAATCGGTATCTAATAATAATACAGGCAAACTATTTTTGGGTAGTATTGTAATGTGCTGACAGGCATCACTTAAGCTATTAACAATCTTAAAATCTATTTGCCAAAACTGCATATAATTGCAAATAGTACGCCGTAAGAGACTTTGTTTTAATACCGCAACTACTGTTTTTTTGGCGAGTAGTTTGTGTGCCTGTATTGCATAAGCATTATGATTAATAGGCAACCGTAAAAAGACGCTAAAGCAACTCCCTACATTAACGGTGCTATTAACTTCTATATAGCCTGCCATCATTTGCACTAAGCGTTGACAAATAGATAAGCCTAAACCAGTGCCACCAAAGTGGCGTGTGGTTGAGCTTTCGGCTTGAGTAAAAGGTTGAAACAATTGATGTATCGCCTCGGGCGCAATACCAATGCCATCATCTTCAACTTGAAATATCACATCAACCGCATTGGCGTGTAAACAATGTACTTCGGCACGAATTTGCACCAGCCCTCTTTTTTTTGCCGTCGACTGGGTAAACTTGATGGCATTACTCGCTAAGTTAAGCAGCACTTGCCGTAAGCGTGCGGGGTCGCCTTCTAAAATATCGGGAATACTCGGATTAATAAAACAATTAAGGGTGATTTGTTTTTGAATAGCATTAGGTACTAAGGTTTCGGTCACACTTTCAATCAATTCACTTAACGAAAAAGGCACTTTTTCTAGTTTTAAGTGTCCAGCCTCAATTTTAGAAAAATCTAAAATATCATCTAATAAATTAAGTAATACAAATGATGAGTCGCGTACTGTTTTGAGCATTTTGGTTTGTTCGGCATCAAGCGGAGTCTCTTTGAGTAGCTCAATCATGCCAATAATACCATTCATGGGAGTACGAATTTCGTGACTCATCATCGCCAAAAATAAACTTTTAGACTCGTTAGCGGCTTCGGCCTGTGTTTTTGCTTGTTGTAAATATAAATTACTTTGTTCTAATTCGGCGGTACGTGCTTGTACTCTGGTTTCTAAATCATGATTTAATTCTTTAAACGATTTTTCGGTTTCTTTATGTGAGGTGATGTCGGTAGCAACAGTCAGTACGCCAGAGCATTCTGTTTGTGAATCATAATTAAAGGGAATTTTAGTAATATGAAAAAAGCGCGAGCCATGAATGGTGGCTAACTCTTGCTCGGGAATATCAATACGACTATGTTGTTGTCTAACCATGGCATTGGCTTGTTGTGCTGTAGCAAACCAGCCGCTATCAATATCGGCTTGAGGGGCAATTTTTTGGGTCGGGTGACCAATAATATTTTCGATGTGCTGATTATGTGCTTGGGTATAGGCTTGATTTGCTAACAACATGGTGTTGTTGTGGTCAATGGCATAAATCTGCTGTGGTAATAAATCAATAATATGTTTGAGCTGAGACTCGCTGCTGCGTAATTTGGTTTCGGCTAGGGTTAAGTGTTGTACTTGTTGAGCGAGTGCGTTAGTTGCACGATGATAGTCAGTTTTGACTTGTTCTAAATCACGCTCCATACACTTGATGCGCTGTTGTAAGTCAATGTTTTGCTTATGGGCAGCCACCAAATGCTCTAAGGTAGTTAATAGCGGCAACACTAAATTTTGTAAATGCGCTTCTGTCATGTTAGAAACGCCCACTTTCCAAAAATGAGGGCTAATATGCTCCAATAGATATTGGTCGGCAGGGTAAATAATTACCCCTTGTATTGACTCATGTTGCGTTGGTATGAGGGCGAGAATATCTTCGGGTGATTGTGTGTAAATGGCAAAAACATGGCTTAAAAGATCTTTGCGTAGCACAGCAGGCTTGTAAGTAAAGCCTAGGGGGGCAGGGCTAATAGTGCTTAATAAAAAACAATTCATGAGCGAATCCACAATAAAAAGGTATTAATTATTGTGTGTTGAATTGGACATACTTTATGACAGTTTATTATTTTACGAGATGTATTAATGTGTTGAGTACAGGCTAACAATTTTTTCATGTGTATATTCCTTCATACGGTCGCTCAATTAATTTTTGTTAAAAACAGGCTTAATCATACGGTCTAATATCTAAATATTTAACTGCTTATGTTATTAGCATGACTTTGCCAAAAAAGCCATTTTATGCTGACATCTTGTGAGTGGTTCGTCAAATGAGTATGAGTATCTTTTACATGACACCGCCATTTAAAGTACGTTTAGGCGCGAGTATCTTTAAAGGTCGCGATTTTAGTAAGTAGCAGAGGATTCTTGATAGTTAAGTGGTAGGCTAAATTTTAATCGTTACATGAATAAACAGCGATATTTTTAGCAATACACGCTATTATTACGCACTTTAAATTAAATCAGGAACGGCAACAGTGCAACATTTTCGATTTTCTTTTATTTTTACCTTTATATGTCTAGGTTTGTCTGCTTGGTGGGGCTTTAGTCATGGTGCAGAGGCAGGTATTAATAACATGTTTAAGGTGTTATTAATTACTGCTATTTTAGCCGTAATGGAAGTCTCCTTATCTTTTGATAATGCCGTTGTTAATGCTTCTGTCTTGCGCCATTGGGATCATTTTTGGAAAACTATCTTTTTAACAGTCGGTATTTTAGTGGCTGTGTTTGGTATGCGTTTAGTCTTTCCTTTGCTGATTGTAGGTGTTACTGCCGATATGAGCATGATTGAAGTGGCTAAATTGGCATTAAATGACCCTAAATCGTACTCTGAAAAACTCATGGCTCATCATGCCGAAATTGCTGCATTTGGTGGTTTGTTCTTACTGTTAGTGTTTTTGAACTTTTTATTTGATGATGAAAAAGACACACATTGGTTTCATTGGCTAGAGCATAAGCTGGCTAATTTGGCGAATGTGCCTGCCATGTCGGTCTTTATTTCCTTGATTGCGCTGTTAGTTATGGTCAGTGCTGTTGAAGGTGAAACCAAGTTAGTGGTAACGCTTGCGGGTATTTGGGGTATTGTGGTGTATGTTGGTGTAAAAGCCTTAGGCCACTTATTAGAAAGTGGTAATAGCGATGAAGAGGAAGACGAGAAACCATCTTCTGCTGTTTCTGGAAGTATCGTTAAAGCAGGCATTGGCGGCTTTTTATATTTAGAAGTCTTAGATGCTTCGTTCAGTTTTGATGGTGTCATTGGTGCGTTTGCAATTACCAATGATGTAGTTGTTATTATGTTAGGCTTAGCGATTGGCGCGATGTTTGTGCGTTCAATGACCATTTATCTAGTTGAAAAAGGTACGTTGGAAGCTTATATCTACCTTGAGCATGGTGCGCATTATGCGATTGGTGCATTAGCACTGATTATGTTATTTAGCGGTACAGGTGTGCATGTGCCTGAAGTGGTTACAGGCTTAATTGGTGTGGCATTTATTGCTTGGGCAGTATTATCATCTATTCGCCATAAAAAACTAGAAACCGCTTGATTTTGTAACGGTTTTTATTTAAAAAAGATGCTTTAGGGCATCTTTTTTTTGGACAAAAAAACGATTGGTAACAATTCTACTATACATAGGGCTTTAAAAAAAACGTAAAACACTCAATATCTTTTGTACATTCACAAGGAGCAACGAGCATGGCTTTAAGTTTACAAAAAGGTGGCAATTTAAGTTTAAGCAAAGCCGCCCCTAATTTAACAAATATTCTTATTGGCTTAGGTTGGGATGTACGTACCACCGATGGCGCAGCTTTTGACCTAGATGCAAGTTTATTTATGGTAGGCGATACAGGTAAGGTGCGTAGTGATGCCGACTTTATTTTTTATAATCAAGCGAAATCTTCTTGTGGTTCGGTAGAGCATACAGGCGACAACCGTACAGGCGAAGGCGAAGGCGATGATGAGTCCGTTAAAGTTAACTTGGCTAATGTGCCTGCCAATGTGTCACGTTTAGTGGTTACTGTAACCATCCATGATGCCCAAGCCCGTCAACAAAGTTTTGGCCAAGTGGGTGGCGCATTTATGCGGGTTATCAACTCAGCCGATAACAGTGAGATTGCCCGTTTTGACTTAAGCGAAGATTATTCTACCGAAACAGCAATGATTTTTGGTGAGATTTATCGTCATAGTGGCGAGTGGAAATTTAAAGCCATTGGTCAAGGTTACAGTGGTGGTTTAGCCGCTATGTGCCAACAATATGGCGTAAATATAGGTTAAGGCTTCGACTCCGCTCAGCCACCAAGTGTACCCTGAGCGGAGTCGAAGGGTAACGTAGTTAAGTGTCAATTGTATTGGTAATTTTTATAACATTTAGGAGTAGTAACATGGCGATTAGTTTAACTAAAGGCGGCAACGTTAATTTGAGCAAAGAAGCTCCCACAATGACCAAGATGGTTGTTGGTTTAGGTTGGGATACACGTGCCACCGATGGTGCAGCCTTTGACTTAGATGCTGTAGCTTTTGTATTAAAAGCAGATGGTAAAGTGCGTGCAGATGGCGATTTTATCTTTTTTAACAACAAACAAAATGCCGAAGGCTCAGTAGCACATGGCGGTGATAACCGTACAGGCGAAGGCGAAGGCGATGATGAATCAGTGATGATTGATTTTTCTAAAATGCCAGCCGACATCGAAAAAGTCGCCATTTGCGTGACGATTTATGATGCCGATACCCGCCGTCAAAACTTTGGTCAAGTATCACGCGCTTATGTACGTGTATTAAACGAAGCCAATCAGCAAGAAATTGCCCGCTATGATTTGAGTGAAGATGGCTCAACCGAAACAGCAATGATCTTTGGTGAAATTTATCGTCATAGTGGCGAATGGAAGTTCAAAGCCATTGGTCAAGGTTTTAAAGGTGGCTTAGCTCCTTTAGCCGCGAGTTATGGTGTTAATGTATAACGCGTATTGAGTCATAAAAAGGCGAGACTTTCTCGCCTTTTGTTTGAGTAATTTGAGGATAAACATCATGGATATGATTCGTGGTCAAAAGCTTAAAATTGCGGATATTACCGCCAATACACCCCAATTTACGCTACAGTTACAGCTCAATGCGCCATTTACAATAGACTTTAGTTGCTTTGGTGTAGACAGCGCGGGCAAGCTCAGTGATGAGCGTTATATGACCTTTTTTAATCAGCCACAATCGCCCTGTGGTGGTGTCACATTAGTTAATAATCAATCTAATCAAGCCAGTTTTCAATTAACGTTAGACAAAATTCCTGCTTCCATTCAAAAGTTAGTGTTTACAGCCGCTATTGATGGCGCAGGAACGATGGCGCAACTTAGCCAAAGTAGTTTGCGTATTAATGAGGGTTCAGGCTGTGTTTTTGCGTTTACAGGCACAGATTTTGCCGCCGAACGTGCCTTGATGGTGGCCGAGGTGTATCGCAAAGATGGGGTATGGCGTATTGCTGCGGTAGGGCAAGGCTTTAATGGGGGCTTAGATGCTTTAGTTAAGCATTTTGGCGGTGAGGTGGCTGAGCCTACGCCAACAAATAATCCAGCACCGACGGCCAAACCTGCATTAACCAAACGTGTACAGCTCGAAAAACGTATTGAGCAAGAAGCTCCTCAATTAGTCAGTTTAATTAAAAAAGCTCAAGTGAGTCTCGAAAAAGCGGGTTTGGGTGAGCATCGTGCCAAAGTTTGTTTGTGTTTAGATATTTCGGCCTCAATGAGTGGTTTGTATAGTTCGGGCAAAATACAGGCTTTTGTGGAGCGTATAGTGGCTTTGGCGTGTCGCTTTGATGATGATGGCGAAGTGGATGTGTTTTTGTTTGGTCAAAAAGCTCATCGCGCACCCGTGATTACCTTACGCAATTATCAGCAATATATTAGTCATTTGATTGAGCATTTTCCGCTAGAGGGTGGTACGCATTATTCACCTGTGATGAAGTTGATTCGTCAGCGTTATTTGCAAGATGATAGCGACAGAAAGTCGCCCATAAGTGAGCCTATACAAGAGCCTGTGTATGTGATGTTTGTCACCGATGGCGCAACCAGCAATCGTAAAGCGGCCGAAAACCAAATGTTATATGCCTCGTATCAGCCGATATTTTGGCAGTTTATGGGCATTGGTCGTGATGGTTCATTTGAATTTTTAGAAAAGTTAGACGATTTAACAGGCCGCTATTTAGATAATGCCGATTTTTTTAGCGTTAAAACACCGCAAGAATACAGTGACGAGCAATTATTTGCGCGTTTAATGAATGAGTATCCTAAATGGATAGAGCAAGCAAAACAAAAACAGTTATTGCTAAGGGGCTAAGCACATGGATATTAGCAAAGGACAACGTACGCCAGTTAGTCAATTGGTATCAGGTTCAAGTTTTCAATTGGCAGTGACTACGGTTGGGGCATTGGTTGTAGATATTAGCTGTTTTGGTTTAGATATGGCTCAAAAGCTCAGTGATGAGCGTTACATGACCTTTTTTAATCAGCCTAAAACGCCTTGTGGTGCGGTAGAAATCATTGCTTCAACCGCCCATGATAAAGCCATCTTTCAAATAAATTTGGCTTTGTTGCCAACAACCATTGACCGTTTGGTGATTACCGCCGCTATTGATGGCTCAGGTACCATGAATCAGCTGCGAGATGGCAGCTATTTACGCTTTTTAGCCAATGGCCAAGAAAGCTCACGTTTTAACTTTAGTGGCAAAGACTTTGCCGAAGAAAAAGCCTTAATGTTAGGTGAGTTATACCGCAAAAATGGCGAATGGCGTTTTTGTGCTGTTGCTCAGGGCTTTAATGGTGGCTTAGAGGCTTTGGTTAAACATTTTGGTGGTGACGTGGCTGCTCCTAGCGTATCGGCTAGTATTGAGCCGCCCAAACCTGTTGCACCACCACCTGCGCCTCCTGCACCAAAAGTCTCGTTATCTAAAGTGACTTTGCAAAAATCGGGCGATAAAATATCCCTCAAAAAAGCCCAAAGTCAAAGTTATGGCAAAATTAAAATCAATTTAAACTGGCATAAACAAACACAAAAAAAAGGCTTTTTTGGTATGGGTAGCCAAAAAATTGACCTTGATGTGGGCTGTATGTACGAAAAACTTAATGGTCAAAAAGGCGTAGTACAAGCGATTGGTAAAACCTTTGGGCATTATCAACAAGAACCCTATATTCAATTAGAAGCTGATGACCGTACGGGTGATTCTACCGATGGCGAAAACCTACTCATTAACGGTGATTACTTTGATGGTTTTAAACGCGTTTTAATTTTTGCCTTTATTTATGAAGGCGTGCCTAATTGGGCGGCAACAGATGGCGTAGTCACGATTAGTATTGCCAATCAACCGCCTGTAGAAGTACGTTTAGACCGCGCCGATAGCAAAGGTATGTGTGCCATTGCTATGATAGAAAATATAGGTGGCCAATTAACGGTAACTAAATTAGTCGAATACTTTAATGGTCATCCCGATATGGATAAATGGTTTGGTTTTGGTTTTAATTGGAAAGCAGGCAGTAAGTAGGTTTTGCCTGCGTAATGCCAGTTAGTTAAGCCTTTTTAGTTGGCTTCGACTCCGCTCAGCCAGCGTAAAAACGCTCCCTGAGCCTGTCGAAGGGGCAAAAGATATTTAAGCTAAATTTTAAGAGAAAGTAAATGGCACAATTTACCCTTACCGAAGGTGCAGATCCATTTTTGCACGTCAGTTTAACGCAAGGTGAAAAAATCTATTGCGAATCTAACGCGATGGTGATGATGGAAGATACCCTTGATTTAAAAGGCAAGATGGGTGGTCTTGGACAGGCATTAATGCGTAGCTTTGCCAATGGCGAATCTTTATTTATGCAGCATATTGAAGCGGTGCGTGGTAACGGTGATTGTTTGTTATCACCTTTATTACCCGGTGCAATGGAAGTATTAGAGGTTGGCACAAATACCTATTGTTTAAGTGATGGTGCATTTGTGGCTGCCGAAACAGGTGTGAGTTTGGTGTCTCGTATGGAAAAGCTCAGTATGCAAGGCGCACTCATGAGTGTGTTTGGTCAAGCAGGGGGCTTTTTTTATTCCGAAGCATCAGGTTTTGGCAAGTTAATTGTGTCGGGTATGGGTTCAACCTTTATTTTGGATGTAGAACCCAACAAAGATGTCATTATTGATAACGCTCACGTTGTTGCATGGGATAGCCGTTTGCAACATAAAGTCTCTTTAAGTACCAGTCAGGGTGGCGGACTCATGGGGCGTTTGGTTAATAGTGTCACCAGTGGTGAAGGCGTGGTATTACGTTTTTCGGGTAAAGGTAAAGTGGTGATTTGTTCACGAAACAAAGATAATTTTATTTCGTGGTTGCGTAGTTCTACCGCAGGTAATGGTTAAAAAGCCTCCCCATTAATAAGGGGGGAGATTGGGAGGGGGTTATAATCTAAAACCCCACCCTAGCCCTCCCCTCAATGAAGGGAGGGAATAGATTTGATGTTAATTTTTAAACTAGGAGAGATAAAATGGCAGTTAATTTAGAAAAAGGGCAAAAAATTTCTTTAGATAAAGAGGCAGGTAGTGCTTTAACTAAGGTAGTAATGGGCTTAGGTTGGGATGTGGCCAAAAAGAAAGGCTTTTTTGGTTTTGGTGGCGGTTCTGCCGAAATTGATTTAGATACTTCTTGTTTAATGTTTGATGAAGCAGGGCAAATGATTGACATCGTTTGGTTTAGACAACTTCAAAGTAAAGATGGCAGCATTAAACATACAGGCGATAATCGTACAGGCGCAGGTGATGGCGATGATGAACAAATTATTGTTGATTTAAGCCGTGTACCAGCCAACATTAAAAGCTTGGTGTTTACGGTCAATAGTTTTACAGGTCAAACATTCTCTCAGGTCGAAAATGCCTATTGTCGCATAGTCAATGGCGGCAATGACCAAGAAATTGCGCGTTATAACTTATCGTGTCAGGGTGAACATTCGGCACAAATTATGGCCAAAATCTATAAGCATAATGGTGAGTGGAAAATGCACGCTATTGGCGAAAATGGAACAGGTCGTACCTTTGAGCAATTAATGCCGCAAATTCGTAGTTATTTGTCTTAAGTCTTAAATAGGCAACAGGGCGGATTATCCGCCCTTTATTTTTAAGTGGATTATTTCATGATTCGTGTTTGGTACAATAAATCGTTGTCTTTTGTTTATGCCGCTATTAATTTAATTAAAAAACAAGATGTTAAACAGGAATTTTATTTGGTGGCGAGTCACACTCAAGCCCAAGCACGTGCCTTATTGGTGGCCGACGAAGCACATATAGAGCCTACGGGTTTAGTGGCTCGGGCTTATGTAGATTGGTGTTTGGACTTTTGCAGTCAACATCAAATCAATGTGTTTGTGGTGGGTAAAGAAGCGCAAAGCATTGCTCAATATCAACATGAATTTGAGCAAATTGGCGTGCGTTTATTATTGGTCGCTAATGCAGCTACCTTAGCTTTATTAGACAATAAAGACTTGTTTGCACAGCAATTACCCTCTAGTGTTGCACAGTTACCCGATACCCTTAGTGTTACGTCTTATGAGGAGTTTGAACAAGCCTATCAGACTTTACGCACCTCTCACCCTTGTTTAGCCATTAAACCTGCGGTGTCGATTTTTGGTTTAGGTTTTAGAAAAATAGATGAACAGCATGATTGCTTACAGCATATTTTAAAAGGTGATGAATATGTGGTGGGCTTAGAAGAATTGCGCCAAGGTATGCGTCAACAAAGCCGTTTTAATTCGTTATTAGTGATGGAGTTTTTAACGGGTGATGAGTGGAGCGTTGATTGTGTCGCTAATAACGGTACGCTATGGGCAGCCATTCAACGGCGTAAATTTATGGCCAGTAAAGGCGTGCCTAGCCAATACATTGATAATAACCACGAAATAGCTCAAATGTGCCAACAATTAACCGCCCACTTTAGCCTCAGTGGTCAGTTTAATATTCAATTTAGAGCAGGCAATAATGGCATTAGATTGTTAGAAATTAATGCAAGACCGTCGGGTGGTATGGCAATGGCATGCCTAGCAGGTGTAAATTTGCCTTATATAGCACTTAAAGGTTTGGTAAGTGGTTATGATAGCCTGCCGCGCATACAGGCTAAAACAGGGTTTTATGTGGGTGAAGTGAGTGTGGCACTCGAGCTGCCTATACATGATAAGTAAACATAGAGGATACAATAATGGCATTAAGCTTAAAAAAGGGTGAAGGAATTTCTTTACGCAAGGAAGAAAACGACTTATCACAAATAACCATGGGTTTAGGTTGGGACATGGCCGACCCTGTACAAAAAAAAGGTTTTTTTACCGCATTGTTTGCGGCAAAACCTGCGGAATATGATTTAGATGCCGTGGCTTTTTTATTAGATGCCAGTGGCAAAGTGGCTAGTTTAGGGCCGCAAAATGATTTAATGGGTGGCGATGTTATTTTCTTTAATAACTTAAAACATCCAAGCGGCCATATTTGGCTCACAGGTGACAACCGTACAGGTGAGGGCGACGGTGACGACGAACAAATTATTGTTAAGCTCAATAGCCTCAACGAAAAATATCAGCGTATTGTGTTTGTAGTGTCTATTTATGAGGGTCGCAAACGCGCTCAGCATTTTGGTCAGCTAAAAAACGCCTTTATTCGTGCCGTTGATGGTAAAGGTAAAGAACTGTGTCGTTATCAAATTAGTGCCGAACCTAATTATGACAATATGTGCTCCATGACCTTTGCCGAAGCGGTGCGTGAAGCAGGTGGTTGGCGTTTTAAAGCGATTGGCGAGCCACATAGCAGCGACACTTTTGTTGATATTCTTCAAAATTATTTGCCTTGAGGTGCGTGTGAGCCAGCGTTTTCCTGTTTATTTATTATTAGACACCTCAGGGTCAATGCGTGGCGAGCCAATTACTTCGGTTAATATTGGTTTACGTGCCATGATGGCTTCATTGCGGCAACAACACCACGCCTTAGAAAGTGTGTATTTGTCGATTGTGACCTTTGATTCTTTAATTAAAGAAGTGTTACCCCTCACCGCGCTCAAAAATTTAGTATTACCCGACATTGTTTGCCCCGAATCGGGCGCAACTTTTTTGGGTGAGGGTTTGGCGCATATTTGTCAAAAAGTCGATAAAGAATTGCGTGTTGGGAGTAGTGGAGACGCGCAACCGTTATTGTTTATTATGACTGATGGCAAACCCTCCGACACCTTGGCTTATAGCGAAGTTTTGGACGAGGTAAAACGCCGACCGTTTGCTAAAATTATCGCCTGTGCCGCAGGCCATAAAGCCGATGCAACAGCGTTACAGCGTTTAACCGACACCGTAGTTAGCCTAGACACGATGGACAGCAGCACTTTTTCGCAGTTTTTTCAGTGGGTGTCTGCAACGGTTAGTGCTAATCAGCAAACTAGTAATTCGGCTTTGCCACCACCACCTGCCGAAATTAATATTGTGATTTAATGGTTGGTCAAGCTTTTAGTGATTACTCCTCCACCTGATAAGGGGGAGGCTGGGAGGGGGTTGTTATTTAAAACCCCACCCTAACCCTCCCCTTATCAAGGGAGGGGATATTCATTGAGTAGAATTAAATAAAAACAAGGACTTTATCGTGCGTCGTTTACCAATCTTTTTTTTATTAGATGTGTCCGAATCTATGGCGGGCGAAAATCTGCGCCAATTACAACACGGTTTAGAGCGTTTGGTAACGAGCTTACGCACCGACCCTTATGCCTTAGAAACGGTGTATTTGTCGATTATTGCCTTTGCAGGTAAAGCCAAAACTCTTACGCCTTTAGTTGAGTTGGCCTCGTTTTATGCGCCACGTTTGCCTGTTGGTTCGGGAACAGGCTTAGGCGCAGCGTTAACACATTTAATGGCTGATATAGACAAAAGTGTCCTTAAAACCACACCCGAGCGTAAAGGCGATTGGAAGCCTGTGGTGTATTTAATGACCGACGGCAAACCCACCGATGACATTAAAGATGCGGTATATCGTTGGCAAAAAAGCTATCAACAACAAGCCTCTTTGGTGGCGATTGGCGTAGGGCAGTATGCCGACCTAGAAGCATTACGTAAACTCACTCCTAATGTGGTGCATTTAAACGCACAAACCGATGAAGACTTTAAAAAGTTTATTGATTGGGTCAGTCAATCGGTGGTGGCACAAAGTCGCAGCGTATCGGCCAGTAATGAGGGCGTGAGTTTAGCTAAGTTAGATGATTCTATTTTGTCCAAAATGGGTGATTTAAGTTTAGCCGCCAAAGTGGACGAAGATTATGTGATTTTATCGGGCAGATGCCAACGTAATGCCTTGCCCTATTTAATCAAATACGAACGAATGCCAATGAGCTTTGAGGGTGGTCAATTTAATGTGAATTTTGCGCGTTATCATATGGTAGGCGTATTGGCCTTAGAAGCTGATTATTACGAGTTATGTGATAACAGCATGGCCACACCAACGATTAATAGCGATATGTTAGTGGGCGGTGCAGGTTGTCCACATTGTGGCAATAGTTATGCGATTGCGTCTTGTGGTGAGTGTGAGCAATTGTTTTGTATTGATGGTGAAGGAAAAGCCAAATGTCCGCATTGTAAACACACCAATAATTTTAGACTTGCTGATGACGACAGCGCAGGTTTTAACATTAGCCGTGCGCGAGGTTAAGCGAGTGTTATTTACCTTAGCCCCTGCATTAGTGGGTAAAAGCTATGCACAGCACGTAAAAATAGATACGCCAGAGCAAGTTTATATTACAGCTATTGAGATAGACCCTAAAACGGGTTTAATGTTTGATGAGCGTAATCAAATAGTCACGGGAGAGCCATTAGTTGCAGGACAGCATCATGTCATAATTCATTATCAAATTATTATTCAAAATCAATCCAGTAGCATTAAAAAAGCCAATACTTATTTATTGATTAACCCAGACCCACGTTCTTTATGGAAAAATATTCCCTCAGACCCAACGCAACTTTATGCTAAACCCGATAGTGCCAGTCAAATCATTAATTCCCCCAGTATAAATATGTTAGCCGCAAGTCAACGTGGCCGTTCTCATGCTCATAAAGGCGATGCGCGTGACGATGATTTTTTTATTGCCGCAGGGGAGCATTGGCAACTCGCCATTGTGGCTGATGGTGCAGGCAGTGCCAAGTATAGCCGTTATGGTTCACAGTTAATTTGTCACACCATAGGGCATTTTTTCAGTCAAGTATTGGCTCGACCTATACCTTTGTATCAGGCCAATATTGAGCTTGAACTAAAGGACGCATTGAATGCTGCTGTGTGTGCGTTAGAAGCCGAAGCACAGGCTCAACAAGCCGAAGTTAAAGACTATGCTAGTACTGTGTTGGTGGTGTTATGTGTGTTTGATAGTCAACAACAAACCTATGTTTATTGGACGGTGGCGGTGGGTGATGGCGCAATTGCTTTATATTGGCCACAAACGCAGCAAGCCATATTACTTAATACACCCGATACAGGCGATTATGCAGGTGAAACGCGCTTTTTAGGCCATGATTTTATGCAAGCACCTATCAATCGTTATTGTAGTAAAGAATTTGTACCGTGCTTATTAATGACCGACGGCGTGAGTGATGCTTTTTTTGACTCCGATAACGCCCTTAAAAGCGGTGCTGCATGGCAAAATTTATGGTGTGATTTACAGCAAAATCAGGCATTAGAAGATGATAAAAATTTGTTGGCATGGTTAGACTTTTGGTCTAAAGGTAACCATGATGATAGAACCCTCGTACTAATGCTAGGTAACACCCATGACTAACATCGTTCGTTTAACCGCTTCTGACGGCTCGGCTATTGAATTTATTGACGAAATTAAAGCCTCTGGTGCGATGAAGGATGTGTATTTTTCGCCCAATAAACGTTATGTGGTGGCCTTTTTTAGAAAGAAAAATGATGACGCTTTAAAAGAACGCTTGCAGCTTATTACAGGTCAATACCGAGAACGTATTTTTGGCCAAAAAGGCGGCGATTATTGGCGAGGTTTATATTGTTGGCCAACGGCTACCGTAGAATATCAAGGCAAAATTGGCGTGGTGATGCCGTTTTATGCAAGTCATTTCTTTTTTGATTATGGCTCCAAACAAAACGATATGTTAGGCATTAAAGGCAAAGAAAAAGAAGGCAAATGGTTTGCTTCACCCTCAAACCGCAAAAAGTTTTTGGATGAACGTGAACTAGGCACATGGTTACATCACCTTAAAATCTGTTTGCAAATTGCGCGTGCCGCACGTCGGTTACACGCCGCAGGCTTGGCACATTCTGATTTGTCTTATAAAAATGTGTTAGTTGACCCCATTACAGGCAGCGCGTGTTTAATTGATTTAGATGGTTTGGTTGTGCCAGATAAATTTGCGCCCGATGTGGTGGGTACACCCGATTTTATTGCGCCAGAATGTGTTAAAACCGCGTATTTAGACCGTAACGACCCCAAGCGTTTTTTGCCCAGTATTCGTACTGATGAACACGCCTTAGCAGTGCTGATTTATATGTATTTGTTATATCGTCATCCGTTGCGTGGCGATAAAGTGCATGATACAAAAGACTCGCAACGTGACGAACTATTAATGATGGGAGAGGCTGCATTATTTATTGAACATCCTACCGATAGCAGTAATCGTATTAAAATTGAGTATGCCAAAGCCGCCGAGTTACCGTGGAAAGACACCCAAAAATTGCCATATACCCTAACAGGTGCATATTTGTCGCCTTTATTTGAACGTGCTTTTATACAGGGCTTACATCACCCCAACTTGCGCCCCAGTGCCGATGAATGGGAACACGCCTTAGTTAAAACTGTTGACTTAATTCAACCGTGTAGCAATGTCGCGTGTGAGCAAAAATGGTATGTGTTTAGCAATAGTACCAAGCCTGTTTGTCCATTTTGTGATACGCCATTTGTAGGTGTGTTACCTGTGTTGAATTTATATTCGTCGCAGCAAGAAGGGCGATTTTTGCCCGATAATCAGCGTTTAATGGTTTATAACAATCAATCGTTGTATCAATGGCATAGCAATCGTTTGGTGTTTCCTAATGAACGTTTAACGCCCGAGCAAAAAAAACGTGTTGGTTATTTTGTGTTTCACCAACAACAATGGTACTTGGTAAATGAAGCCTTGCCTGATTTAATGGACGTTGGCACTAAACAAAATATTGCTATTGGCGAAAAATTAGCTTTAGTAGATGGCCAAAAGCTATTATTGGCGTGTGGTGAGGGTGGGCGTTTGGTGGCGGTGCAAATGGTCAGTTGTTAATAAATATTAGCAACCATAACCCCCAAAACTGCTAAAATCCCCCTCATTCCCTTTAAGCCAACACTCTGTTATGACTTCTTCTTTTACGGTTAATTTAACGCGTGGCACCTTGCACGTTAAGGTCGATAAAGCTAGTTTACCGCCTCAACAATTATTTGATTTTGCCGAGCGTCGCAACCCTAAACGGGCTTTTTTATTTGTGTCTAAGGTTTTGGGACGACATATTCCCGTTAAACCATCGCTCATGGCTCATGCCTTTGAACAGTTAGCCGCACAAATTCCTGATAATTTACCGCAACCGATGTTGGTTATTGGTATGGCCGAAACTGCCGTTGGTTTAGGGGCAGGCGTGCATCGCGCCTTACAAAGTCGCTATCCTCAAGCCATGTATTGGATGAGTACACGCCACAGTTTAGGTACGCCATTATTTGCCCGTTTTGAAGAAGAGCATAGTCATGCCAGCTCGCACTTATTACATTGGCCGCTAGATGAATCGCTAAAAAAGCAGTTATTAGCCACAAAAACCCTAGTATTGGTTGATGACGAAGCATCAACAGGCAAAACCTTTATTAATTTAACTAAAGCCCTGCAAGACGCAGGATTGCAACATATTGAGCGTATTATTGCCGCTACCTTAACCGACTGGTCGGGTGATGCCTTGCATCAGGCTTTAGGTGATACAGCACAAACGGTGTCGTTGTTGTCGGGTAGTTATCAGTGGCAAGCTAATCCTAATGTACCACCACCCGATATGCCGCAAGTCAACAGTGTTGCACAAGGCGATTGGCAGCCTAATTTAGCTTTAGATTGGGGACGATTAGGGGTGATAAATCATCGTCATACCTTAGCCAATAAAGTATCAGTGCAGGCAGGCCAAAAAGTCTTGGTGTTAGGCACAAGCGAATATGTGTGGCGCTCTTTTTTAGTGGCTGAAGACTTAGAGCAACAAGGTGCAGAGGTATATTTTGCCTCAACCACACGCTCACCCATCGCCATCGGTCATGCTATTAAAACTGCGCGTGCCTTTAGTGATAATTACGGTTTAGGCATTGCTAACTTCTCGTACAATGTTGAGCCTAATAGTTTTGATAAGATTATTATTTGCAGCGAAACACCAGCAGCTATGATGGATAGCTCTTTAGTAACAGCTCTTAATGCACAGGTAATTGTTGATGACTAAATCCATAATTAGGCCTTTATTTTTGGTTGATTTAGACGACACGCTGTTTCAAACACCGCGCAAAATGCAGCAAGAGGCCAAACATATTGCGACTACCGATAAACACGGCCAAGCCATGAGTTATATGAATGCCACTCAGTTGCAGTTTGTAGAGTGGTTGCTGGCTAGTGCTGATGTAGTACCTGTGACGGCGCGTAGTGTAGAAGCCTATCAGCGTGTGCATTTGCCCTTTAAACATGGGGCTATTTGTGCGCATGGTGCGGTTATTTTAACACCAGACAATCAAGTAGATAACACATGGCATCAGTATATGGCGACGACCTTAGCACCTTATAAAGCGCGTTTGTTAGAAGTGATTGATTTTTTGGAAAGTATCAGTGCTATGCAACAGCAGTCGTTGCGTACATGGGTGGTTGAAGAAGGTGGTATGGCGATTTATGCCTTGGCTAAACATAATGATAGACATGATGAGGTTTTGGCCGACGCACAGTACGAGTTATTACAAAGTATCGACTTAACTGATTTTTATTGCCATCGTAATGGTAATAATTTGGCCATTATTCCTAAAGTATTAAATAAGCGTTATGCGGTACAAGAGTGGTTGCGCCGTGAGCATTTGCAACACGGCACACGGCCTATTATTGGTTTGGGTGATAGCGTTTCTGATTTGGGTTTTTTACAGTTGTGCGATTGGTGGGGAACACCACAACAAGGCCAATTAGCGCAAGCCATTATTAGCAAACTACAAATGGAGATTGGCGTGTGACTCAGTTATTAACGTCACAAATAGGTTCGGGTTCTTATCAAGTTGATGATATTCAATTTTTGTTACGCCCTTTAAACATCAGTCCAACCGATGTAGCGCAAAAAGAGCGTTTGATTCAATCGGGGCAAAAACATTACTCCGAGATGATTAGCACCGAACACGCGCCATCTGCCAATCATCAAGCCATTTTTGAACAAGCCTTGGCACAAGGTGGTGCGCGTATGGCGCAAGCGGTGCAGTCCTTGGCTTTGGCGTTGTTGCCGTATCAAATAGATGGTCAATTAACCTTGTTATCGTTGGTGCGTGCAGGTGTGCCTTTGGGGGTATTATTAACCCGCGCGTTGCGTGATATGGGCGTAACAGTGGCGCATTATGGCATTAGTATTATTAGAGACCGTGGTATAGATGTGCAGGCAATTAACGATATTTGCCAAGTACATACACCACAAAGCCTAATTTTTGTGGACGGTTGGACGGGCAAAGGCGCGATTGCCAAAGAGTTGGCTCACACCTTAGCCACACAAATTACTTACCCTATTGAGCCACGTTTAGTTACCTTAACCGACCCTTGTGGTGTAGCATGGTTAGCGGCTGCCCATGACGATTGGTTGATTCCCTCGGGTATTTTAGGTGCAACGGTATCGGGTTTGGTGTCGCGTTCTATTTGGCCGCAAGACGTGGGTTGGCATGGTTGTGTGCGTTGTGATGATTTGCAGTCTTTTGATAACAGCCGTTATTTAATCGAAACAGTGAATCATTTGCGACAACAATTAACCCCTCAAAAAGCCGCCGTATGGCCTGTAGAGCATCGAAACATCTTACAAGCGGCAAGCCAAAAAGTGATTAGTGACATTGCCACACGCTTTAATATAAGTAGTATTAACCGTATTAAATCAGGAATTGCCGAAGCGACCCGTGCCGTTATGCGTCGTGTCCCAGAACACGTGTTAGTCAGTAGCAAACAAGATAACGATGTGCGCCTACTGGTGCAGTTGGCGCAACAAGCAGGCGTGGCGGTAGAAGAAGTAGGGCAGCAATTACACCCCTACAGAGCCTTAACCATTATTAAAAAGGTGGGTTAATGAATAGATTTTCCCCTTATGCTTTAGGCGCAACCTTATATATGCCTGCGACTCGCCCTGATTTATTAGCGGTGGTGCGGGGCGAAAAATTATCTAATTTACGCTCTTTGGTGATTTGTTTAGAAGATGCTGTTGCTGAAAAAGACATTGAGTTTGCCTTAGATAACTTACAGCGTTTATTGCTCGATTTGTCCCGTGTTGGGCGTTATAAAGATGCACCGTTGGTGTTTGTGCGGCCACGTCATCTTAATATGGCCAAACAGTTGGTAGAATGGCCGCTTATTCATTTAGTGAATGGTTTAGTATTGCCCAAGTTTACGCTGCATGATTTACCTGTTTGGCAACATTTATTGGCAGATACCAAGTTGCTAATTATGCCCACACTCGAAACCAAAGAAGTATTTGACGCAGGCGCGATGAGCGAGTTGGCACAAGCCTTAAAACAGGAGTTAGCCGAACGAGTGCTAGTATTACGCATTGGCGGAAATGATTTATTAAGCTGTTTAGGGTTAAGGCGTAGCAGCGTTTATACCCTATATCAAAGTCCTATGGCCTATGTTATAGGGATGTTGTCGGGCGTAATGGGTGCGGCAGGATTTAGCCTAACTGCACCCGTTTGTGAATTAATTAATCAGCCTGCCTTATTACGGCAAGAATTAATTTTAGATATAGAGCATGGTTTAGTTGGCAAAACAGCGATTCATCCAACCCAAATTCCTATTATTCATCAAGCTTTAAAAGTGAGTGTCAGTGATTATCAGGCGGCACGTTTAATTTTGAACGATACCGCGCCTGCGGTATTTAGTCATAACGGCGCGATGTGTGAGCCAGCCACCCATGAACGTTGGGCAAGACGAATTTTAGAACGTGCTTATTGGTATGGTATGAGTGATGTGGAAGCTGTTGATGTTTTAGTTTAGGGTATATTTTAGGCTTAATTTTGAGTACATTACCCTGTTTTTACCCTCACTCTAACTCTCTCCCACAGGGAGAGAGGACTCCCTCTCCTTGTGGGAGAGGGCTGGGGTGAGGGCTAAATCAAAACGTCAACATGCTCTAGTTTTAACGTAAATCACCCCACAACCAATGCAAAACACTCAATACGGCAACGGGCGCAGTTTCGGTGCGTAATACCCGTTGCCCCAAACACCACGGCGCAAAGCCATTGGCTTGACTTAGGTTGATTTCACGCTCACTTAAACCACCTTCTGCACCAATTAATACCGCAACCGATGACGGTTTTTGGCTCGGATTAGGCAAGCCTGTTACGCTTGGCGCAAGCACAAAACGTAAATCGGCTGGCGTGTTTTGTGTCCATACGTCTAATTGTTGGGGTGTGTTAATTTTAGGCACAATATTTAAGCCTGACTGCTCACAAGCACTAATTGCAACACCTTGCCAATGTGCCATTTTTTTGTCTAAACGCTCATTGCCCAAACGTACTTCGCACCGCTCGCTTAATAGTGGCGTAATTTGGGTTACGCCTAATTCGGTGGCTTTTTGAATGGCATAATCAAACCTATCACCTTTAGATAACACTTGGCCTAAATGTACCTTTAGCGGTGAGCTTTTATCGTTATCAATAAACTGGTTTAGAGTAACAAAGGCGTTGCGTTTATCGGCACGATTTAACACGCCATGATATTCGCCACCTTCGCCATTAAATAAACACACGTCTTCGCCTACGCGAGCGCGTAAGACTTTTATAAAATGATGCGCGGCTTCTTCGGGTAATTGAATCTCGGTGTTGAGCGATAGAGGGGTAGGGGTGTAAAGACGGGTCATGCCTTATTCCTTGATATGTTGTGCCAACAGGGTTTGTAGTTGTTGTTTGCTGGGTAAAATGGTTTGATAACGACTAGCAAAAATTTGTTGATTGTCTTCGGGTAAGGTCATTTCTACTAAGGTTTCGCTTTTGTCTCGGCAGAGTACAATCCCTATCGTTTTATTTTCTTCGTCTAATTTAACAAAGCGGTCGTAATAATTGACGTACATTTGTATTTGACCCAAGTCTTGATGTTTTAGGTCTCCTATTTTTAAATCTATCAATACAAAACAGCGTAATAGCCTATTGTAAAAGACTAAGTCTATATAAAAATGCCTTTCGTCAAAGCTAATTCGTTTTTGACGTGCAACAAAAGTAAAGCCTTTGCCAAGCTCCAATAAAAAATGTTCCAATTTATCGATTAAGGCGTTTTCTAAGTCATTCTCGGAGTATTTATAATGTTGTTGTAATTGCAAAAATTCTAAAATATAGGGGTCTTTAATCGCATCTTGTGGAGTGGAAATGCGTTGTCCTTGTTGAGCTAATTTGAGTATCTCTTTTTTTTCGGTGCTTAAAGCAAGGCGCAAATACAAGGCACTATCATATTGCCGTTTTAGCTCTCGTAAACTCCAATTATTTTGAGCCGCTTCTATTTCGTAAAAAGCACGTTCTTGTTGGTTTTCAATGCGTAGTAAGGTTTGATAGTGCGACCAACTGAGTTCAAAGTTAGGGGCTTGAAATTCCGCAGACACTGTTTGCGAAATTGGATATTGCAAATAAAAGGCACGCATATTTTCTAAATTACGCTCAGAAAATCCTTTGCCAAACTCTGCTTGCAATGCCTGTGATATGTTTTTAATAATGCTTTTGCCGTAGGCGGCTTTGGCTTCGCCTTGTTGGTTTTCTTCTACAATACGTTGGCCTACTAACCAATAGGCTTGCACCATTGCCTTATTGATATTGCGGTAAGCATTGGCTTGAGCTTGGCGTAGAATGTCGGATATATCATGGATAATTTGCATCTTTATACTAGTCCTTAAGCCTTAACAGACTCTATGTAATGACAATGTAATTGCTTGGGTTTCTTAATGCGCCCAAGCAACACAATTCTCAAGGCAAACTCACCCCAACTTCATGCCCCTTCGCAGGCGCATAAGTCGCCTCATCAACGGCTTCATCTGCCACTTTAACGACCCAACGCAGTTCATCATCAGTAATTACATAAGGCGGCATAAAGTACACAGTATTACCAATGGGGCGTAATAATACGCCTTGTTTTAATGCCGCTTCAAACACCTGCAAGCCGCGACGTTCACGCCAATCAAACGGTGTTTTTGAGGCTTTGTCTTGTACCAAATCAAAAGCGGCTATCGTGCCTGTTTGTCTAATATTGGCAATGTGTGCATGACCATAAAAGGGCGCGAGTGACTCGGTTAACACTTTATTAATTTGTTGTTGGCGTTGCAATTGTGGGTCTAAGGCAAATAACTCTAAAGAGGCCAACGCAGCCCTTGCTGCTAAAGGATTTCCCGTAAAACTGTGGGAATGTAAAAAGCCTTTAAAGGTGGCGTAAGGGTGATAAAACCCCTGATAAATGGCCTCAGTGGTTAACACAACCGACATTGGCAAATAACCTGCGGTTAAGGCTTTAGACAAACACAAAAAATCAGGGCAAATATTGGCTTGTTCACAGGCAAAAAAAGTGCCTGTACGGGCAAAACCAACGGCTATTTCATCGGCAATTAAATGTACGCCATATTTGTCACACGCTGCGCGTAATAACTGCAAATAAACAGGATGATACATTTTCATGCCTGCTGCACCTTGAATTAACGGCTCAACAATCACCGCGCAAATTTCATGGTGCTTTTCGGCAAGTAAGTTTTCCATTGCCGCAAATTGTTGAACGGCAAAATCGTGGGGCGATACACCATCGGGTGCTTGTGTCCAATCGGGCGAGGCGACACGGTATTGTTGAGTCAGCAGTGGCGCATACGTTTGCGAAAATAGCGGAATATCGGTCACGCTTAACGCGCCTAAAGTTTCGCCATGATAACTGCCACTTAAAGACACAAAGCGAGTTTTAGCAGTTTCGCCCTGATTATGCCAAAAGTGCATACTCATTTTTAAGGCGACTTCTATAGCGGCCGAGCCATTATCAGCATAAAAACACCGCGCTAAACCTTGAGGGGCAAGTGCTAATAGTTTTTCGGAAAGTTCGACAATCGGCTCATGGCTAAAACCTGCCAAAATAACGTGTTCGAGCGTATCTAACTGCTGTTTAAGAGCGTGGTTAATATCTGGGTGAGCGTGTCCCCAAATATTTACCCACCATGAACTAATGGCATCGAGGTAAGTTTTGCCGTCAAAGTCAGTCAGCCATACACCTTTGGCTTTAGCAATCGGCACAATCGGTATTTGCTCGTGGTCGTGCATTTGGGTGCAGGGGTGCCACAATACCGCCAAATCACGCTGCATTAATTGTTGATTGTTCATTTTTTTACCCCGCCAAATAGACGGGGCATTATAGCAGACTTATTGGACTCCCTCTCGCAGGTCAATTAAGAACGGAGTTCTTTTAAAAACGCTCCCTTCGACTCCGCTCAGGGCGCATTTTTGCGTTGGCTGAGCGGAGTCGAAGCCAGCAGAATCGCTTGATTAACTGGTGTTAATTAAGCCTTATCGCCCAAGTATTTTGCTTTTAAGGTGTTAATAAGACTAGAGCTACTGTGCTGCCACGGATGAAAATCTTGACGATAATACTTAAAATAACTGGGAATCATTTTTCTAAAAATGCCTTTTGTCCCCCAATAATAATTAATGCCTTGCGCCCACATTTTGACATCTTTTTGATGGCCAGATTCACGCATTAAGCTAATAAAATCATAAGTCGAAAACCCTAAAAACATCACTGTGCAAATAGCCATTTGTGAGCGACGAACCCACTCATTATTGACGGCTGTTTTATAAACATCAAAGGCAACCGCTTTGTGTTCGTATTCTTCAATGGCGTGCCATGCCCACAAAGGTGCAATACGGGGATCCATTTTGTCAAGTTCTTCGGGATTAAATAAATACTCCTCGGCCATTAACGCGGTAAAGTGTTCTACGGCAGCGGTATGGGCTAACTGACGAGCAGGGCTTAAATAGGTTTTATACCACTTCATGGCAAAGGCAACATTGCGGTCGATATGGTGAATAGAGTAACCATAATCACGCATGACTTTGTTGAGTACATCGTGTTCTTTAGAGTGATGCGCTTCTTGGCCAATAAAAGCCCGCACGGCTTTTTTTAATTTTGGGTCGGTGATTTGGTCTTGAAAATGACGCACTGCATGAATAAAAAAATGCTCGCCCGCAGGAAATCCACCCGATAAAGCTGACAGTAATAAAGTTTTAAACGGGTCGTTGTCGTACCAAAACTCAGGAATATTATGTAGGTCAAAATCCATTTGACGCACTTTTAAATCGTGATGATGTGTATTTTCTGAGTGATTCATTGTGTTGTTAATGGCGGCAGTCATCATAGTACCCTCAAACCCGTTTATTTATGGTTAACATAACACACGCGCTAATAAAATATAGGTGCTGCAATAATTGGTATCATAAACGCGCAAGTCTTAAGTGTCTGTTTTAGGCAATATTAAACGATGCCACAGCAAGCCACCTACACCACAAACAGCCATTAAACTTAACGTGGCTAATGCGCTATCACTGTGCCAAGCTCCTAATATTGCCCCAATCAGTGCGGCCAAACTAAACTGTAATACACCCATTAATGCCGAGGCTGTTCCTGCTTGATGGCCTTGATTAGCCATCGCGGCTGCGCCTGCATTGGGTGAAATAAATCCCAAACTCGCAATATAACTAAAAAAGCCAATTAATAATAAGCTTAAGGAGTTTACGCCTGTTAACTCAATGGCTAATAAACAGCTACTCACAATGGCAGGTAGCCATAAGGTGTTGTGTAATAAACGCAGCATCGAAAAACCACGGCGTAACAAATAAGCATTTAATTGACTGGCTGCAATAAAACCAAAGGCATTAGCACCAAAAACATAGCTGTATTGTGTGGGGGATAAATGCTGTAACTCGATTAATATATGGGGCGAGCCTGCAATATAAGCAAACATTCCCGAAAAAGGTAAACCACTGGCAAGGGTGTAGCCCATAAAGGTGCGATTACCCAATAATTGCCAATAGCTGCTCATCACTTTTTTGAGCTTTAAGGGCCGCGAGCGGTCATGGTGCGTTTCGGCTAAGGTCATATAAACCGCCATTAAACACAAAAACGCAAAAGCACTTTTAAACCAAAAGATACTTTGCCAACCATAAGCGACTAACAACCAACTTCCTGCTAAGGGGGCAAGAATAGGGGCTAAGCCCATGACCAAAATTAACATCGAAAATGCTTGAGCAACTTGTGTGGGCGAACAACGGTCTCGCACAATGGCGCGGCTAATCACCATACCTGCACAGCCACCAAAACCTTGCACAAAACGACCCATAATTAATTCATTCATGGTGCTAGCAAAACTACACGCCAACGAGGCGATAACAAACAAACTCAAGCCAACTAATAAAGGTATTTTACGGCCAAAACGGTCACTTAAAGAGCCATATAATACTTGCCCCATCGCCATGCCAATAAAAAAACTCGCTAAGCTAAGTTGTATGCCTGCACCCATTTGTTGCGTTAGGATAACAAAACTTGGCAAATACATATCAATCGACAGTGGGCCAATGGCTGTTAATGCACCTAATAAAATAAGCCACGGTGCAAAACGTAGTGGCTCGGTATTTGCTTGAGACATAATTTTTTTAGCCTAAGCTAGAATCCCAAAATTCAGGACGAGGAGGCGGCGTACTAACATTAGGTTTGGCGTGTAAATGTGAAGCCATGACTTTGCACCACAAACGCACATAATATTCAATCACGCTTTCACTAAAAACCAAATGCTTATCCATTGCCATGCCGCGCAACATCCACTGCGTTAAAATCATCAAATGGCGCACATTATCTTTGTCGGAGTTAGGCAAAAGATAATGCTCGGCTGCTGAACCTAAGGTGCTAAAAGCCGAAATCCATAATTTTTGTAGCATCGTAGCCAGTTCGGTATCACGGCGACTGGCCACAATTAACTCTAAAATAACGGTGTTTTCGGTTGTGCCAAAGACTTGTTTCCACGAAATCATAATCAGTTCGGCGAGTTTGTCTTCTGACTCATCTAAATGACGCATCGCCACACCCAACTGCACATAAATTTTACGCATCAGGTGTTCGGCTGCTGCTGCAATTAATGCCGCTTTAGACGGAAAATGATGCACAGGCGCACCGCGTGACACTTGTGCGGCCTCCACAATTTTGGTTACGGTAGTACCCGCATAACCATCAGTCTCTAAACACTGTAAAGTGGCTTCAATAAGGCGAGTTCGCATCGCTTCACTACGTTCTGCTTGAGTACGGCGTGGTTTTTCGTTTGGAGTGGTCACTGTTTTTATCGTTTCGAGTTTGGTCATAATAAAACAACTTTAATAAAGGCGAAGTGCGCGAAGCATGGTGTATTTTAGCATTGTTAGTGCTAACGCGTTTAGGACTCATTGTTCTAGATTAAGAGTTAAATGCGCTTTTTTTGCTTGCACACTTGACGCTAGGGTCGGTTTTTTGGTATTTATTATACATACTGTACGTCCGTATTGTAAATGTGGACTTAGGTATCGTCCCACGATTAGCGCGTTTTGTGAATATGAAGCCGCCTAAAGCGGATGAAGTGTAAACAAATAAGCGATAACCACCTAAGTCCTAAAAGATAGGAGTAGATAATGAGCAACCTGCATATCCCCGAAAATTTAGCCCCAATGATTCCTCGCACGTTATTTAATAGTGACCACGAAGCGTTTCGTAAAACGGCGCGGCGTTTTTTTGAAGAAGAAATTGCCCCATTTCATGAAAAATGGGAAGAGCAACAACATTTAGACCGTAGTTTGTGGAATAAAGCAGGTGAATTAGGCTTGCTTTGCCCAACCATGCCCGAAGAATATGGCGGCTCGAATGTTGACCGTTTATATAGTGTGGTGATGATGGAAGAACAAGCACGTGCAGGGGATTCGGCATCGGGCTTTTCTTTGCATTCTGATATTGTTGCCAACTACATTAACAATTTTGGTAACGAAGCACAAAAGCAACAATGGCTACCAAAAATGGCCACTGGTGAAGTGGTTGGTGCTATCGCTATGACCGAACCAGGTACAGGCTCAGATTTGCAGTCGGTACAAACACGCGCCATTGATAACGGCGACCATTATATTTTAAACGGCTCTAAGATTTTTATTACCAATGGCTATTTATGCGATATGGCTGTTGTTGTGGCCAAAACAGGCACCAGTGAAAAGGGCGCACAAAACATCTCTTTATTGATTGTTGATGCCCATAGTGAAGGTTTTAGTAAAGGCAAACCACTCAAAAAAGTCGGTATGCGTGGCCAAGATACCTGTGAGCTGTTTTTTAATAATGTCAAAGTTCCCAAGTCTAATTTGTTAGGAATGGAAGGCATGGGCTTTATTATGCTAATGAAAGAGTTGGCATGGGAGCGCATGATGATTGCTATCATCTGTGCAGCAGGTGCAGAAAGTGCCTTAGCTCATACCGCTGAGTACGTTAAAAGCCGTAAAGTGTTTGGTAAGCCAGTTGCATCTTTTCAAAATACCCGTTTTAAATTAGCCGAATTACGCTCCGAAACACAAATTGCGCGCGTCTTTGTTGACCGTTGTACTGAGCAGGTATTAAAAGGTGAGCTGAGTGTAGAGGCAGCTTGTGCCGCTAAATACTGGGTCTCTGACTTGTTAAGCAAAGTGGTTGATGAGTGTGTGCAATTACATGGTGGCTATGGCTATATGCTTGAGTACCCAATTGCTCGTGCATACATTGATACACGCGCCAATCGTATTTATGGTGGTACTAATGAAATTATGAAAGAGTTGATTTCGCGTAGTATTTAATCTTGTTCTTGCTTTTAATAAAGAAGGCGCATATTGCGCCTTTTTTTATGAAAAAATAGTTTGGTTAATGTTTTGAATGTCAAAAAAATAATCATAAATAATAAAGGTTAAGCAGGTTGTGGTGGTGCAAATACCATAACTAATACCCTTAGTTTTTGTAATGTTTTAAGGTTATATAGCTTGCCAAGTAGTTAATAGTTTGTTACAAGTTAGTAGGGGGAAGCTAGCTAATATGGCAAATAAAACGATTTCTTCCTCAAAAAACGGAGAAAGTTCATGTCAAAAAATCTAAAAGTTCTGTTGCAAATTGGCTTATTAAGCGGTGCAGTTATGGTGACAGGTTGCGCATCCAAACAAATTGCGCCACCTAGCACTATTGTTTCTTCAGCTAAACAAGCTTTGCTTAATGCCCAGCAAGCAGGTGTAATTAGTTTTGCACCATTAGATATGCGTATTGCTCAAGAAAAAATCGAAGCTGCACAAGATGCCTTTCGTACTATGGACTATGTTAAAGCTGACCGTTTAGCGCAAGAAGCGTTGGTAACGGTTCAACTTGCCGAAGCTAAAGCAGCTAAAGAAAAGCTAAAAGCTTCTACAGGCGATTTGCAAGATACTTTGCAAGTTTTAAAGCGTGAAACAAGCAATTAATAGTCCTAAAGATAAATTAAACAAACGAGGATTGTCATAATGAATCAATCAAAAATTCCCTTTGCATATAAAACGGCCTCATGGGTTGCAGTAGGGCTAGTGATGTAGGCTTGTAGTTCGGCACCACCACCAGAGTCGGTACTTGTGCCACTACAAAATGAATATAAAACTTTAGCTACAAGCCCCGATGCTAGATTGGCAGAGGTTGCTTTATACGAAACTGATAAAGTATTAAAACAGGCCGAAGCCCTTGAGCCAGCTACGCTAAAAGGCTCATCTAAAAATAAGTTGGCAGCACAGCAAGAGTTAGCACATTTACAATATATTATTGATAAAAAGCTTAAATTGGCTGATGAAACGATTCAGACCAAGCAACTTGAGCAACAATATAGTAGCTTGTTAAAGCAGCGTGAAGACACAGTTTCTGTGGCGCATTTAAATGCGATGTCGGCGGTAAAAGCCCAAGCAAGTGCTTCTAAACAAGAAGTCGCACAAATGGCAGCTCAATTGCAAGATATGCAATTAAAACGCGCTAAATTAGAAGCTCAAACTCAAATTGCACAAGAGCAATTAAAGTTAGCCGAAGAGCAAAAAAAGCTTGCTGAAGTTAAAGCCAAAACGCAATTAACCGAAGCTAACAGCGCGTTAGAAAAGACCACCGCACAATTAGCGGCCGAAGCGCAAGTTCGTACCGACTTAGAAGCCAAAACTCAAGCCTTAGAAGTTGCCAAAAAAGATGCTGATGCTAAAGTAGCCGAGCTTGCCGTAGCCAAACAAACCGCCGAAGAGCAAGCAGCCACCTTAATGGCCTCGCAAAAAGCGGCTGAAGAAGCTGCCGCCAAAAAACTTGCAGATGAAGCAGCCGCCAAAAAATTAGCCGCAGATGCTGCCGCTAAAAAAGCAGCAGATGACGCAGTTGCTAAAAAATTAGCAGCTGAAGCTGCCGCTAAAAAGAAAGTAGAAGACCAAGCTGCCGCCTTAGTCGCCTTACAAACTAAAGCAGCTGAGCAAGCCACTGCTTTAGAAGCAATGAAGCAAAAAAACCAAACTCAAGCGCAAGCATTGGTAGAGGCTCAAAAACTAAGTGCCGACCAAACTCAAGCCTTAGAAGCTGCCAAAAAGCAAACAGAAGAATTAATGTTGGCTAAACAAACAGCCGAGCAGCAAGCTGCATCATTGGTTCAAGCTAAAAAAGATGCCGATATGAAGGCAGTTGAATTAGCAACGGCTAAAAAAGCCGAGCAAGAAAAAGCCGCGACTTTAGCGGCGGCTCAAAAGAAAGTTGATGCACAAACTGCTGCTAAAAAACTAGCCGATGACCAAGCAGCGGCATTAGTTGCTGCTAAAAAGAGTGTTGCTGAGCAAACAGCAGCACGTAAAGTGGCAGAAGAAAAGGCTATTGCTTTAGAAGCGGCTAAAAGAGATGTAGAAAACCAAGTCATTGCCTTGGCCGCCGCAAAACAAGCCTCTGATGACCGCGCTAATGCCTTGTTGTTAGCTAATAACTCAGCAAATGCTCAAGCGACTGCCTTGGTACAAGCCAAACAAGCACAAGCCGAAAAACAAACAGCTTTAGATTCAATGCAACGTGCCTTAGCCGCTGTAGCGGTAGCCGAAACCAAAGCGGCTAGTTTAGTTGATGCTAAACAAGCGGCTGACGAACGTGCTGCTGCTTTAGTTGCCGAAAAACAAGCATTAGAGGCGCGTACAGCCGCTTTAGTGGCCGAGAAAAAAGCCATTGAGGAGCGTGCTGCTGCTTTAGCGTTGGCACAAAAAGAAGCAACTGCACAAGTGAGTTCGTTGTCTGCCGACAAGCAAGCCTCAGAACAAGAGTTGGCCAACTTACAAGCCCAAATGAAAGACCTAAAAATGGCACAAACTACACGTGGTGTGGTGGCAACCTTTGAAGGTGTGTTATTTGATTCGGGTAAAACAACTTTGAATGCAAGTATGACGCGCAGCTTAGACCCTTTGGTTGCTGCATTAAAGGCTAACCCAGCGATGCGTATTGCCATTGAAGGCCATACCGATAGTGTGGGTTCCTCTAAAGCCAACCAAGCAATTTCTGCAAAACGTGCCGAAGCAGTTAAGCAGTATTTGGTAGAGCAAGGTGCAGATGCGAGTCGCATTCAAACTCAAGGTTTAGGCGAGTCCCATCCAGTAGCAACTAATTCAACAGAAGCAGGTCGTCAACAAAACCGTCGTGTAGAAGTTGTTTTTTCTAAATAGTTCTGTTTGCTGTAAATAAAAAAGCGAGTTTTTAACTCGCTTTTTTTATAGCTAAAATTATTAAGTCTTTAGATTTTTTTGACAAATTCAGACTTTAACTTCATTGCGCCAATGCCATCGACTTTACAGTCTATATCATGGTCACCATCAACTAAACGAATATTTTTAACTTTTGTCCCCACTTTAATAACTAAAGATGAGCCTTTTAGTTTTAAGTCTTTAATCACTGTTACGGTGTCGCCATCCGCCAATACATTACCATTGGCATCTTTAATGATTTTTGCGTCTTCACTCGCACCCGTTGTGGCATCTTTTGACCACTCATGGCTACATTCAGGGCAAATATACATCGCGCCATCTTCGTAAGTGTAACTAGATTGGCATTGTGGACAGTTAGGTAAATCGCTCATAAAAATCCTAAAAATAATTCCCTCGCCTTTTTGGGAGAGGGATGGGGTGAGGGTAATAGATTTAAGCCAAATCTAATAACTGACACAAACGGGTTGTAGGTTCGGCTTGATTCATGGTGTAAAAATGCAAACTCGGTGCGCCGCCTTGAATTAAAGTCTCGCATAATCTTGCAATCACTTCTTCACCAAACGCTTTAATACTTGCACTATCATCACCATAAGCGGCTAATTGCTTACGAATCCAACGCGGCACATCTGCACCACAGCCGTCTGCAAAACGAATCAAATTACTAGCGTTGGTAATAGGCATAATGCCCGGAACGATTGGAATAGTTACGCCTGCTTTACGGACTCTTTCTACAAAATAAAAATAGGCATCGGCATTAAAAAAGAATTGCGTAATGGCACTGTTTGCGCCTGCATTTACTTTGGCGATAAAGTTTTTTAAGTCGCTTTCGTAATCATAGGATTGCGGATGCATTTCGGGGTAAGCCGCGACTTCAATATGAAAGTGATCGCCTGTTTCTTGACGCACAAATTCAACCAAATCACGCGCATAAGGTAACTCACCCAAACCTACTTGACCTGAGGGTAAATCACCACGTAAAGCCACTAAGTTTTTAATGCCTTGATTTTTATAACGGTGTAATAGGGTGGCAATTTCGGCTTTGTCGTCGCCAATACACGATAAATGCGGTGCAACCGCAATGGGCGCGGCTTGTTGAATACTATCTACAATAGATAGAGTACGCTCACGGGTTGAGCCTCCCGCACCATAAGTCACCGAAAAATAAGACGGGTTTAAGGCGGCTAAACGTTGATGCACTTGCAATAGTTTTTGTGTGCCTTCGTCAGTTTTTGTTGGAAAAAATTCAAAACTAATGGGGATGTTTCTAGACATGGGAATCTGTCCTAAGCGTAGGCTAGGGTGAGTCCCCTCTCCTAAAAAAGGAGAGGGCTAGGGTGAGGTTAAGCGGCTATTTGCTTGACCCCCTCCCAGCCTCCCCCTTAAAAAGCAAGGGGGAGGAGCTAAGGCTATTAGTACTTGTAGCTTTCTGGTTTATAAGGACCATCAACGGCAACACCAATGTATTCCGCTTGGCTATTAGTTAAACGTGTTAGCACGCCACCAAAACCAGCAACCATTGCCGCTGCGACTTCTTCGTCGAGTTTCTTAGGTAAAACTTCGACTTTAAGCATGCGTTCTTGCACCGCAGGTGAATGGTCAGCAAATTTTTGTTCATACAAATACATTTGCGCTAACACTTGGTTGGCAAACGAGCCGTCCATAATGCGTGATGGATGGCCAGTCGCATTACCCAAATTCACCAAACGACCTTCGGATAACAAAATCAAATAGTTGCTATCTGATGGGTTAACGGTACTGTTTTTAGCGGTGCGATACACTTTGTGAACTTGAGGTTTTACTTCGTCCCAATGCCAGTTAGCGCGCATATAGGCAGTGTCAATTTCGGTGTCAAAATGGCCAATGTTACACACCACAGCCCCATTTTTTAAGGCGCGTAACATGGGCGCGTCACACACATTCATATTGCCTGTTGTGGTGACTAATAAATCAGTCTCGCCCAATAAACGGGTGTCGATGTTTGCATCTAAGCCTGTGTTATTGCCGTCAAGGTACGGAGAAACGACTTCATAACCGTCCATACAGGCTTGCATGGCGCAAATTGGGTCAATTTCGGTAACACGTACAATCATACCTTCTTGACGCAACGATTGAGCTGAACCTTTACCCACATCGCCATAACCAATCACTAAAGCACGACGACCTGCCATAAGCATATCTGTACCGCGTTTTACCGCATCGTTAAGCGAGTGACGGCAACCGTATTTGTTGTCGTTTTTGGACTTGGTAACCGAGTCATTAACGTTAATCGCAGGTACTTTAAGCGTGCCTTTTTTCCACATTTCGATTAAACGATGTACGCCTGTGGTGGTTTCTTCGGTAATACCATGAATGCTATTTAACATTTGTGGGTATTTTTCGTGAACGAGGTAGGTCACATCACCGCCATCGTCCAAAATCATGTTGGCATCCCACGGCTTGCCGTCTTTTAATACAGTTTGCTCGATACACCACCAAAATTCTTCTTCGGTTTCGCCTTTCCATGCAAACACAGGAATACCCACAGCGGCAATTGCGGCAGCAGCTTGGTCTTGAGTAGAAAAAATATTACATGATGACCAACGGACTTCTGCACCTAAATCAATTAAGGTTTCGATAAGAACGGCAGTTTGAATGGTCATGTGAATACAACCGATAATTTTTGCGCCAGCTAAAGGTTTGCTAGCAGCATATTTACGGCGTAAACCCATTAAGGCAGGCATTTCGGCTTCGGCGAGGATGATTTCTTTACGTCCCCAAGCGGCGAGGGATATATCGGCAACTTTGTAGTCGCCAACGGTTGTCATAGATGTCATGACAGACTCCTGTTGTGTAGGATGGGTGACGTTGGCAACTATAAAGTGATGGAGTTATGCATTGCATAATTCCTAAAAGAGTCTATTGAGCCTAGCAGTTAATTATTTACGCATTGCATCGTAAATAGTGAAACTGGTGCAGCACCCCTCAATAGAGGGCGTGATTCTAGCTGAAAATTGTGTTTAAGGCAAAGCGTTGTCTTATCAGTGTGGTGCAACAACAGTAAGACGAGCTGCTAATTTATCGACAACTTCTGCCCAATCGGAGTCTAGTAATAATGCATCTTTAATAAAGGTCGCTTGTGCATCAGTCCAAAAGTTTGCTTTAGCGAGGGAAACACCTGCGGGTAATTGGTGGGTGCTAATAAAATGATCGATTTCTTGGGGGGAGTGACCTAAGCCGAGCTGTTGAAAAAGTGCCGCTAGGTCGTGTGTGCTAGTATCCATAATCTCTGTACACGACAATTTTTTTAAGTCTATGAAGTATTTGACATTTTATCAT
>ERZ724517.144-NODE-144-length-42200-cov-8.427809_pt1 | contig 42200 bp, 43 predicted proteins | sample MGYA00376050_ERZ724517 | MGnify/ENA primary metagenome ERZ724517 (study PRJEB28724, sample SAMN07190886) | activated sludge metagenome | isolation source: activated sludge of sewage treatment plant in Hong Hong | place: USA: Christiansburg, Virginia | collected... | reverse complement strand
GCCTGTCGCTGCGCGTCAGTTTGAGCGCATTGCTCCTGGGCACCCTGACCGGCTTGCCGCTCGGCGCCTGGCTGGCAGTGGCGAACTTTCGCGGGCGCGGCACGCTGATCGTCGTCCTCAACGCGCTGATGGGCCTGCCTTCGGTGGTCGTCGGCGTGCTTGTCTATCTCGCGTTGTCGCGCAGTGGTCCCTTTGGCAGCTACGGGCTGCTCTTCTCGCCGGCCGCGATGATCGCCGCCCAGACCGTGCTGGTCGTGCCGCTGATCGCCGCCGTGACACGACAGATAGTCGAAGATGCCTGGAAGGAATACGCCCCCGAGTTTTCGCTGATCGGGCTGAGTCGGCCGCAGTCGGTGGTGCTGCTGCTCGCCGACTGTCGCTTCTCGTTGACCGTCGCGACACTGGCCGGCCTTGGCCGGGCGATGTCGGAGGTCGGTGCGGTGATGATCGTCGGCGGCAATATCGACGGCTATACGCGGGTGATGACGACGGCCATCGCGCTGGAGACCAGCAAGGGCGATCTGGCACTGTCGATCGCCCTCGGCCTGGTACTGATGAGCCTGATTTTTGCCCTCAATGCCGCGGCCTATGGCCTGCGCTGCTGGGCGGCGCGGAGGTATGGCTGATGTTTCCGCTGCGCGTCAATGGGTTGCGTTTTGCTCCGCCCGGCCGGGTCATCCTCGATGACCTCGATCTCGAACTGGGTGGCGAAGGCATCAGCCTGATCCTCGGCCCCAACGGCGTCGGCAAGACACTGCTGCTGCGCCTGATCGCCGGCCTGCTCGCGCCTGACGGCGGGCGCCTCGACTGGGGCGGGCAAGTGCGACCCGACGGCCGCCTGGCCATGGTCTTCCAGCAGCCGATGATGTTGCGCCTGTCGGTTTTCGCCAATGTCGAATTCGCGTTGCGCCCGCAGGCCCTGTCGGCGGCCGGGCGCAAGGTGCGTACGGCGGACGTGCTGGCCCGGGTCGGCCTCAACGATCGCGCCGGCGACTGCGCGCGTCTGCTCTCCGGCGGTGAAAGGCAGCGCCTGGCGCTGGCCCGGGCCTGGGCGATGCGCCCGCGCCTCCTGCTGCTCGACGAGCCGACCGCCAGCCTCGACCCTTCCGCAACCGAGCAGGTCGAGCGCATCATCCGCGAAATCCGCACCGATGGCGCCAAGGTCCTGATGACGACGCATAATCTCGGTCAGGCGACCCGCCTCGCCGACGACATCATTTTTCTGGCGGATGGCCGCGTGCAGGAGCACGAATCGGCACACCGCTTTTTTGCCCGTCCGCAGTCGCCGGCGGCCCGGGCCTTTTTGCAAGGAGAACTGCCATGGCGCATTGCTTTCGATCGTTGATGCTGGTGTTGGGCCTGATGGCGGGCGCAGCCCTTGCCGAGGAAACCCTGGTCGTCGCGTCGACCACCTCGACTGAACAGTCCGGCCTGTTCGGCTGGATATTGCCCAAATTCGAGCAGTCGACCGCAATCAAGGTGCGTGTCGTTGCGGTTGGCACCGGCCAGGCGCTGGACATTGGCCGGCGCGGGGATGCCGACGTGCTGTTGGTGCACGATCGCGCCGCCGAGGACAAGTTCGTCGCCGAAGGCTACGGCAGCTACCGCAAGGACGTGATGTACAACGATTTCATCTTCGTCGGCCCCAAGGATGACCCGGCGAAGATCCGCAACGCCGGCAGTGCGCTCAATGCGCTGAAAGCGATCGCCGCCAGCGGCCAGCCTTTTGTTTCGCGCGGCGACAAGAGCGGCACCCATGCCGCCGAACTGCGCCTGTGGAAGGAAGCCGGTGTCGATCCGAAAGCGCTCGCCGGCTACAAGGAAACCGGCAGCGGCATGGGGCCGACGCTGAACATGGCCGCCGCCACCGACGCCTATACGCTGGCTGATCGCGCTACCTGGTACGCCTTCAAGAATCGCCGCGAGCTCGACCTCGTGCTGGCCGGCGACCCGGTGTTGTTCAACCCCTACGGCGTGATTCCGGTGAGCCCGGCGCGCCATCCGCATGTCAGGAAGGAGGCTGCGGAAAAATTTGCCCAATGGCTGACTTCGCCGGCCGGCCAGGAAGCGATTGCCAGCTTCCGCGCCGATGGCCAGCAAGTCTTCTTCCCCAACGCCAAGAAATGATCTCATGACCGATTCCTGCGCAACCCCTTCCGCCGACGACCTCCCCCTTTCGGCCGCCGAGGCACGCGACCGCATGGTGGCCGAAGTGACACCGGTCACCGGCCGCGAATTCCTGCCGGTGCGCAGTGCGCTGGGGCGCATCCTTGCCGCCGACATCGTCGCGCCGCACGATGTGCCGGCGCACGACAACTCGGCGATGGACGGCTACGCGGTCCGCTTCGACACCTTGCCCGCTGCAGGCGAGGCGCGACTGGCGGTGGTCGGCACGGCGTTCGCCGGCAACGCCTTCTCGGGTATTGTCGGCCAGGGCCAGGCAGTACGCATCATGACCGGCGCGGTGCTGCCGGCCGGCGCCGACACCGTCGTCGTCCAGGAAGCGGTGCGTGTCGAGGGCGGTGCTGTCGTCGTCCCGCCCAGCCAGCGCAAAGGCCAGAATACGCGGCTGGCCGGCGAGGATCTCGCGCGCGGCGCGGTCGCCTTGCCTGCCGGCAAGCGCATCGGCCCGGCCGAACTCGGGCTGATCGCCTCGCTCGGTGTGGCGGAAGTCGAGGTCAGGCGCCGGCTGCGCGTCGCCTTCTTTTCCACCGGCGACGAGCTGGCCTCGATTGGCAAGCCGCTGGCCCCGGGCCAGGTGTACGACAGCAACCGCTACACGCTGCATGGCCTGCTGACCCGTCTGGGTGCCGAGATCATCGACATGGGGGTGGTCCCCGACCGCCCGGAGGCCCTTGAGGCGACTCTGGCCGAAGCCGCCCAGGTGGCTGACGCGATCATCACGACGGGCGGCGTGTCGGTTGGCGAGGCGGATTTTGTCCGGGAAATTCTCGGCAAGCTGGGTGAGGTCAGGTTCTGGAAACTCAACATCAAGCCCGGCCGGCCGATGGCCTTCGGCAAGGTCGGCAATGCGTGGCTGTTCGGCCTGCCCGGCAATCCGGTCGCCGTCATGGTCAGCTACACGCAGTTCGCACTCGACGCGCTGTTGCGCCTGTCCGGCCTCGACCCGCTGCCGGCGCGGCCGCTGCTCACCGTCGCGGCGGCAAATGCCATCAGGAAACAGCCGGGACGACGTGAATACCTGCGCGGCACGGTGGTTGCGGTCGACGGCCGCTGGCAGGTCAAAACGACTGGCAACCAGGGATCGGGCGTGCTGCGCTCGATGTCGGAGGCGAACTGTTTCGTCGTGCTGCCGGAAGACTGCGCCGGGGTGGCGGTCGGCGACGCCGTGCAGGTCCAGCTGTTCGACGGGTTGCTCTAGCCTAGTCGGCCAGTTCGATCTGGCCGTTGATGCTGGTCGTCACCACGCTTTCGCCGGCCTCCAGCGGCACCGGCGGCGCCGCGTCGGCGGCCAGTGCCCCGCGGCTGGCGCGCAACATCGGCATCGGCGGCATCTGGGCGTTCTGCTGGACGCTCAGGTGGCGGATCTTGTAAGGTTTGCCAAGCACCTCGGCGACCACCGCGGCACGCTGGCGAAAGGCGGCAATCGCATCGCGCGTCGCTTCATCTTCGACCTTCTTTCGCGTTTCCGGCGTCGGCAGCTGGTTGATGCCGCTGACCGCCAGACGCATCTGCTGCAGCTGGCCGAGGAGTTCTGAAACGGCCGCCGTGTCGCGCGATTCCAGCACCAGTTCCGAGTGGATGCGCCAGTTCTCGATCTTCTGGTTCTGGCCATAGACCGGGAAGGTGTTCTGACGCCCGCTCTTGACCGAGATGCCTGGCTTGGCCTTGATGATCTTCAAGCCATCCGCGATGTCCTGATTGACGCGGCGCGCCAGTTCGGCCGGGTTGCTGCCGCTCGCTTCGGCGTAAACCGTGGCGCGCACCATGTCGTTGGTCGCCGGTCGGCTCGCCTCGGCGGTCAGGTCGATGGTGGTGCCGGCTGTGGCGCCGGCAGCGAGCAGGGCGCCGCCGAGCAGGGCGCCAAAAATCCGAGGTGCGGCCTTCATGGGTACTCTCTCCCGTCGCCAAGCTCGGCGACGATGCGTTCGCAGTCAGCGATATGCCGCATCGCGACCATGTTGACCGACCAGTAGCCGATGCCCGCGGCGACGAGCTGTCCGGCTACCGGCACCAGTCGCGCCGCCTGCATCGTCGTCAGGCGCAGCCCGGCGACGCGGACGATGCGCCCGATCAGCATGGGCGTCGTCAACCGTGCGGCGAGCGTGCCGCCGGCGCCGGCGAGCAGGCGATAGACCAGCGCCTGGCGCTGCGTCGAAAGTTGGTCGATCTGTGCCTCGCTAAGGCCGAAGTGTTCGTTGATCCGCTCGATCAGCCGGGTCATCAGGGCGAGGTCGGTCGCCAAGTCGATGCCGGGAATGGGGATCAGCGAGGTCGCCGCAGCAAGCGCAGCCCGGCGGCGGGCCATGGTTCGACATTCCTTGCGCAGGGAGTCGACCGTATTGTCCCCGGGCATGTCGTCCCGGAAAGCCTCAACAGTTGCAGCCTTCATTCTGAAGTCGACTTCCGCTTACTTGGCACGCAGCTTGCCGTAGGCGACAAGCAGCAGTATGGCGACCACCACCGAAGCGATGAACCCGGCCCCTTCACCCGCCTGGTACCAGCCGAGGAACTGACCGATGACCCCGGCGAGAAAGGAACCGCCGATGCCGAGCGCAATGGTGGCAAAAAAGCCCATGTTGTCCCTGCCAGGATGCAGCAGCTTGGCAATGACGCCGATGACGAAACCGAGAACGATGGTCCACACGATGCCCATGATGAAACTCCCTCCCCAATGACACAACGCACAGTCAATACAGGGGCAATCATAGCCGTAGATTCTGTAACGGCGTTCGATAATTCCTGAGTTTGTGTGTATCGGTGGCGGGCGGTGGTGCTGTGCCGGTCTAAGGGCTGCGGTCGAAAAGTCGCCGGTGGCGCAGATTCCCGGGCGCGTGCGACAGCAGGGTCGAAATCACCAGAATTGCCCAGAAGAGCGGCAGCGCGGCCGGCGGGTAAAACGCCATGACGGCAACCAGGCACAGCTTGACGAGAACCCCAAAGCCGGCCACTTCACGTACATGGGCCGGATTGGCCCAGGCGTCGCCGGCGAACATGCCGAGTCCGGATAGCAAGGTCAGCCATGCGCCGATCGCCAGGTCGCCCGCCCCGAGCAAGGCCGCGCCGAGCAGGACGATCCCGCCGAGGTGAGCCGTGCGCAGGCTCAGGTTGAACCAGCGGCGGCCGGGGAAGTCGCGGACATTGTCGCGTTGGCGGGGCATGACGGTGGGCCGGGTGGTAAGATCGCCCATTATGTCCGAACTCGAAACACTTGCCGAACGTCTCGGCCGCGAACTGCTGAACCGTGGTGAATGGCTGGCGACCGCCGAGTCGTGCACCGGCGGCTGGATCGCCCAGACGGTGACTTCGATCGCCGGCAGTTCCACCTGGTTCGATCGCGGCTTCGTGACCTACTCGAACGCTGCCAAGGTGGACATGCTGGGTGTTCCGGAAATCACCCTGGAGCGCCATGGCGCGGTCTCCGAGGCGACTGCGCGGGCGATGGCGCAGGGCGCGCTGAAGTACAGCCGGGCTGACTGGGCGGTGGCGACCACCGGCGTCGCCGGACCAGCGGGCGGCACCCCGGAGAAGCCGGTGGGCATGGTCTGTTTCGCCTGGGCGCAGCGCGATGGCGGTTGCGAGGCGTTGACCTGCCACTTCGCCGTCACCCGTGCCGAGATTCGCGAACAGGCCGTGCGCCTGGCGCTGAGTGGCGCACTGAAGCGGGCGATGGCTGCGACCCTGATGGCCTGAAGGCCTGCCGCGGTCGACCGGGCAAACCGTCAGGATTTCAGCGACCCGCTTCGGCGGCTATTTCCCTGAGCAGTCCTTCGACCATCTTCGCTGCCTTGCCTTGCGGCTTGCGGTAAGCGACCCAGGTGCCCTTGCTGTCGCCGGGCAGGGTATAGACGGAAATCGCGAAGGGACAGAGCACGATGTTGTGCGGGTCGGCCTCCATCATCTTGCGCGAGAGGCCGGCCGAACAGAATTCGATGATCTCGGCCTTGTCGAACACTTTCCTTGCGGCGCCGATATCGGCGCCGGTCCGCTCCAGCATGTCGGCGATGTGCGATGTGTAATTGACCACCAGGCCGCGATTTTCGATGGCCAGGACGATGGCGTCGCGGGTGTCATCGAAGTGTGTGCTCACCTTTCGGCGGAACATCCATTCATCGGCAAGCGCCAGCTGGGAGGCGACAACGAGGGCAAGAAGGGCGAGAAGACGGCGCATGGGATTCTCCGCAAGGACGATGATCGTGGCGACAATTCTAACCCTTGCGACGGCCAGGGCCAGACAATGGCGCGCTGGCGACTCAGGCGGGCAGTGGCTCGAAGAGCGCCGCCAGGTCGTCGGTGCCGAACTTGAGGTCTACGCCGCGGTCCTCGGAAAGGATGCCGGCGGCCAGTTCAGCTTTCTTCTCCTGCAGCGCGAGGATCTTTTCCTCGATGCTGCCGCTGACGATCAGCTTGTAGACGAATACCGGTTTGTCCTGCCCGAGTCGGTGGGCGCGGTCGGTGGCCTGGTTTTCGACGGCGGGATTCCACCACGGGTCGTAGTGGATGACTGTATCGGCGGCGGTCAGGTTGAGGCCGACGCCGCCCGCCTTCAGGCTGATCAGAAAGATCGGCACGTCGCCGGCCTGGAAGCGGCGAATCGGATCTTCGCGGTCGGTCGTCGAGCCGGTGAGCAGCGCGTAGTCGAGCCCGATGGCTGCGAGTTCGTCCTGGATCAGCGCCAGCATGCTGGTGAATTGCGAGAAGACAAGGATGCGCCGGCCCTCGTCGACCAGTTCCGGCAGCATCGCCATCAGCAGGTCGAGCTTGGCGCGTTCCTTCACCTTGCGCGCCGAATTGGCCTTGACCAGGCGCGGGTCGCAGCAGACCTGGCGCAGCTTGAGCAGGGCGTCGAGGATGACGATCTGGCTGCGGCTGAATCCCTTGCTGGCGATTTCGTCACGCACCTTGACGTCCATTGCCGCACGCACCGTTTCGTAGAGGTCGCGTTGCGCGCCTTCTAGCTCGACGCTGCGGATGATGATGGTCTTGGGCGGCAATTCCTGGGCAACGTCTTCCTTCTTGCGGCGCAGGATGAAGGGGCGGATACGGCGGGCAAGCAGGTCGCGGCGGCGGCTGTCGTTCTGCTTCTCGATCGGCGTCCGCCAGTGCCTGGCGAACTGGCGACCGCCACCGAGAAATCCGGGCAGCAGGAAGTCGAACTGGCTCCACAATTCGCCAAGGTGGTTTTCCAGCGGCGTGCCGGTCAGGCACAGGCGGTGCCGGGTGTCGATCTTGCGCACCGCTTCGGCGCCGCGGCTTTGTGCATTCTTGACGGTCTGCGCTTCGTCGAGGATCAGCAGGTGGTAACTGTGCTGCATCAGTTCGTCGGCGTCGCGCCAGAGCAGCGGGTAGGTGGTCAGCACGACATCGTGCCCGGGGATTTCCTCGAAGCGGTTCTTGCGCTCCGGGCCGTGCAGCGAGAGGACCAACAGGCCCGGGGCGAAGCGCGCTGCCTCGTGTTTCCAGTTGAAGATGAGCGAGGTCGGGAGGACGATCAGCGCCGGCTTGTCGAGGCGGCCGGCTTCCTTTTCCAGCAGCAGGTGGGCCAGCGTCTGCGCCGTCTTGCCGAGGCCCATGTCGTCGGCGAGGATGCCGGAGAGGTTCTGTTCGCGCAGGAATTGCAGCCAGGCCAGGCCCTCTTTCTGGTACGGGCGCAATTCGAGACGCAGGCCGGCCGGCGACTCTATGCTGGTGATGCCCTGGGCGGCACGCAGCTGGTCGGCCAGCGCCAGGATGTCGCCCTGGCCCTTGAACTGCCAGCGGCTGGTGTCGTTGAGTTCGGCGAGGCGTGGTGCGTCGAAGCGCGAGACGCGCAGCGTTTCGCCGCCGCCGAATCCGTCGAACAGGTCGATCAAGGTCGTCGCCAGCGGCTTGATGCGGCTGGCCGGCACCCGGATGCGCTGGCGTTGCGGGGTCTGTAATTCGATCGGTTCGTCGTCGGCAATGGCGTCGATCAGGGCGCTCTCCAGCCAGCGCCCGTCGCGGCGGAACAGAGAGGCGAGGAGCGGGGCCAGCGCCAGCCGCTCGCCATCGACGATGATGCCCATGTCGAGATCGAACCAGCCATTGTCGGATTCGACGAGGTTTGCTTCCCAGCCGTCGACGGACAACAGGTGATGGCGGAAATCCTCGGGAAATTCGACCTGCCAGCCGGCCCCGCGCAAGGCGTCGCGACCGTGTTCCATGAACACGGTCCACGCCTGTTCGCTGGCGAGCCCGAAGACACCCTCCGGCGGGCGGCCGAAGGTGTCCAGCGTGTGCGAAGGAATTCTCTCGAAGCCGGCTGCGGTCAACGCCTGCAATGCCGCGCTTTCCGTCTCGGCGCGCCGCTTCAGGTGGACCGTCTCGCCTTCCGGCAGGGTGACGAATTCGTGATGCTCATCCGGCCGGATATCAACGTCCGCGTAGCGGAAAACCGGCCGTGCAAGGTCGAAGAAATCGCCGGTGAAACTGCTTCCATAGCCTCGCCAGGCACGGTTGCCATGGGTCGGGACGGTGTCGAGCATTAGGATGGGCCGCAACGGTACGTCGACCACGCGCAGATGGACCGTCGCATCCTCGGACGGCTTGGGCAGCTCGGGCGCGAGTTCGGCGAGGGTTTTGGCGACGACTGCGGCTTCCTTCGCCGACAGGGGCGGCAGGCTGAACAGGCGACTGATGACCGCCGGGTTGCCGGCGACCTCCAGCGGGCCGGCCTCGCCCTCGGCCAAGTCGATGTACCACGGCGGCTGGACCGGGACGATCAGCGCAGCAGCCGGTCGCGCGGCCAGCAATGGCCGCTGCAGTCCGCGGACGTCGACGCGCCAGCCGACCTCGGCCGGACGCGGTTCGCCTTCGCCCAGCGGCAGGTCGTCGCCGCTATCGGGGTAGAAGCGGCCGCTCGCCACCAGGCGTTCGAGTACCTCGGCGCCGTGCTTGGGGCCGAGGCCGAAGGCGCGCAGGCCGGTTTCGTGCAGGCGGTCGGCCCACAGCGGACGGAGGATGCCAAGGTCTTCCTCGGTGACGAACTGTGGCGGGCTGACCAGGGCGCGTTCGATGTTCCACCACTCTTCGGTGCTGTCCGGGAATTTTCCCTTGGCGATCTCGATGCCGAAATGACGCTGGTCGGGGGTCCACTTGAGCATGTAGAACAACTGCTGACGGGCGCCTGCCGGGCGGGCCTTTTTCTTGGCGACGGCGATCGAAGCGCGGCGCAGGTCCTCGACCCAGGAGAGCACACCGGGGCTGACGCGGTCCGGCGTGGCGCGCTCTTCGACGGCCCGCAGCAGCATCGCGGCCACATGCTTGCAATGGCTGCCGACCGGGCAGGTGCAACTGCTGACCAGCACCTGTGTGCCCTGCTTGCCGGTGACCAGCTTGGCGATTGCCAGATAGGGCTTGCGCGCGCTACCGGGAATGACGGCGCGGATGAAGTCGGGCTCGACTTCCAGATCGCCCACGACATCGACGTAGGCGCGGGCCTTGTCCAATTCGCGCTGGCCGAGCCAGCCTAGCAGGTGTTTCTCCGTGCAGGAGTCGAGGGAAATCGGCAGCATCCGGGAATCAGTAGACCAGGAGGCCGATCAGTGTGGCCAGCAACAGGGCGATGAGCGCCAGCCAGCGATTCTGGTGGCGTTGCGAGGCGATCAGGCGCTCGATCTGCGGTTGCAGGTCAGGGGCGGGTTCGCGCGCCAGGGCCTGATGGATCAGGCGCGGCAACTGCGGCAGGGTGCGCACCAGATAGGGCGCTTCCTGCTGGAAGGCGCGCATCAGCCCGCGCTGGCCAACCTGTTCGCTCATCCAGCGTTCGAGGAAGGGCTTGGCGGTCTTCCACAGGTCGAGTTCGGGGTCGAGTTGACGGCCCAGCCCCTCGATGTTGAGCAATGTCTTTTGCAGCATGACCAGTTGCGGCTGGATCTCGACATTAAAGCGGCGCGATGTCTGGAACAACCGCAGTAGCACCTTGCCGAAGGAGATGTCCTTCAGCGGACGGTCGAAGATCGGCTCGCAGACCGAGCGGATCGAGGCCTCGAATTCGTCGACTCGGGTGTCTTTCGGGGCCCAGCCGGATTCGATGTGCGCTTCGGCGACCCGCTTGTAGTCGCGGCGGAAGAAGGCGAGGAAGTTCTGGGCAAGGTAGTTCTTGTCGCTGTCGGTCAGGGTGCCGACGATGCCGAAGTCGAGCGCGATATAGCGGCCGTCGGGCGCGACGAAGATATTGCCGGGGTGCATGTCCGCATGGAAAAATCCGTCGCGGAAAACCTGGGTGAAGAAGATTTCGACGCCGGCTTCGGACAGTTTTGGCAGGTCGATTCCATCGGCGCGCAACTTGTCGATCTGTGAAATCGGCGTACCCTTCATGCGTTCCATGACCATCACCGTCGTGGTGCACCAGTCCCAATGCACTTCCGGCACGATCAGCAGCGTCGAATCGACGAAATTGCGGCGCAGTTGCGAGGCATTGGCGGCCTCGCGCATGAGGTCGAGTTCGTCGCGCAGGTATTTCGCGAACTCGGCGACCACTTCGCGCGGCTTCAGTCGCTTGCCATCCGACCAAAGGCGTTCGAGCAACATCGCGAAGCTGTCCATCAACGCAAGATCGTGGTCGATGACGGACATCATGTTCGGGCGCAGGATCTTGACCGCCACCTCGTGGCTGCCGTCTTCATCCTTGAGCCGGGCAAAATGCACCTGGGCGATCGATGCCGACGCCACCGGCACCGGATCGAACTCGGCGAAAACCTCGCTCGCGGGGCGCCCGTAAGCCTTCTCTATTTCCGCCAGGGCCAGCTGCGAGTCGAAGGGCGGGACACTGTCCTGCAGCTTGGCCAGTTCGTCGGCAATGTCGGCCGGCATGAGGTCGCGCCGGGTCGACAGCACCTGGCCGAACTTGACGAAAATCGGCCCCAGTGCTTCCAGTGCCATGCGCAGGCGAACCGCGCGCGGCGCCGAGAGGTCGCGCCAGAACTGCAGGAAGTTGGCAAGGCGCACCAGGCGCCCGCTCGGCTCATGTTCGAGCACCATCTCGTCCAGGCCGTAGCGGCTGGCGACGGAGGCGATCTTGAGCAGACGGAAAATGCGCATTGGCGGCGGGGGTCGGGCTGGCCGGGAAAGTCAAACGAACATGTTAACACGCAGGCGGTGCTATTGGCTTTCCCTTGGCCCGGCATTTTGCAACACGCCCGCACCCGCAGCGTATAATCGGCGTTTTGCCCATATTGCCAACAATCAATGGCCCACGACGTCAAATCCCAACTGACCGCGCTCCTGCAAAAGGCACTGGGCAGCGTTGCGCCGAGTGCCACCGATACCGCCGTCCACCTCGAGCGTCCGCGCGATCCGACGCATGGCGACTTCGCGACCAACCTGGCGATGCAACTGGCCAAGGCACTGAAGAAGAATCCGCGCGAGATCGCCAACCAGCTGATCGCCGAGTTGCCGCCTTCGGTGCTGGTCAGCAAGGCCCAGGTTGCCGGGGCCGGTTTCATCAACTTCACCCTCGATGCCCGGGCCAAGGTCGGCGTGGTCAGCACCGTGCTGGTCGAGGGCGGGAACTACGGACGTTCGCAGCTCGGCGGCGCATTTACGGTGCAGGTCGAATTCGTCTCGGCCAACCCTACCGGCCCGCTGCATGTCGGCCATGGCCGCGGTGCGGCGTATGGCGCTTCGTTGTCGAGCCTGCTGGCTTTTGCCGGCTGGGATGTGACGCGCGAGTACTACGTCAATGACGCCGGCCGCCAGATGGACATCCTCGGTCTGTCGACCTGGCTGCGCTACCTCGAACAGCACGGTGTATCGCTACCCTTCCCGCCCAACGCCTATCAGGGCAGCTACGTGCGTGACATGGCGGGGCAATTGACGCTAGCGCACGGCGCCAAGTACGTTCGTCCGGCCGATGCGGTGAGCAAGGGCACCCCGGGATTGCCGCCGTCCGACCGTGCCGATGACGAGGCCAAGCAGCAGCGCGAACTTCATCTCGATGCCCTGATCGCCCGCGCCAAGGAACTGCTCGGCGCCGACTGGGCATATGTTCACCAGCATGCGCTGACAGAGCAGCTGGCCGACTGCCGCGATGATCTCGAGGAGTTCGGCGTCCATTTCGACGTCTGGTTTTCCGAGAAGGCCCTTTACGATACCGGCCTGGTGGCGCGCTGCGTCGATCTGCTGGATAAGAACGGACACCTCTACGAGCAGAATGGCGCGCGCTGGTTCAAGTCCACGGCCTTCGGCGACGAGAAGGATCGCGTCGTGCAACGCGAAAACGGCCTCTACACCTATTTCGCCTCCGACATCGCCTACCACCTGAACAAATTCGAGCGCGGCTTCGACAAGGTCATAAACATCTGGGGCGCCGACCACCACGGCTACATCCCGCGCGTCAGCGGTGCTGTCAAGGCACTTGGTCTCGATGCCGACAAGCTGCAGGTGGCGCTGGTCCAGTTCGCGGTGCTCTACCGCAACGGCCAGAAGGCCTCGATGTCCACCCGCTCGGGCGAATTCGTCACCTTGCGCGAGTTGCGCCGCGAGGTTGGCAACGATGCCTGCCGCTTCTTCTATGCCCTGCGCAAGTCGGACCAGCACCTCGATTTCGACCTCGACCTGGCCAAGAGCCAGACCAACGAAAATCCGGTCTTCTACATCCAGTACGCCCACGCGCGAATCTGCTCGGTGCTGGGTCAGTGGGGTGGTGATGAAGGAATCCTGGCCGAGTCCGAACTGAAACGTCTCGAAAATCCGCGCGAGCTGGCAATCGCCAACAAGCTCGCCGAGTTCCGGGATGTCATTGAGAACGCCTCGCGCGATCTGGCACCGCACATGATCGCCTTCTACCTCAAGGATCTGGCTGGCGAGTTTCATGGCTGGTATAACGCCGAGCGCATGCTGGTCGACGATGTGGCCTTGCGCGACGCACGCGTCGCGCTGGCCGCCGCCGTGCGCCAGGTGATCCGCAATGGTCTGGCAATTCTGGGTGTCAGCTGCCCCGAATCGATGTAAGGAACCAAGATGAGCCGTGACATGAAACCCAAACGAAACCAGCCGACGAAGAAGAAGGCGCGCGGCGGCACCCTGATTGGCATGTTCATCGGGCTGGTGATCGGTGTCGGCGTCGCCGCCGGGGTGGTCTGGTACATGAACAAGTCGCCGCTGCCCTTCAACAAGCAGGTGATGTCGGCCCCGGCCGTAACGGAAGGCGGCAAGACGGCCAATGGCAAGGCGACCCCGGCGGGCGGCGATGCCGTGCCGTCGCAGCCGATGGCCCTGCCGGGCAAGCCGGGCGATCCGATTCCCGAAAAGCGCTTCCAGTTCTACGACATCCTGCCCGGCAAGTCCGACGCCGTGCCGGACAAGGCGGGCAAACCGGCCGTCAAGGAAGAGCCGAAGAAGGAAGAAAAGAAGGAGGAGTCCAGGGAGAGCAAGACACCGCTTTTCCTGCAGGCAGGCTCCTTCAGTACGGCGGGCGATGCTGACAACCAGAAGGCCAAGCTGGCGTTCATGGGGGTGGAGGCCGTCGTGCAGCAGGTGATGGTGCAGGACAAGACCTATTATCGTGTCCGGGTCGGCCCTTACACGAAGATCGATGAATTGAACAAGGTTCGCGCCGAACTTGCCAAGAATGGCGTCGACGCCCAACTCGCCAAGAACAAGGAGTAACGCATGAAGCTTGCCCGTCGTACCTTTCTCGGAGTGGCCATCGGTGCCGCGCTCGCCATCAGCGTGCCAGCCATTGCCCAGACTGCCGGCAAGGACTACACGCCCATCTCGCCGGCCCAGCCGACCGACGATCCGGCAAAGATCGAAGTGCTGGAGTTTTTCAGCTATGGCTGTCCGCACTGCAGCGATTTCCATCCGGTGATTTCGGCCTGGGCGGCCAAGCTGCCGGGCGATGTGGTCTTCAGGCGGGTTCCCGTAACCTTTGGCCGCGCCGCCTGGGCCAATGCCGCGAGACTTTATTACACGCTGGAAGCGACCGGCGAACTCGCCCGGCTCGACGGCGAAGTCTTCAAGGCCATCCACAGCGACCGAATCAACCTGTTCGAGGAAAAAGCGATCCTTGAGTGGGTAGCCAAGAAAGGTGTCGACCAGAAGAAATTCACCGAGGCCTTCAATTCCTTCGGCGTCATGAGCAAGGTCAAGCGCGGTGACCAGCTGGCACAGGCCTACAAGATCCAGGGCGTGCCATCGGTGGCGGTCGATGGCAAGTATCTGGTCGGCGGCAAGGATTTCAGCGACGTGCTGGCCATTACCGACAAGCTGGTCGCCAAGGTGCGCAGCGAGAAGCCCGGCAAGAAATAGTTGGCGGCGAAGGTCTTCGTGACGGGTGCCTCGCCGGACATCGGCGCGGCGCCTGCCATTGCTTCCTCGGGCAAGTGTGCAACGTTTGGTTTCGTGACTTGCTAGAATAGACGCATGCCGGACATCAAGATCAATGGCGAGACCCGCCAGATTCCAGAAGCGCTGACCGTCGCCGGATTGCTTGACCAGTTAGGTTATGCGGGCAAGCGAATCGCCGTCGAGCGCAATGGCGAGATCGTGCCGCGCAGCCAGCACGGGGCTGCTGTGCTCGCCGCCGGCGACCAACTTGAAATCGTCGTCGCCGTCGGCGGCGGCTAAGGAGTTCATCCATGCATCAACTGACCATCGCCGGCAAGGCGTACCGTTCCCGTTTGCTCGTCGGCACCGGCAAGTACAAGGATTTCACCGAAACGCGGGCTGCCATCGATGCTTCCGGCGCCGAGATCGTCACCGTGGCCATCCGCCGCATGAACATAGGCCAGGAGCCGGGCCATCCGAACCTGCTCGATGCCTTGCCACCCACGCAATTCACCATCCTGCCCAACACCGCCGGCTGCTATACGGCTGACGATGCAGTGCGCACGCTGCGCCTGGCGCGCGAACTGCTCGACGGCCACCCGCTGTGCAAGCTCGAAGTGCTGGGTGACCCGACCAGCCTGTTCCCGAACATGCCGGAAACCCTCAAAGCGGCGGAGACGCTGGTCAAGGACGGTTTCCACGTCATGGTCTACTGCTCGGACGACCCGATCCAGGCCAGGATGCTCGAAGACATCGGTTGCGTCGCGGTGATGCCGCTGGCGTCGCTGATCGGTTCTGGCATGGGCATTCTCAATCCATGGAACCTGCGCCTGATCATCGACAACGCCAAAGTGCCGATCATCGTCGATGCCGGCGTCGGCACCGCCTCGGACGCGGCCATCGCCATGGAACTCGGTTGCGACGGCGTGCTGATGAATACCGCCATAGCCCACGCGAAGGACCCGGTATTGATGGCCAGTGCCATGAAGAAAGGCATCGAGGCAGGCCGCGAGGCCTTTGTCGCCGGCCGCATGCCACGCAAGCTCTATTCAGCAGACCCGTCTTCGCCGACTTCCGGGTTGATCGGCTCGTGAGCGGCGCTCCCTTGATCGTTCCCGGCCCGGGTGAAGAAGGGGTCTACACGGAAGGCCGCGAAGGCTACGGGCATATCAAGAGCTACGTTCGTCGCGCCGGACGCATGTCGACGGCCCAGGAAAAGCATTACGCCGAGATGATGCCGAAGATCGGCCTGGCCTATGCGCGGCAGACAATCGATCTGGCGGCGGTCTTCGGCCGTGCCAACCCGAAAATCCTCGAAATTGGCACCGGCATGGGCGAAACCACGGCCAAAATTGCCGATGCCAACCGTGACAACGACTACCTCGGCGTCGAAGTGCATGTGCCGGGCGTCGGCGCGTTGTGCAAGCAGGTCGCCGAACGTGACCTGGGCAACCTGCGCATCTGCCAGCATGATGCCGTTGAAGTGGTGCGCTACATGCTCGCGGAAGGTTCGCTCGACGGCATCCATGTCTTTTTTCCGGATCCCTGGCACAAGGCGCGGCACAACAAGCGCCGGCTCATCCAGCCGCCCTTCGTCGCCCTGCTCGCGTCGCGCCTGAAGCCGGGCGGCTACCTGCATTGCGCCACCGACTGGGACGAGTACGCCCACCAGATGCTGGATGTGCTCTCCGATGAGCCGTCGCTGGCCAATACCGTCGATGGCCCTTCGGTGCAGCCCATGTCGGGCTTCGCCCCGCGCCCTGAATACCGGCCGCTGACCAAGTTCGAGAAGCGCGGCCTGCGCCTGGGTCACGGTGTCTGGGACATCATTTTCAAAAAGAGATAACCGGAAACAACTATGTGGTTCAAGAATCTTCAGCTTTATCGTTTGCCGGCGCCATGGAACATCGAGCTCGCCCGGCTCGAGGAGCGTTTGGCGCGTGGCCCGTTCGTCAAGTGCCCGAGCAACCAGCCAATGAGCCGCGGCTGGGTTTCGCCGCGCCGTGACGGCGCCCTGGTCTTTTCACTCAACCGGCAGTGGCTGCTGGCCCTGTCTGTCGAACAGCGCCTGCTGCCGTCGTCGGTGGTCAACGAGGAGGTGCGCGAACGTGCCGAGGCGATGGAGCAGCAGCAGGGCTACGCGCCGGGGCGCAAGCAGTTGAAGGAACTGCGCGAACGGGTGACCGAGGAACTGATGCCGCGCGCCTTTACCCGTCGCCGCAGCACCTTCGTCTGGATCGATCCGCAGGCTGGCTGGTTCTGCGTCGACGCCAGCAGCCCGGCCAAGGTCGAGGAAGTCATCGAGCACCTGCGCCATTGCCTCGACGACTTCCCGCTCACCCTGCTCCATACGCAGCTGTCGCCGACTTCGGCGATGGCCGACTGGCTGGCAGGCGGCGATGCGCCGGCGGGTTTCACCATCGACCGTGACTGCGAACTCAAGGCAGCCGGCGACGAGAAGGCGGCCGTCCGCTACGTCCGCCACCCGCTTGAGGGCGAGGAAATCAAGGCGCATCTGGCCAGCGGCAAGCTGCCGACCCGCCTGGCGCTGACCTGGGACGACCGGATTTCCTTCATCCTCAGCGACAAGCTGGAAATCAAGCGCCTCGCCTTCCTCGACCTGCTCAAGGAAGCCGCCGAGAAGAGTGCCGAACACGCCGACGAGCAGTTCGACGCCGATTTCGCGTTGATGACCGGCGAACTGGCGCGCTTCCTGCCGCAGATGGTGGAAGCCCTGGGCGGCGAGGTCGCCGCAGAAAAGTGAGCGCCTGCTCCTGCGGAAGCGGGAGGGAATACGCTGCCTGTTGCGGTCGACTCCATTCCGGGGCCGAAATCGCCGCGAGCGCCGAGGCGCTGATGCGCTCGCGTTACAGCGCCTATGTGCTCGGGCTGGAATCTTACCTGCTGACGACCTGGCATCCCTCGACCCGGCCGGCGGCGCTGAATCTGGCCGAAGATGCCGGCACCAGATGGCTCGGCCTCGAGGTTAGGCACCACCAACAACAGGACCGGGCCCACGCCACGGTGGAGTTCGTTGCCCGCTACCGGGTCGCCGGGCGCGGCCACCGGCTGCATGAAAACAGTCGCTTCGTCCTCGAGGAGGGTCGCTGGTTCTATCTGGAAGGTGTCGTGAACGGCGCTGCGAAATGACCACCGGCTGGCGGTTGATGCGGCGCTGGTCCGGTCGCCGATGGCAGCGCAGCACGGTCGGCTCTTTAGCCGGGCCGATGCCCGGCGATCGACGGTTTGTCACAGTCCATTCGGAGGTTTTGGTTAGGATGGCCCAAGCTTCAGTTTCGAGGAGATACACGTCATGGGACTATTCGATCAAGTAGCTGGCACGCTCGCCGGCGGGCAAACCGGCGGAAACGACGCCTTGCTGCAAATGGTGATGCAACTCGTCTACAACCCCCAATACTGCGGCCTCCTCGGCTAGAGAAAGCGTTCGAGCAGGACGTTGAGGAAGCGCCGGCCCTTGAGGGTTGGCGCGATCCGCTCCGGGCCCACGGTGAGGAGGTTTTCGGCCTCGGCGGCGCGCAGTTGCGGCATGATGGCGCCCAATTGCTGGCCGGTGCGCGCCTCGAACAGCGCGGGATGGAAGCCTTCGGCCAGGCGCAGTGCATTCATCAGGAACTCGAACGGCAATTGGCTGGCCGGGACTTCGCTCTCTTCGTGTACGGGTGATCCGGCGCCCACCTTGTCGAGGTAGGCATTCGGGTGTTTCCAGCGCATCTGGCGCAGTACGCGGTCGTGCAGCGTGAGCTTCGAGTGTGCCCCGGCGCCGATGCCGAGGTAGTCGCCGAAATGCCAGTAGTTCAGGTTGTGGCGGCACTGCCTGCCGGTCCGGGCAAAGGCGGACGTCTCGTAATTGGCGTAGCCGGCTACGGCCAGCCGTTCTTCGATGGCTTCCTGCATGTCGGCGCAGAGGTCACTCTCGGGCAGTGCCGGCGGAAAAGCGGCGAAGCGCGTATTCGGTTCCAGAGTCAGTTGGTAGCAGGACAGGTGCGGCGGTGAAAAACCGAGTGCCGTCTCCATGTCGGCCAGCGCTTGCGCCCTGGTCTGGCCGGGCAGGCCGTACATCAGGTCGAGATTGAAGGAAGCGAAATGTTCGCCGGCGAGTTGCGCCGCCCGCCGTGCTTCGGATGCGCCGTGGATACGGCCCAGCGCCGCAAGGTGGTCATCGTTGAAACTCTGGATGCCGAGTGAGAGTCGATTGATGCCGGCGGCGCGAAAACCGGCGAACTTCTCTGCCTCGACCGTCCCCGGGTTTGCTTCAAGCGTGATTTCGGCTTCCGGCGAGAGCATCGCCAGTGCGCGGAAGGCGGCGACCAGTTCGTCGATGGCGGCGGGGGACAACAGGCTCGGCGTCCCGCCGCCAAAGAACACGCTGGCCACCGGGCGCCCCCAGATCAGCGGGAGCGCGGACTGCAAGTCGGCGATCAGTGCATCGACGTATTGGCGCTCGGGAATCCCGCCATTGGCCTCGTGCGAGTTGAAGTCGCAGTACGGGCACTTGCGTACGCACCAGGGGACATGCACGTAGAGCGCCAGCGGCGGCGAGACGCGGAATTCGACGCTGTTCCCGAGGGCTGCGGTCGACGGTGTCCTTTCCGCGAAAATCGGGATGGTCCGGGCCACGGCCTTCAAAGCGCCGGCAAGCGGTCGAGCAGCTTCTGCATGGCCTGGCCGCGATGCGACAGGCGGTTCTTGGTGTCGGCGTCGAGTTCGGCCGCGGTCTTGTCGAACTCCGGCAGGTAGAACAGCGGGTCATAACCGAAGCCGTCCTTGCCGCGCGGCGCCGCCAGGATCTCGCCATGCCATTCGCCCTCTGCGATCAGCGGTTGCGGGTCCTCGGCGTGACGCACGACAACGATGACCGAGACGAAATGGGCGGCGCGGTTGCAGGTTTCGCAAAGGTCGGCGAGCAGTTTCTCATTGTTGCGCGCATCCGATTTCGGCTCGCCGGCAAAGCGGGCGGAATAGACGCCGGGGGCGCCGCCGAGCTCGGCGACGCAAAGGCCGGAATCATCGGCCAGCGCCGGCAGGCCGGAGAGCCGTGAAGCGTGCCGTGCCTTGGCGAGGGCGTTCTCGACGAAGGTGCAGTGTGGCTCTTCCGCTTCCGGAATGTTCAGCTGGCCTTGCGGGATCACCTCGAAGCCGAGCGGCGCCAGCAGGGCATCCAGCTCCTTCATCTTCTTGGCGTTGTTGGAGGCGAGGACCAGCCTGATCATGCGGCAAGCGCGCCCTGCTGCGCGGCAATCAAGCGGCGGATGCCAGCCTCGGCAAGGTCGGTCAGGGTGTTCATCTGCGGCCGGGTGAACGGCTCGCGTTCGGCCGTGCCCTGGATCTCGACGATGCCGCCGGAACCGGTCATCACGACATTCATGTCGGTGTCGCAGTCGGAGTCTTCCGGGTAGTCGAGATCGAGCACCGGCGTTCCCTGGTAGATGCCGACCGAGACGGCAGCGACATGGTCGCGCACCGGGTTGGCGGGCAGCTTGCCGGCTTGCACAAGCTTCTCGCACGCCTCATAGAGCGCCACCCAGGCGCCGGTGATCGAGGCGCAGCGGGTGCCGCCATCGGCCTGGAGTACATCGCAGTCGAGCGTGATCTGGCGCTCGCCCAGTGCCTTGAGATCGGTCACGGCGCGCAGGCTGCGGCCGATCAGGCGCTGGATTTCCTGGGTGCGGCCGGTCTGCTTGCCCTTGGCGGCTTCGCGTGCGCTGCGTGTGTGGGTCGAGCGCGGCAACATGCCATATTCGGCGGTTACCCAACCCTGCCCCTTGCCGCGCAGGAAGGGTGGCAGGTTTTCCTCGACGCTGGCGGTGCACAGCACGCGGGTATCGCCCATCTCTATCAGCACCGAGCCTTCAGCGTGGCGCGTGAAATTGCGGGTCAGGCGAACCAGGCGGAGCTGGTCGGGTTGGCGTTGACTGGGGCGCATGTCTTATTGTCCTTGCTTCTTGGGGTTGAACTTGTCGATGGCCGAGCGGATTTCCTCGATCGCCTTCTCGATTTCGTCTTCGGAGAGATCGATTTTGTGGGCGGGGTCGCGGCCGAATTCCTCGATGTGCGTTGCCACCTCGTCAAGCCCCATGGTCTGGGTCGAAATACTGCTGCTCGCATCGTCGGTGTAGGTTTCCTCCCAGTGCACGGCGACGACCGACAGGTTGTCGACGTGCGGGCCACCCTTGACTTCCGCCTGCGAGAGCAGCATCGGTATCGTGTGGACGATATTGGTGCCCTTGAGCGTGCCAGCCATGGTGTCGCCGGGGATTTCTCCCCACAACCCGTCGGTGCAAAGGAGCAGGATGTCGCCATGGTTGAGCGGGGTCTTGCGCGAAAACTCGATTTCCGGCGGCGTCGGACTGCCGAGGCAGCTATAGATCTTGTTGCGGTCCGGATGCGTGGCGGCGCGGGCTTCCGAGAGCAGGCCCTCTTCGATCAGGATGCGGATGCGGGAATGGTCCTTGGTCTGGGCGATGACCTTGCCGCCGCGCATCAGGAACAGGCGGGAGTCGCCGGCGTGCGCCCAGTAGGCAACGCTGTCCTGGACGATGCAGGCGACGCAGGTGGTGCGCGGCGTGTCGGAAAGCTTGTGACGCTCGGCAAAGTCGAGGATGGCATGGTGGGCATTGGTCATGCCCTTTTGCAGGAAGCGGAAAGGGTCGACCAGCGTCGGTCGCGCTTCACGCTGGAAGCTGTCGGCCAGTGTCTGTACCGCGATCTGGGCAGCGATCTCGCCATAGTGATGCCCGCCCATGCCGTCGGCGATCACCATCAACAGGGCTTCGCGCGAATAACAGTAGCTGGTGCGGTCCTCGTTGTTGGCACGCCCTCCCTGGCGGCTCTCCTGGTAAATCGTGAATCTCATCGGCCTGCTTTCTTGTATTTATCGACAAAGCGGTTGAGCCAGCTCGATGCTTCCTTGGGAGCCGGTGGCGTCACCGTTTCCACCAGTGCCTTTTGCAGGGCGAAGACGCTCTGAGGACGGTAGAAATGATTGAGATTGAGGCACCAGTCGATGATTTCGAGGAGACGATCGGAATATTCACCTTCCCAGCGCATCATCGCTGGCACCAGGGTGTCCTTGCTGTAGCGCTCGTTGGCGGCCTGTGGCGCGCAGCCGGCGATACAGGCGTACATCGAGGCGCCGACGCTGTAGATGTCGCTCCACGGGCCGAGGTCCTTGCGCGAGCCGTAGTGTTCGGGCGAGGCGAACCCCGGCGTGTACATCGGCTTGAGCATCGGCTGGTCGGTCGACAAGGTCTGGCGCGCGGCGCCGAAATCGATCAGCACCGGGGTGTTGTCGCCGCGGAGGTAGATGTTCGAGGGTTTGAGGTCGAGGTGTAGCAACTTGTGCGAATGCACTTCGCGCAGGCCGTTGAGCAGGCGGGTGAATACCCCGCGGATGAAGCGTTCGGACACTTCGCCGCGATGCGTCTGGATGAACTCCTGCAGCGTCCGGCCGCGCTCGTACTCCATGACCATGTACACGGTTTCGTTGGCGCGGAAAAAATTGAGCACGCGGATCACGTTCGGGTGAGACAGGCGTGCCAGTGCCCGGCCTTCCTCGAAGAAGCATTTCATCCCGTAGCGGAAGGCGCCCTGGTGCTCCGCCGTGATCAGCGGCTGGACTTCCCCCTCGGCGCGCAAGGCCAGGCTGTTCGGCAGGTATTCCTTGATCGCGACGCGATTGCCTTCGCCATCGGTCGCCAGATAGACGATCGAAAACCCGCCGAGCGAAAGCTGGCGGGTGATCGTGTATTCCTCCAGCTGGTGGCCGGCAGGTAAGGGATGGTTGGCTTGTTGAGCCATTGAACTCGCGGTTATGATGCAATCCTAGGCATTGTCGGGCGTGTTGTCCGGCCTGTAAAGCTGGAGACTCCCGAAACATGATTTGCAGCATGACCGGTTATGCAGTGAAGACGCGTGATATCGAGCGCGGAACCTTGCAGTTGGAACTCAAGAGCGTCAATTCGCGTTACCTCGATTTTCATTTTCGTGTCAGCGAAGAACTGCGCGCGCTCGAGATGCCGCTGCGCGAGCTGCTGGCGGCGCGCCTCGCCCGCGGCAAGGTCGAATGCCGCCTGTCGTTCAATGCGGCGTCCGCGCGGGCGGACCAGCTGCAGCTCAACGGCGAATTGATGGCGACCCTGCACGCGCTCAACGACCAGGTATGCAAGCAGATGCCCGAAGCCAGGCCGCTTTCGGTCAACGACGTACTGCGCTGGCCGGGCATGTTCGGTGACCAGTCGATCGACTACGCGGCTTTCGGTCCGCCGGTGCTTGCGCTGGCGCGCGAGGTGCTCGAAGAATTCACCGCCAGCCGCGGCCGCGAAGGTGAAAAACTGGCCGAAATGATCGTCGACCGCGTCAATGCGATTCGCGACATCGTCCGCCGGGTGGCGCCGCGCATTCCCGAGGCGCAGGCGACCTACACCGAAAAGTTGCGCCAGCGGCTGACCGAAGCCCTTGGCGGGGCAAGCGACGAACGTGTGTTGCAGGAAGTGGCCGTGTTTGCAACGCGCATCGATGTAGCCGAGGAGCTGACCCGCCTCGCCGCGCACCTCGATGAAGTCGAACGTGTCCTGAAGCAGGGGGGCGCCTGCGGCAAGCGCCTCGATTTCCTGATGCAGGAGCTCAACCGCGAGGCCAACACGCTCGGCTCGAAGTCGGCGATCACCGAAGTGTCGCAGGCATCTATGGAGCTGAAGCTGTTGATCGAGCAGATGCGCGAGCAGATCCAGAACCTGGAGTAGCCTGGCCAATACGCCTTGACCTTGCTACGGGCTGGGGCTAGGGTATCTTCACTCGTGTCGGCAAGGGCCGGCAGAGACCAAAGGAGACCGATAATGGGATTGTTCAGTTTTATCAAGGAAGCCGGAGAGAAGCTGTTCGGGCACAAGGAAGCCGAGCAGGCCGTCTCGCCCGAAGAAAAGACCCGCCTCAACCAGGCGGCGGCCCAGGCGATCTTCGACCATATCAACAGCCTTGGTTTGAAGTGGAGCAACCTGATGGTCAGCTACAAGAGCGGCCAGGTGGCGATCACCGGATCGACGCCGGACCAGGAAAATCGCGAGAAAATCATTCTTGCCGCCGGCAACGTGCAGGGCGTCGATAACGTCGACGATCAGCTGACGGTCGAGGCGCCGGCTCCCGAAGCTCGCTTCTACACCGTGGTCAGTGGCGATACGCTCTCGAAGATCGCCCTCAGCCAGTACGGCAACGCGGCCAAGTATCCGGTGATCTTCGAGGCCAACAAGCCGATGCTCAAGGATCCGAACAAGATCTATCCGGGCCAGAACCTGCGCATTCCTCCGTTGTGATCCACGCCCATCCCGGTGTTCATTGCCGGGGCGCCGTCTGAAGCAAGGCCCTATGTCCGGAAGACTCTACGTTGTCGCCGCCCCTTCGGGGGCCGGCAAGACTACCCTGGTTCGCTTGCTGCTCGACAGCGAGCCAGAGGTCCACCTGTCGATTTCCTATACGACTCGCAGCCCCCGGCCGGGCGAGGAGAATGGGTGCGAGTACCACTTCGTCGACGTGGCGACCTTTCGCGTCATGATGGCCCGCGGCGATTTTCTGGAGTGGGCCGAAGTCCATGGCAACTTCTACGGTACTTCAAAAAAATGGATCGCCGAACAGCTGGCCGAAGGCAGCGATGTCCTGTTCGAGATCGATTGGCAGGGCGCGCAGCAGGTTCGCGAAGCCTTCCCGGAAGCGCTCGGGATTTTTATCTTGCCGCCGTCAATGGAAGAACTGACCCGCCGCCTGACCGGGCGCGGTACCGACAGTCTCGATGTGATCGAGCGCCGGCTGGCTGCAGCGCAGGCCGAGATGCGCCATGTCGTTGAATTCGATTATGTTATTATCAATGACAGTCTGGAGAGGGCGCTGGAAGATCTGCGTGCTGTGGTGCGCGCTTCCCGCCTGACCCTTGAAGGGCAGCGCGTCAGACACGCCGCCCTTTTTGCCCGAATGATCTGATTGATAGAGGTGTTGCATGGCCCGCGTAACAATTGATGATTGCCTGAAGAAAATCCCCAACCGCTTCCAGATGACCCTGGCGGCGACCTACCGGGCGCGTCAGATTGCCAATGGTGCAACGCCGATGGTCGAGGCCAGCCGTGACAAGCCGACGGTCATCGCGCTCCGCGAAATGGCGCTTGGCAAGTTTGGTCTGGAAGTGCTGAACCGCGGCCAGGCCTGAGGTTGGGGGCGGTGAATCCAGATGGATCCAGCGCCGTCGTCTCCGCCGCCCAACTCTGAAGAACCCGCGTATCGGGTCTTCCTCGACAGTCTCGATTATCTTCCCGCAGTCGATGTAGAACGCATCAAGGAGGCGTATGCCTTCTCGGCGCGTGCGCACGCCAACCAGAAGCGCATGTCGGGTGAGCCCTACATTACGCATCCGCTGGCGGTCGCCGGCGCAGTGGTCGAGTGGCGGATGGACGCCGATGCCGTTGCCGCCGCGCTTCTGCATGACGTGCTCGAAGATACTGGTGCCAGCAAGCGCGAAATCGCCGAGAAATTCGGCCGCGAGGTCGCCGATCTGGTCGATGGGCTTTCCAAGCTCGACAAGATGGAGTTTGCCTCCTACCAGGAGGCGCAGGCGGAAAACTTCCGCAAGATGCTGATGGCCATGGCGCGCGACCTGCGCGTCGTGCTGATCAAGCTGGCCGACCGTCAGCACAACCTGCAGACGATGGCGGCGATGCGCCCCGACAAGCGCCGACGCATCGCCATCGAAACGCTGGACATCTATGCGCCCATTGCGTTGCGCCTTGGGCTCAGCAAGCTATATCGCGAACTGCAGGACCTTTCCTTCCGCCTCATCCATCCGCGCCGTGCCGAGGTGCTGGCCAAGGCGATGCACGCCGCCCGGGGCAACCGCCATGAGTTGCTGTCCCGAATCCAGGACGGCATCGCCGGCAAACTGGCGGGCGCCGGGCTGACTGCCGAGGTGTTCGGGCGCGAGAAAAGCCTCTATTCCATCTACCGCAAGATGCGCGACAAGAGCTTGTCGTTTTCGCAGGTGCTCGATATCTATGGGTTTCGCGTCGTCGTCGATCATGAGCCGGCCTGCTATCTGGCGCTTGGCGCGCTACACGGTCTTTACAAGCCGGTGCCGGGGAAGTTCAAGGACTACATCGCGATTCCCAAGGCCAATGGCTACCAGTCGCTGCACACGACACTGATCGGCCCCTTCGGCACACCGGTCGAGGTGCAGATCCGCACCCGGGAAATGCACCACGTCGCGCAGGAAGGCGTGGCAGCCCACTGGCTTTACAAAGACACCGAAGATGGCGGTGCCGACCTGCATATCAAGACCCACAAGTGGCTGCAGTCGTTGCTCGAAATGCAAAGCAGCGACTCGGCCGAGTTCTTCGAGAACGTCAAGATTGACCTCTTTCCGGACGAGGTCTACGTGTTTACGCCCAAGGGACGGATCATGGCCATGCCGCGCGGGGCGACCGTGGTCGACTTCGCCTACAACGTCCATACCGATGTCGGTCATCATTGTTCGGCGGCGCGCATCAATCAGGAGCTGGTGCCGCTGCGCACCGAGCTGCGCAACGGCGACATGGTGGAGATCATCACCTCGCCCCAGGCCAGCCCGAATCCAGCCTGGCTGAACTACATCAAGACCGGACGCGCGCGCGCCAAAATCCGTCATTTCTTGCGCACCATGCAGACCGAGGAGTCGTCGCGCCTTGGCGAGCGCTTGTTGCGCCAGGAGTTGCTCACCCTCGGCGTCGTGCCGATCTCGATCCCGGCCGATGCCTGGGAGCAGTTGGTCAAGGCGACCGGCCACCGGTCGATGGAAGACCTGTACACCGACATCGGGCTCGGCAAGCGCCTGCCTTCAGTCGTGGCCCGCCGCCTGCTGGCGCGCGAGGAGATGTCCAGCGAATCGCCGAGTCACATGGCGCTCGCCATCCACGGTACCGAAGGCATGGCAATCCAGCTGGCGCGTTGCTGCCAGCCCATACCGGGCGACCCGATCATAGGCTCGATCAAGAAGGGCGCCGGGCTGATCATCCATACCCATGACTGTCCGACGATCCGCAAATCGCGCTCCGCCGAGCCGCACCAGTGGATCGATGTCGAGTGGGAGCCGGACGAAGGCAAGTTGTTCGACATCCGCATCAAGGTCGAAGTCAAGAATACGCGCGGCGTGCTGGCCCAGGTGGCCGCCGCCATTGCCGAAGCCGGCTCCAACATCGAGCATGTGGCCATGGATTCGGACCCGGATCATTTGTTTACCCTGCTCCGCTTTACCATCCAAGTCTCGCACCGGATACATCTTGCGGCAGTGATGCGCAGCCTGCGACACATTCCCGAGGTCACCCGGATCATGCGCGAGCGCGGGGGCGAAGTTTGAGGGTTCTCGTGTTGGGAGCCGGGGTGGTCGGAACGACGAGCGCCTGGTATCTGGCGCGGGCCGGCCACGAAGTCGTTGTCGTCGATCGCCAGCCGCTTCCCGGCAACGAAACCAGCTTTGCCAACGGCGGCCAGATTTCTGTCTCGCACGCCGAGCCCTGGGCCAACCCGCATGTCCTGCCGCAGGTCATTCGCTGGCTGGGTAAGGAGGATGCGCCGCTGCTCTGGCGCTGGCGGGCGGATTCCGCCCAATTTGCCTGGGGCTTGCGATTCCTGCGCGAGTGCCTGCCCGGGCGCACGCGCAGGAACATCGCCGCCATCGTTGCCCTGGCGCTCTACAGCCGCCGTTGCCTGAAGGATCTGCGCAACGAGTTGGGGCTCGAGTATGACCAGCGCGAACGCGGCATTCTCCATATCTATACGCAGGCGCAGTCATTTGCGCGGGCCGAGGTGGCGGCCCAAACCATGCGCCAGTTCGGACTCGACCGCCAAAGCGTCAGCGGCGAGCGTTGCGTGCAGATCGAGCCGGCACTTGCCGGTTCGGCCCATCTGCTGGCGGGTGGCGATTACACCCCCTCCGACGAGTCCGGCGACGCCAACAAGTTCACCCAGGCGCTGGCCGTACAGGCGCGCCGACTGGGGGTCGATTTTCGCCTCAATACGACCGTCGACCGCATCGTTGCTGAAGGTGATGCGATTTCCGGCATCGCGACCACGGGGCCGGCCGGCAGCGCGTTGCTGAAAGCCGACGCCTATGTCGTCGCGCTCGGCAGCTATTCGCCCCTGCTGTTGCGGCCGCTCGGCATCGACCTGCCGGTCATTCCGGCCAAGGGCTATTCGGCGACGGTGCGCCTGCGCGAGGACGGGGGAGCGCCGACCGTCAGCCTGACCGACGACGAGCATCGCCTGGTCTTCTCCCGTCTCGGTGACCGCCTGCGAATTGCCGGCACGGCCGAATTCAATGGCTACAACCTCGAACTGAATGCGGTGCGCTGTGCCGCGCTGATGCGCCGGACGCAGCAGCTGTTTCCCGACCTCAAGGCGGTTGGAGATCCGGAATTCTGGTGTGGCCTGCGGCCGACGACGCCATCCAACGTGCCGGTCATCGGCCGCACCCGCTACGCCGAGCTGTGGCTCAACACCGGTCACGGGACCCTGGGCTGGACCATGTCCTGTGGCTCGGCGGCAGCGCTTGCCGACCTCATGGGCGGGCGACCCGCCACCCCGGATTTCCCGTTCGCCCAATGCTGATCGACACCCACTGTCACCTGGATGCCGCCGAATTCGACGCCGATCGCGATGCGGTCCATGCCTTGGCGCGGGCTGCGGGCGTCGAGCGCATCGTCATTCCGGCGGTTGCGGTCGACGGCTTCCCGAAGGTCAAATCCACCGTCGGGCGCTACCCCGGATGTGTCGCCGCTTACGGCATCCATCCGCTCTACGTGATGCAGGCGCAGGAAAGCGATCTGGCCGTGCTGCGCGACTGGCTGGTGAACGAGCAGCCAGTGGCGGTTGGTGAAATAGGTCTCGATTTTTATGTGGCGGATGTCGACCCGGGGCGCCAGGAATTTTTTTTCGTCGAGCAGCTCAAGCTGGCGCGCGAGTTCGAATTGCCGGTGCTGCTGCATGTCCGCCGAGCGGTCCACCAGGTGCTCAGGCAACTGCGGCGTATCGGGGTGCGCGGCGGCATTGCCCACGCGTTCAATGGCAGCCGCCAGCAGGCGGACGAATTTATCAAGCTGGGTTTCAAGCTCGGCTTTGGCGGCGCGATGACATTTTCCGGATCGACGCGCATCCGTGCCCTTGCCGCAAGCCTGCCGCTCGACGCGATTGTTCTGGAAACCGATGCTCCCGACATTCCTCCGGCCTGGCTGGGCGGCGGTCGCAATTCTCCGGGCGAACTGGCGCGCATCGCCAGGTGCCTGGCCGAGTTGCGTTCGCTTTCCGAGCATGACGTGGCAACGGCATGCACCGCGTCGGCACGCGCCATTCTGCCCGTGCTCTGATTCGAGACTGCTTCCGGGGGCGACTCGGTGAATTCGGCCAGGTTTGATCCATGCCAAGTATTCGGGAAGTCTGATGGAGTAAAGTCATGGTTGATAGCACCCGAAGCAACAAGGCGATCAGGGAGTGCCGAGACAAGGGTGGGGCTACGGCTCCACCCGGCGGCTGAACTGAGGTAGATATGGATACGACCGACAGAAAATTTTCGAAGAAGGCGGCCAACCGACGCCAGTTTCTCTTCGATTCGGCCAAAATGGCCTGTGGTGTGGGCATGCTCGGACTGGGCCTCGGGCTCTATGCCAAGCAGTCAAAGGCGCTTCCCGCCTTGGTTCTGCGCCCGCCCGGTGCCCTGCCGGAGGGCGATTTCCTCGGCGCCTGCATCCGCTGCGGGCTGTGCGTGCGTGACTGCCCGTACAACATCCTCGAGCTGGCCCGCCCCGAAACCCCGGTCGCGACGGGAACGCCTTATTTCACCGCGCGCAATATCCCGTGCGAAATGTGCGAAGACATTCCGTGTATCAAGAACTGTCCGACCACGGCGCTCGATCACGGGCTCACCGACATCAACAAGGCGCGGATGGGCGTGGCGGTGCTGATCGACCACGAAACCTGCCTCAATTTCCTCGGCTTGCGCTGCGATGTCTGCTATCGGGTGTGCCCGGTGATCGACAAGGCGATCACCCTGGAGATGCTTCCCAACCAGCGTACCGGCCGTCATGCCATGTTCCTGCCGACAGTCCATTCGGACCACTGCACCGGTTGCGGCAAGTGCGAGAAGTCGTGCGTCCTCGAGGAGGCGGCGATTCGCGTGCTTCCGCCGAAGCTGGCCAAGGGCGAACTCGGCAAGCACTATCGAGTGGGCTGGGACGAAGAGAAAAAGGCCGGCCATTCGCTGATCGAGGACCGCCATATCGTTGACCTGCCCGACCGCATGCCTGAAGGGGCGGTACTTCCCGGGCACTATGACCCGGCCAGCGGACAGACGGCACCGGCCCGCGGGCTGGCGGGCAGCGAGGCCGGGGTGATACCGAGTGCCCCGCCGGGCCTGGGGGGCAAGCCATGAGCAACAAGCGCACCGGCGTCGAAGCTGTCGAAGCGAAGGGTTGGTTGCGGGCGCACAAGTGGCTGATCCTGCGTCGCGTTTCACAACTGGGCATCCTGGGGGTGTTTTTGCTCGGACCGCTGGCCGGCGTCTGGATCGTCAAAGGCAACCTCAATTTCAGCTATACCCTCGATTTCCTGCCGCTCACCGACCCCTATGTGGCGCTGCAGGCGGCGGTGACCGGACATTTCCCGGAAAAGCTCGGATTGATAGGCCTCGCCATCGTTGTCGCCTTCTACCTGCTGGTCGGCGGACGCGTCTATTGCAGCTGGGTATGCCCGGTCAACCTCGTAACCGACGCCGCCGGCTGGCTGCGCGGCCGTCTGGGCATCAAGGGGAGCGTCCATCTGTCGCGTAATTCCCGCTACTGGATTCTCGGCATGACCCTGATTGGTTCGGCGGCCACCGGGGTCGTGCTGTGGGAATTGATCAACCCGGTATCGATGCTGCATCGCGGGCTGATATTCGGACTCGGTGCGGCGTGGGCGATTGTCCTTTTTGTCTTCCTGTTCGACTTTTTTGTCATGAGTCGCGGCTGGTGTGGACACCTGTGCCCGGTGGGCGCGTTCTACAGCATCATCGGGCGCTGGAGTCCGCTGCGGGTTGCCGCACCCATGCGCTCGGCCTGCAACGACTGCATGGACTGCTTCGAGGTATGTCCCGAACCGCAGGTGATCCGTCCGGCGCTCAAGGGCGAAGCCAAGGGTATCGGGCCGGTGATACTGGCGCCCAATTGCACCAACTGCGGCCGCTGCATCGACGTCTGTTCGAAAGATGTCTTCACCTTCGGGCTGCGCTTCCACAATCGGGCATCGACGACGGGGCCGGTGGCGCAGGCGGATTGATTCGCCGAGGTGAAAAAAAAGAGGCGCCGAAGCGCCTCTGCTTTTCTCCGCGAGATGAGCGATTCAGGCGGTTGCCAGTACGCCGCGCATCTTTTGCAACGCCTTAGCTTCAATCTGGCGGATGCGTTCGGCCGATACGTCGAACTCGGCAGCCAGGTCATGCAATGTCGCTGCCTCGCCATCATGCAGCCAGCGTGATTCGATGATGCGCCGGCTGCGCGGATCGAGCGCGTCCAACGCCTCGTGCAAGCCCTGATCTTCCAGTCGCGCCCGCGCCTTGTCCTCGAGAACGCGGGTCGGTTCGTAGCGGGAGTCGGCCAGATAGTCAATCGGCGCGAAGGCATCGTCGCTGTCGTCCGGGTTGCCCTCGAGAGCGAGATCGCGTCCCGCCAGCCGGGACTCCATCTCGACCACTTCGTCCTGCTTGACACCCAGGCGTGCCGCAACTTCCGCCGCCTGCGTGCCGGAAAGGGTATCGACACCCTCGTAATCGTTCTTAAGGCTGCGCAAGTTGAAGAACAGCTTGCGCTGCGCCTTGGTGGTCGCCACTTTGACCACACGCCAGTTCTTGAGGACATACTCATGAATTTCGGCCTTGATCCAGTGCATGGCGAAGGATACAAGGCGCACGCCACGTTCGGGGTCGTAGCGTTTGACTGCCTTCATCAGGCCGATATTGCCTTCCTGAATGAGGTCGGCATGCGGCAACCCGTAGCCCAGATACCCGCGGGCTATCGAAATCACCAAGCGAAGATGCGACAGAACCAGCTGGCGCGCAGCATCCACATCGCCTTCATTGTGGAAGCGCTTGGCCAGCCTCATTTCCTCGGCCTCGGTGAGCATCGGGTAACGCTTCGCCGCCTGAACATAGGCTTCGATGCTTCCGATGGTCGCGGGGATGGGGAGCGTAAGGGCATGGGTCATGGCGTGGTGTTCTCCTTCATCTGACAGCTACATTTTAGCACTCGATCGCTAAGAGTGCTAATTCCAGGTAAAAGTTCAAATCCGCCCTTGTTTGAGACGCAGCAATTTAATGAATCGGGGCGATTGAAAACCTGAGGCTGCGACCCAAATACCGATACCTGGCTGGAGTGGCGTATGCTCGTGGCAGCAATCCGGCCGGCGCTGTACCTGCAGAGACCAGGCTCGGGTGAAAGGACAGCTTCATGAGCACCGCTGAAAAAACCAATGAACTCTTCGAGGTCCTGCGCGCCGCCTGCGCCCGCCAGTTCCGCTTCAATCCAAGGCGGATCACGGAGAGCATGCGCTATGTCGGCAAGGAAGGGCACGGCAAGGACCTGGTCCATGTCTTTCGTGATGCCGGCACGCATTCGCAGATTGTTCTCGAAAGCACCTACGCCACCTTGCGCATCACGCATGGCGAAAAGCCGCACTGGAGTGAAGCCGAGCAGGCGCACTACCGGGAGAGTGACGCCGAAATGGACGCCAAGATTGCCGCCAGGCAGGCCGCGCTCGAGTTTGCCCACGGCAGCCCGCTGTATCTGGCGCATCGTGCTGAACTCCTGTCACACTACAAAAGCAGTCCCACCTACGTCGTCGGCGGACCAAAGCCGCGCGAAGCGGCCAGGGCACTGATTGACGCGCTGGCGGCCGACAATGATGCGCAACTGGCCGCCTTTGCCGAGCACATGAAATCCACCGACCCCGAACATCTGGCGCATCTGCTGCTGGCGCCCTGTCACCTCGACCTTGAGGAGATTCCGGATACGGCAGGGGGCAATGTCGATTTGCCGGCTCGATGAGTATTGAAGAAATTTCCGAGCATTTGACGCGGGTTGGCTACATCGTTCTGGATGACCCGCTGCAAAAAACCTTGTCGGACTTGCTTTTCTCGCGCTGCCAGGATGATGGGACCTTGAGGTTCAAGGCAGCACAGATTGGCCGGGGTGCGGCGAAGAAACAGCTCAGCCCGCTACGCGGCGACCTGATCAGCTGGCTGGACGACAGCAACAGCACCGACCACGCTTATCTGGTATGGATGGAAGCGCTGCGCTGTGGCCTGAATTCGGCCCTCTTTCTCGGCTTGTTCGATTTTGAAGGCCACTACGCCATCTATGGGGCCGGCAACGGCTACGCCAGGCATTCCGACGCGTTTCACGGACCCAGAAACCGGGTTCTTTCAACGGTCTTCTACTTGAACGAAGACTGGCAAGCAGCGGATGGTGGCGAATTGCGCCTGTTTGAACCAAGCGGGGAAACCGTCATTGCGACGGTGAATCCGAGGTTTGGGACCATGATCATCTTTCTCAGCGAGTCGTTTCCGCACGAGGTGCTCATGGCGCACAGCAAGCGGCGCAGCATTGCCGGATGGTTTCGCGTCAGGGAAGCTTGATCAGCTTGCTTACCGAACAGCACTTGGGTCAGGCGCTGGTCGGGACTTCTGAGCCGGAATCAATGGTGCAACCGGCTTGTTGCTGAATGCCACCTGGGCTTGGTGCTTGAGGAGTTCCACTTGGTCACTGAGGATATTGGCGGCTTCTTCAAGCAGGACGTCCCTGGCGTTTTTCCGTGCTTTTTCTGCTGCCAGTTCGCTGCTCAGGTTGCGTTCATCAGCCTGCAGGCCATCGTCTTGGATTGCCCGCCTCGTTGCCGGCTTGGCCTCCGCGCCCGGCATGTCAGTCTTGACGGCATCCCGCTGCCTATCCCTTGAAGCGAGTTTGGCCTCCTGGGCCTCGCGCTCCTGGCGCCGCTCGGCCTCATTCAGCGAGACCGAGTTTTTCTTGCGCAGGCTGGCGACTTCGGCCGCATCGTCCTTGAGGAACTGAAAGTCCTCGGCGGTTTTGACGCGGGCTTCATGTCGCATCTGCAACGTCGGCAAGGTGGCTTTCGGGTTACCTCGCGGCGCATAGTCCGCAGCCTTGATCTTTACCCAGGGAAGTGCGTTGTCGAAGCTGGATTCACCCGAGTTGTCCATGTCGGCAAACGAAGGGAAGCTGATCTCCGGTTCTACACCACGGAGTTGCGTGGTGCCGCCATCGATGCGGAAAAACTGGGCAATGGTCAGTTTCAACTCGCCAAAAGCCGGCGCCTTGTTCTTGGCAATGTCATCCAGGTTGATCATGGTTTGTACTGTGCCTTTGCCGAAACTTCGTTCGCCGAGGACCAGGCCACGCCCGTAATCCTGGATCGCAGCGGCAAATATTTCCGATGCGGAGGCCGAGTTCCGGTTGATCAGGACGCCCATCGGGCCATCCCAGGCAGCGGCAACGTTGGCAGCCTTGGCCACGGCAACGCTGCCTTGCGCATCGCGGTGTTGAACCACCGGCCCCGCGCCGATAAACAGGCCGGACAACTCGACGGCTTCGGTCAGCGAGCCGCCGCCGTTGTCGCGCAAATCGACGAGCACGCCGTCGACCTTGTCGACCTTCAGTTCTTCAAGCAGTCGTGCCACATCGCGGGCCGCACTCTTGAAATTCCGATCGCCCTTTCCGCGCGCAGCGAAATCCTCATAGAAGGCGGGAAGGGATATCACCCCGATGCGGCGGATCGTCTCTCCATCGGCCACTGGAATGACCGATTTCTTTGCCGCCTGCTGTTCCAGCGTGATCTTCTTTCGCGTGAGCGGGACCTGCTTGTGTTTTCCATCCGGACCCGCATCGGCCGGCAGGATGTCGAGCACCACCACGGTATCCGCCGTACCTCGAATCTGCGCCACAGTGTCGTCCAGGCGCCAACCAAGGATGTCGGTCATTGCCCCTTTCTTACCTTGGGCAATGCCGACGATGCGGTCGCCGACTTTAAGTTGCTCCGACAACTGGGCGGGGCCGCCAGGTACCAGTTCGCGAATGACCGTGTAGTCGTCTTTGGCGGCCAGCACGGCGCCGATCCCGACGAGGGAGAGCCGCATGGAGATGTCGAACTCCTCGGCAGCCCGCGAACCCATATAGTTGGTATGCGGTTCAATGGCCATGGTGTAGGCGTTCATGAAAACTTGGAAGGCGTCTTCGCTCTTGGTTCGTGCTACTCGCCGCAGGGCACTTTCATAACGCTTGTCGAGGATCTCGACAATGCGCTCGTCGTCCTTGCCGGCCAGTTTCAGTCGCAACCAGTCGTTCTTGACCCGCATGCGCCACAAATCCTGCACCTCTTGCCCGGTTTTCGGCCAGGCTTCCTTTTCGCGATCGTATTTGAAACTTTCCTTCTGGCGGAAATCGAAACCTTCCTTGAGCAGGCTGCGGGCATAGGTGAAGCGCTCGACCACGCGCTGCGAATAGAGATTGAACATGGCGAAGGGAAGATTGAGGTCTTGGGCGAGGATTGCATCGTCGAGCCGGGTGCGCGCTATCTGCATTCGGTCGATATCGCCCTGGACAAAGAAATATCGCTCGCTATCGAGCGATTTCAGATACCGGTCGAATATCTTCTCCGACATGGCATCGTCCAGGGGAACGGCCTTGTAGTGGTAGCGGGTCAGCAGTTCCGCCGCCAGTCGGGCCGCTTGGGATTGTTCCGTCAAGGGCTGCAAGCCTTGAACGGGAGGCGTGGCAGCGTCGGGTGTGGCGGCTTGCACGCCCATCGCCACTGCAAACAGTATCCACCACAATCGTTTTTTCATTGCTGTCATGCCTCATCGAGCCGCCCAACCCCCGGTCCACTGGGTGAGCGGCCTTCGTTTCATCTGCTTCCGGGAAAATCCACGAATCGCCCCGATAATAGCCGAGGCAGCGCAATGTTAATGCTTTCATCGAACAACAGATATGTCCGAACTGTAACCATATGTAGGTGCTCGATGCCACCCACGGCTGCCTGAGTGCGATCCGGCGCCCCCTGAATCCATTCTTTGCGCTGTGGAGCGGACGCTACTGCAGCTCGGCCGCACGCCGAAAATCGCGCCTGCGGGGGGTGCCGTTCTCAGACTGGCAGGGCCAGCAGGCGTTCGCGTGCCTGCCGGTACTCGCGCTTGAGCCGCGCCACGAACTCGGCCGTGCTGACCACTTCCGAGATCGCGCCGATGCCCTGCCCGCAACCCCAGATGTCTTTCCACACCTTGGCCGCGTTGGCGCCCTCGCCAGTCGAAAAATTCATCTTGCTCGGGTCGCTGACCGGCAGGTGGTCCGGATCCATCCCGGCGTTCCGGATGCTGCCCTTGAGGTAGTTACCGTGGATGCCGGTGTAGAAGTTGCTGTAGACGATGTCATCTGAGTTGGATTCCGTGATCATTTCCTTGTAGCCGTCGACCGCCCGCGCCTCCTCGGTGGCGATGAAGGCCGAGCCAATATACGCAAAGTCGGCGCCCATCGCCTGCGCTGCGAGGACCGCATCGCCGCTGGCAATGGAGCCTGAAAGTGCCAGCGGGCCGGCGAACCATTGCCGGATCTCCTGGACCATTGCAAACGGGCTCTTCACGCTGGCGTGTCCCCCTGCGCCGGCCGCCACCGCGATCAGGCCGTCCGCGCCTTTCTCGATCGCCTTGTGGGCAAACACGTTGCTGATCACGTCGTGCAGCACCACGCCACCCCAGGCGTGAACCGACTGATTGACGTCTTCGCGGGCTCCCAGGCTGGTGATGATGATCGGCACCTTGTACTTGGCGCAGACCTGCATATCGTACTCGAGGCGGTCGTTGCTCTTGTGAACGATCTGGTTGATTGCGAACGGTGCAGCGGGGCTCTCCGGGTGCGCGGCGTCATGGGCCGCAAGCGCTTCGGTTATTTCGGCCAGCCACTCGTCGAGTTGAGCCGCCGGACGGGCGTTGAGCGACGGCATGGAGCCGACGACGCCGGCCTTGCACTGCTCGATGACCATCCTTGGGGTGCTGATGATGAACAACGGTGAGCCGATTACCGGAAAAGGCAGGCGATCGAGAGGCGGGGGAAGTCTGGACATCGAGTCTCCAGTCTAGAAGGGAATGTTCAGGTGATCAGGAAAAAACAAAGGCGGGTTGATGTGCTCAGGGGCGCCGGCGAAACGACAATGAGTGTGCATGCTATCGCCAAAAGTGCAAGTGGCGCGCCCGGGTCTTATGCGGGGCTGCCATCGCCAGTGCGATTGCTTTGAGATCGTTGCGGTCAGTTCAGTGCCGCCGGCTCAAGGCGCACCGCCACGCCCGACAGCACCGAAGTGCCGGATAGCGGGTCGCGCGCATTCTCGTCGAACAGCGCATTGAGATTGGCTCCCGGCCGGCGGCTCGCCAGTGACAGGCGTGTTCCCGGCAGGTCGTGGCCCCAGCCGTGCGGGAGGCTGACGACGCCGCGCATCATCTCGTCGCTCACTTCAAGTTGCACGATGACATCGCCCGTTCCGGAACTGATCCTGGCCATTCCTGCATCCGCCAGCCCATGGCGCGCGGCGTCATCCGGATGGATCAGGAGCGTACAGCGCGATTCGTACCTGCCCTGACCCTTGGCAAGGGTGTGCAGGTTGTGCATCCAGCTGTTGTTCGAGCGCACGGAACGGCGGCCGATGATCACCAGGTCGGGCGCCGGCTCGGCGAGCGCGGCGCGCACGCGGGCCAGGTCGGCGACGAGGATGGGCGGGGTCAGCTCGATCTTGCCGGAGGGGGTGCGCAATGCTTCGGGAATGCGTGGCGCCAATGGGCCAAGGTCGATGCCTGATGGTGTTTGCTCGAGCTTCGCCAGCGACAGGCCTTCGGGCCTGCGCCCGAACTGGTCACCGTAGGGACCAGCGCGAAGTGCGTAGTCGATCAGCCGATCCGGCCCGCATCGCCCTGCCAGCGCCGATGTGACGTGGCGCACGGCAGCCTCGCCCAGGGGCGCGAGCTGCTGCGCCATATCCTGGGCGAAGAGTTCATCTTCATAGGCCCGCAAGTCGACAGTGGTGCCGCGTCCACTGGCGATCGCGGCCAGGCGCAGCAGGATTTCCCATTCGCCGGGCTGGCCCGGCATCGGCTCGAACACGCGGGGGCTGTAGCGCGCATGATTGCGAAACGAGAGCTGCGGAAAGGCTACGTCGTAGTGTGCGTCTTCCAGGGGTGAGCGCCCGGGCAGGATCACGTCTGCATGGCGTGTGGTTTCGTTGAGGTAAATGTCCACGCTGACCATCAAGTCGAGCGTCTCGAGCGCTCGAGTCAGGCGCGGGCCATTGGGCGCCGAGAGCACCGGGTTGCTGGCAACCGTGAATAGTGCCCTGACCTGGCCGCTGCCCGGAGTCTCGATCTCCTCGGCCAGGCAGCCGATTGGCAGTTCGCCGAAGACCTCGGGGGCGCCGCTTACCCGTGCGTAGCGCCGGCCTGTGCTGACGCCACGGCCGCTGCCTGGCTTGCCGAAGGTATTGCTGGCGAAAGCGGCCGCTTTGGCGAAGAGGGCACCGCCTTCCTGATCGAGGTGGCCGGTAAGGATGTTGATGACATCGACCAGCCAACTGGCCAGCGTGCCGAATGTCTGCGTGCAGGTGCCGATGCGCCCGTAGAGGACTGCCCGCGGCGTGTTGGCGAGGTCGCGCGCCAGCTGGCGAATGGCCTGGGCATCGATGCCGCAGCGATGGGCGACCGACTCGGGCGAGAACTCAATGACCGCGGCTTCCAGTTCGGCGAGGCCTGCGATATGGTCAGCGACGCTGCCCAGGCGCACGCGCTGCTCGGAGAACAGTGCCTGGACGATGCCCAGCAGGAAGAAGACATCGCTGCCCGGACGAATGAACAGATGTTCGCCCGCCAGCTCGGCGGTTTCGCTGCGGCGCGGGTCGATAACGACCAGGCGCCCTCCCCGCGCCTTGAGCGCCTTGGCCTTGCCCCTGAAATCGGGCACGGTCCACATGCTGCCGTTGGACGCCATGGGGTTGCCGCCCAGGATGACCATCAGTTCGGTGCGCTCGATGTCGGGCAGGGGTACCGAGAGCCAGTGCCCGAACATCAGCCCGCAGGACAACTGCTTGGGCATCTGGTCGAGGGTCGATGCCGAGAAGATGTTGCGCGTACCCAGGCCTTTGGCCAGGCGCGAGCCGTAGAGCAGCAGGCCGATCTTGTGCGCTACCGGGTTGCCGAGGGTGATGGCAAAGGCGTCGGCATCGCCAGCCGCTTGCAAAGGCGCCATGCGCCGCTCGATCTCGGCATAGGCTTCGTCCCAGGTGGCCTCGACAAACTGCCCGTTGCGTTTGATCAGCGGCGTGCGCAGGCGGTCGGGGTCGTCGTGCAGGTCCTTGATCGCGACACCCTTGGGGCAGATGTAGCCGGCGGAGAACACGTCCTCGTCATGGCCGCGCACCGCGGTCACGTGACTGCCTTCGACGGTGAGCGTCAGGCCGCAGCAGGCCTCGCAAAACGGGCAGATGCGGTGCGCGGTTCTGGATTCGGCCATGGGTCCTCCGGGGGTGACGAGGATGTCGTTAGAAGAGCAGGAAATACGCCGGCACCTTCCGGCGTATTTCCGGTTGCGCCAGACTACATTATGGCGTGCAGCAGCCACCTGCTCGGTAAATTTGGGCCGAAAACCGGCTTTGCCGAGGTATAAGTGCTTTCGATGTTTATTATCGCGGCCAACCCGGTCTTGGAGAACCCGACTTTCCGATGCAATCCACGCTTTCCGCAAAGTCCGAACGCCTTTTCCTGCTCACTCTGGCAGGGATCCAGTTCAGTCACATCCTCGATTTCATGATCATGATGCCGCTCGGCCCGATCCTGATGCGAGCGTTCGAGATCGGCGCGCCCGAGTTCGGCGTGCTGGTGGCCTCGTACAGTTTCAGTGCAGCGATTTCCGGGTTGCTGGCCGCGACCTTCATCGATCTCTTCGAGCGCAAGCGGCTGCTGCTTTTTAGTTTCACTCTCTTCGGCCTGGCAACGCTGGCCTGCGCCCTGGCGCCCAGCTATTCGATGCTGCTGGTCGCGCGTGGCCTGGCCGGCGTATTCGGCGGCATCATGGGGGCGATGGTCCAGACGATGATCGGCGACGCCGTGCCGTTTGAGCGGCGGGGCAGGGCGAGCGGACTCGTCTCCATCGCCTTCTCGATTTCCACGGTCGCCGGGGTTCCGCTGTCACTCTGGCTGGCAAATCAGTTTGGCTGGCGCGCCCCTTTCCTTTTTATCGCTGCCATGGCCATGATCTTCATACTAATCGGTGTTCGCGTCCTGCCCGAATTGCGGCATCACCTCAGCGAGGAGAAGCGCTCCCACCTGCTGTCGGCAACGTTTGCGGTGCTGGCTGACTCGAACCACATCCGGGCTCTGGCCTTTTCGGCCCTGCTGATTTTTTCCGGCTTCACCGTGATTCCCTACATTACCGTCTATGCAGTCGGCAATGTCGGCATTTCACAGCAGGACATCCCCATCGTCTATCTCGTGGGCGGCAGTGCGACCCTGATTACCGCCCGCCTGATCGGGCGTTGGGCCGACACGCACGGCAAGGTCGAAACCTATCGTTGGACGGCCCTGCTTGCCATGTTCCCGCTCGCGGTCGTGACCCACATCAGCGTCGTGCCACTCTGGGTATGGGTAATGTTCACCACGTTTTTCTTTGTCCTGATCTCGGGACGAATGATTCCCGCCATGGCAGTCATAACCTCGGCGGCAAAGCCGGCACTTCGCGGCACCTTCATGTCATTGAATGGAACTGTGCAGTCATTGGCCATGGGTCTCGCCACAACCCTGGCAGGCTTTCTGATCACCGTCGATGCGTCAGGGGAAATTGCCGGGTATCACGTGGTCGGCTACGTGGCTATTGCGGCCAACCTGATTGCGATCGGCTTCGTTTCACGCATCGTCATGCATGACCAGACACAGCGTACGGCTGGCTGAACAGTTAGTAGCTGCGGTACTGCCGGCAAGCCCGGTCGAGGACGCTCAGAAGCAATAGCCAACGCCGACAGAAACGATCAGCGGGTTGAGCGTCACCTCCCCTTGAGCCGGCACCCCGCCAAGTGCGGGAACCGAGCCTGTCCCGGTGGTTTTGACATAGACCTTTCGGGCGTCCGCGTAGGCCGACCAATTCCGATCGATAGACCAGTCGGCACCGATTTCGAAGGCCGACCCCCAGGCGTTCCCGGCGTTGATCGAGGCAACATCGCCATCCGAGGTCTTCATCACGATGGTGTAGTTGATCCCCGCGCCGATGTAAGGCGCGAATCCATGGAAACTTCCCGGGGAGTAAGTCACGGTCATCACGACCGGCGCGATTCTGGCTTTGCCTATCGTCCCGCTCAAGGGCGGAGTAAACCCCTTCAGGGAGCCGTCAGCAAAAACGGTCACGGTAGGTGGCGGGGCAAGTGCAATGCGCGCCACCCATCCATCAGCAAACGTGTAACCAAGTTCCAGCAGGGGCAGCCACTTGTCCGGGATCTTCACTTCCGCGCCGGGTACAGGGTTGCCCGCCAAAGAGAGCGTTGCCGATGGCGAGAAGGCGGCGTTGGCGTAGCCCACCCTTGCTATCCATGGCTCCTCGATTTCGGCATGCGCGCTTAGCGCGCCGATGGAACAGAGGAGCCCAAGCAGCCAGGTCGATTGTTTATTCATTTTGACAAGCCGTTCATGAAAGGAATTTGACGAAGGACATTGTCGGGCTGGTGATCGACGGATAGTTCTGTAAGATGGTGATGCTTTTATCAAATTACGGCTTTTCAATGACGCGACCACCCTGGGAACTGGTAAGCAAGGCGCTTGGGACTACGCCCGTGATCAGCATCGACACGGGAGGACGTCCCCCGCTACGCATCGAACGCTATTTTTTCCAGGCAAAGCGGCGGCAGCTGCCTGAATTGCCGGTGATCGCTCTAGCCGTCCATCTCGGCGGCGCTCGGGTGTCCGGTGGAACAGCAAGTGCCCAGGCGGCCAGTTACATTCCCAGCTTTTCCGCTTTGATGCCCCCGGGATACCCGTCCGAATGGTTCTTCGACGGTGCGGTCGATGCCGCCGTCTTGTATTTCACTGACGAGGATTGCGCTGCCGTCAGGCGACTGACGCAAGCACTGAGCAACCAGAACAGCACCTACCCGTTCATGGACAGTCTTGTCAGCGCCGCCACGCTGCAACTGGTCAACGAACTCGGCCGCGGGGCAGGAGCTGACAAGGTCTTCGCAAGAAAGCTGGCTTCAGTCGTCGTCGATCAGATCTTGCGCGTGCTGGCCGGCGATTCCGGTCAGCGCATTTCCCCTGACCGGCTTCAACTGGGTCGCCTGAATGCGGTAGTGGACTGGGTTGCCAAGAACCTGGACAAAGCGATTACAAACGCCATCCTCGCCGAGCGAGCCGGCCTCAGTGAGCCCCACTTCCGCCACATGTTCGCGAAGGCAATGGGAATCTCGCCAATTCGCTATGTGCAACAACAGCGGGTCGAGCGGGCGCGCGAACTTCTGGCCAACACGAACCTGCCGATTGCGCATCTTGCGTCCGAGTGCGGGTTTGTCAGCCAGAGCTACCTTACCACGTGTTTCAGGACAACCTATGGCATGACGCCTGCGCGATTTCGGCGAACTGGAAGATGAAT
>ERZ724517.141-NODE-141-length-42826-cov-6.106568_pt1 | contig 42826 bp, 32 predicted proteins | sample MGYA00376050_ERZ724517 | MGnify/ENA primary metagenome ERZ724517 (study PRJEB28724, sample SAMN07190886) | activated sludge metagenome | isolation source: activated sludge of sewage treatment plant in Hong Hong | place: USA: Christiansburg, Virginia | collected... | reverse complement strand
CGCAACCTTGCCAAGGTTGAGGTCGAGAGTTCGAGACTCTTCTGCCGCTCCAGTTCAAAAAGGGAAAGCGCCGAGCGTTTTCCCTTTTTTGCGTCTTGCGCTCGCTATAATTCATGAGTCGCCCGGGTGGTGAAATTGGTAGACTCAACAGAGTTAAAATTAACAGGAAATGGCAGCAGCATGAGCACGACCTGTTGAAAAGCGAAAGACTTTGACCACCTCCCTAAAACCGTGACCAGCTATTTCATAAAATCCGGAACTGGTGCCGTAGAGGTGAATCTTGGACCAGCTATCGGGCCAAGGGTCAATGGAACTGTTTTTGCCGTGAATGGTCCCCAGCAGGTAAGCGACCATGCTGCGAAAATCTATCAAGACCCAAAGCACTGTAACGCCGACAAGATCCAATCGCTGATCGATGATGCACCTTCTCGAGTATGGTTCGAGTTTTCTTCAGGATTGCGCTATCCGCAATTCGCTTGGCCAGAAACCATCGTCTATACGCAGAGCGAGGTTTCAGGTGAATTGGAGCCCATTGGCTACTTAATGCCCAAAGTGGATCCACACGCTACAGTTACTTTGGACGCGTATTTCCACGAAAAGCTTGCCGAAATAAACAACCTTGATCCTGAAAGCCTCTCACTAACACGTCGATTGGATGTTGCGATCAGTCTTTGCGGATTGCTCGCAGACCTTCATTCAAAAAAAATCTATTGCATTGACTTCAATCCGAAAGCCATCCTCGCCAACCGCGGGTTCGGTCTCGTTACTTTTTTGGATTGCGACGGTTATTCATTTGTCGCGAAGAATGGCATCCTCCATTCTGCGACTCAATACACAAAGGGTTACGTCGCACCAGAAATATTAAAACGCGATGAAAAACCCGGAGAGATCGGAGAGGCTCAAGACTGCTTTGCATTGGCAGTCGGTCTATTTCAGATTTTCAATTACGGTATATATCCATATTCTGGCGTTATCCGACCTGGCTATGCCCATGCAGACCCGGACGACCGAGTAATGGCTGGCTATTATGCGTACGGAGTGAATCAGAACCCAGCAATCGGTCCGCTGCCACAATCGGTCCACGATCTTTTGCCGATAAAGCTACGTCAACTTTTTGATCGAGCGTTCACTGGAGGAAACGCCAGGCCAACTGCCAAGGAATGGACCATTGCCCTGTCCTCGCTCAAAAAGGCAATCCGATGGTTGCCCTGTGCTGCTTACCCAAACGATGCTGAGCATATTCATTTCGACGGCTTGCCCTGCAGCAAATGCGAGCGCGACCGCCGTAATAATGTGCAGAAGGGGATTCGGGCACCATCAACCCCTGCTGAGATACCTGCCGAGATAGTCTCAACCAGTGTTGGTCCGCCACCGGTAAACGCCGCCACGTTTAGCCCACCTGCTCCAGCAAACTCTGGCGGCCGGGGAAGTTCATTTCTCAAATATTTGGCTGCCGGTGCTATCGCATTCGTTTTGATTTATGTATTCATCGATGGCAGCCCACCTCAGCAAGCCCCCATCCAACCACGAATCAACCCACGTGCGGCTATCGTCGAGGCGATGCCGAAGCTTGGTGGCGAAGAGCAGAAACCATTCACGCCAGACGAAACTTACTGGTGTCTCTCAAAAAGCTACCAGATTGATGTCATTAATGAAATCTTAGACAAGAACCATATTAAAGCGCCACACGCATTCCAAGTGGCAGTTGGAGAGTACAACGCTCGCTGCGAAAAATACCGGTATAGCCAGGAAATTCCGGCAATGGCGCAGGACTACTTTGCGACTCGCAAAGCGAGCTTGGCCGATGAGGCTGTTACAGAGGCACATCAACTGATGGCCGATGCTCAGCACGTTTCGCCCCCCTCAGTTAGCACAAGCAATAACGCGGTTAAGTCACCTCCAAGGCTGAGTGTGCAAACGAGCACCCCAACCAGTCCAGCGACATCTGAAACGCCACGCAAGCAGCTGGGTATTAGACAGGCTACGAACCAAGGGCAGGACTACGAGAACCCACGACCCGCGGTGACTGTGACTGAGGTACGCCCGGCGAGTCTATCCCTGCTGAGCGCAATCACGCGGGGAGACAGAACAAGTGTTGAGTACTATCTCGACAAAGGAATATCGCCGAATAGCCTGCTTTCGACCGGCGCAACGCCCCTCAAAACAGCTGTCGTGTCACAAAATGTAGCTATTGTGGAGATATTGTTGAGGCGTGGAGCGGATGTCAATCTACGAGATGGCTCCGGACAAACTGCACTTTATTGGGCCAAACAAGGCAATAAGGAAGGCATGGTTGCAGTCTTACTACGCTATGGGGCAACGGAGTAGTATTTGTCGAATTTTACAGGTCGCCGCTTTCAACGAGATACGCGTGAAGGTCGATGCTGTATTGCCTGGGGCGCAGCGCGCGACAACTTCGCCAAGTCAGCGGTCTGAGGCTGAATAGCCCGCAGTGCATTGTGCGTTGCGGCCAATTGTGTGGTGCTCGGGACGGGAATCGAACCCGTACGGCTATCGCCTGCAGATTTTCATCACACAACGTCTTTCGACGCCGACAGTTGGCCGTTCGTGCGCTGGACTATGCCTTCGCCTTGGTGCTTTCACACGTTAGGCGCCCGCCGTCTAGTCTCTACACCTTCCCGAAATCCGGGCTTGGCTCGGCGTTGCCTCGCCACAAGGGCAGGGGGTTCGCCGAATTTGACGGGATTCACACAGGTGCTTTCGCCTCCCGGTGCTCAATTCTCTAAGTCTGCTGTGTCTACCAATTTCACCACCCGAGCGCGGGCAGGCTGAAATTTTAACCGAAGATCGGCAAACACCACTAAACCGGTATTTTCGGTAAGGCACAACCAACAAAATGCAATTTCGCCGCCGAGCAAACAAGCGTTATTCTATAGTTATGTGACGTGAGTAGATATATGCGCAATCCGATGGCCGGCATGCGGCTACACGTCCATATCCAATAGCGACGGGAGACAACAATGAACGCAGCGGATTTCGTTTTTGCCTTTGAAAATGGTGATGGCCAGAACAAGATGCTCTTGGGGGGGAAGGGCGCCAATCTCTGCGAAATGACGCAGATCGGCCTCAACGTGCCCCCGGGGTTCGTAATCACCACGGAAGCGTGCCTTGCCTATCAGGCGCAAAACCGGCTTCCTGAAGGACTGATGGCACAGGTGCGTGGCGAATTGGCCGAAATCGAGCACAAAACAGGCCGCCGCTTCGGTAGTCCGGTCGATCCATTGCTGATCTCGGTGCGCTCTGGTTCCGCCATGTCAATGCCGGGTATGATGGACACGATCCTCAACCTCGGTCTCAACGAGGACACGCTGGCCGGCCTGATCGCCACCACCAACAATCCGCGCTTTGCCCATGATGCCTGGCGACGGTTCGTGCAACTGTTTGGCAAGGTTGCGCTTGGCGTACCTGACGAGCCCTTCGATGAGGCCATGGTGAAGCTGAAGGCGCGAGTCGGCGTCGCCCAGGACGTGGAACTTTCGGCCGATGATCTGAAGTCGCTGGCCAACGACTATCTGGCAATCGTGCTTGCCGCGACCGGCAAGCCATTTCCATCCGACCCCTATGAGCAGCTCGAGATCGCCATCGGCGCCGTGTTCCGCTCCTGGATGGGCAAGCGGGCGGTGGACTACCGGCGCCAGTTTCGCATCACGCCGCAGATGGCCAACGGGACCGCGGTCAATGTGGTGGCCATGGTCTTCGGCAACATGGGGGACGACAGCGCCACGGGTGTCGGCTTCACCCGCAACCCGGGTACCGGCGAAAACGTGATCTATGGTGAGTATCTGGTCAATGCCCAAGGTGAGGACGTGGTTGCGGGCACCCGGACGCCGCGACCGATCGCCGACTTGGCCAAGGACATGCCGGCACTTTACCCGCAACTGGTCGCGCTGAGGGACAAGCTGGAAGCCCATTTTCTTGAAGTTCAGGACTTCGAGTTCACCATCGAGCGTGGACGACTCTACTGCCTGCAGACACGTAACGGCAAGATGAACGCCCAGGCGATGGTCCGAACTTCGGTGGAGATGGTTCGCGACGGCCTGATCAGCAAGGAAAGGGCGCTTACACGAATCCAGCCGGCAATGCTCGAACAGCTCCTGGTCCCGATGCTGACACCTGGTCACGGTACAACGGCCCTGGCCCAGGGGCTGCCCGCTTCGCCAGGGGCGGCGTCCGGCCGCATCGTGTTCGATGCCGACACGGCAGAGATGCGCGGACGGCAGGGCGAGCGCGTCATTCTGGTGCGTGAAGAAACCAAGCCGGAAGATATCCACGGCTTTTTCGCTGCCGCCGGCATTCTCACCAGCCGCGGCGGCAAGACCTCGCACGCCGCCGTCGTTGCCCGCGGCATGGGCAAGCCCTGCGTTTCCGGTTGCGAGGCGATTGGCATCGACGTTCATGAGCGCATCGCGCGCGTTGGCGGGGTCCTGCTGCACGAGGGTGACACGATTACGGTCGACGGCACCACAGGCCGTGTTTTCGCTGGCGAGATCGCCACCGTCGAACCGGAATTCTCCAGTGACCTGGAGACCATCCTGGGGTGGGCCGATGAGTTCGCGCGGGTCAGGGTGTATGCCAATTCGGACACGCCGATCGATGCAGAACGGGCGCGCGGCTATGGGGCGCGCGGGATTGGTCTTTGCCGCACCGAACGCATGTTCAATGACCCACGCCGCTTGCCCATCGTGCAGGACATGATTCTCGCCGCCACGGCCGAAGAAAGGGAAGAAGCGCTGGCGCGCCTGCTGCCGATTCAACGCGAGGACTTCAAGGGAATATTCAAGGCGATGGCCGGCATGCCGGTTACCATTCGCCTGCTCGATCCGCCGATCCACGAATTCCTTCCGACTGCATCGCAACTCGAATTCGATATTTCTCACCTTCACCACCTGGCGCGCGCCGTCAGCAGCATGGACGAATTGCCGGACACGCTGAAATTGCTTGACCCTGAATTGCACAAGTCGCATCTCCATGAACTCGAAAAGCTGGCGCTCTCGCTACGCGAATTCCACGATGCCGGACGCGATAACGCGCTCTTGGCACGCAAGGAGGCCATGCTGCGCAAGGTCCGGCAGCTGTTCGAAGTGAACCCGATGCTGGGGCATCGTGGCGTGCGCCTTGGCATCACCAACCCCGAGATCTACACGATGCAGATCCGCGCGATTCTCGAAGCGGCTGCCGAGTGCCAGAAGGAGGGTATCGCCGTCTTCCCCGAAATCATGGTCCCGCAAGTAGCCGAGTTGATCGAGCTCGAGCGGGTTCACGCACAGATCGAGGACATCCTCGCAGAAGTCGAAGCCGCCTCGGGTATCAAGGTCCCGTTCAAGTTCGGCAGCATGATGGAGGTTGTCCGCGGTTGCCTGCGCGCCGCTGAAATCGCCGGCCTTGCCGAGTTTTTCTCGTTCGGCACCAATGACTTGACGCAAGCCACCTTCTCTTTCAGCCGCGAGGATGCCGAAAACAAGTTCCTTCCAGACTACATCGAGAAAGGCATTCTCAAGGACAATCCGTTCGAGATCCTCGACGTCAAGGGCGTTGGCCGGCTGATGGACATGGCGGTCCGGTGGGGCCGCGAAACCCGCCCTGAACTCAAGGTCGGCATTTGCGGCGAGCATGGCGGCCAGCCTGAATCGATCCGGTTCTGCCATTTCATCGGGCTAAATTACGTTTCATGCTCTGCCCCCCGGGTACCCATAGCCCGGCTTGCTGCTGCCCAGGCCAAACTGCTTGAAGGCGACTATGGAAAGGGGTTGTTCGAATAGGGTTCTTCAATCGAAATGGAAGTCAAAAGGGAAGGGTGTTGACGCCCTTTTCTTTTGCGAAGCAGGCAACCGGGCAATCGTCGCTTTAGAATGTCCGGACTCGCCATTTTTCGAACGCTGATATTCGATGATCATCTACGACCTGCGCTGCGCAAACGAACACGCCTTCGAAGGGTGGTTTCATAGCGCGTCGGATTTTGAGCAGCAGGTAAGTCGCCACCTCATCAACTGCCCCCAGTGCGAGAGCCTGGACGTGAGGCGGGTCCCATCGGCAGTCGCAATAGGCAACAAGGCCGCGGCCCACCCACAGGCCTCAAGCGGGATTGCGGTAAGACCATCGGGAACCGAGATGGTGGCAAATTATCGTCAACTGGTCAGGACACTGATTGCCAATTCTGAAGACGTGGGCGAGCAATTCGCCGAGGAAGCGCGAAAGATTCATTACGAAGAAGCGCCGGATAGAGCGATTTGTGGACAGGCAAGTGACGACGATCTGGCATCGCTTGCTGATGAGGGCATTGCCGTGATCAGCCTGCCAAAACTCCGGGTGGAGGACCTCAACTGAATCTCACCAGGGGTAGCATATTTTGGACTTTACATAATGTAAATTATGCGTAGCGTTAATTGGATCGAGCCGACGTGCGCGATGGAGTTGTCGCGCCAACCAAATTTCAGTAACCGTTAGACAAATTTCAGTAACCATGCACCGTGCATATATCGCGTGACGTTTTTCGGCACAAGATTTTGGTAACCGAATTCCTCAGAGGTTATGGGGGCGATTTGCTGGCATCGTCAGATAGCCGCTCCAGTTCCGGATGCACACCCCGAAGCTGGTCCACCACCGATGCTGCCCAAGAGATGTATTCCCGCCTGCGCTCTAATGACCAACTTGCCGGCGGACAGTCAGCGATGTCCCTGACGTTACAAATCTTGTCTGCCAGCTTCACCAGCTTTGCCCGCCTGCTGATGCTGCGAGCGTGTGTCACCTGAAGGCGCTTGCGCTCATCCTTGGCGAGCGACTTGTCGTCCGTCACCTCAAGGACAATGTCCGCCACTTCCTGACCAAAGCGCTTCACCAATTCCTGCACGGTGGTTTCGGTATCTTCAATCGTGTCGTGCAGGATGGCGGCAATCAGGACGCGCTCATCGTCAATGCCCGCTTCGTTGGCCAAGACGTTGGCCAACGCAATCGGATGATTGATGTACGGTGACGCCTCAGCGTCCTTCCGCCTTTGGTTCCTGTGTTTCTCCGCTGCAAATGCAATGGCTGCAATCAAGCGCTTCATGACCGGAAAATAACCTGGCGATGGTAGTCAAGGTAGCCACGATGCTGGTCAACAAGCCTGGCGAGCTTCCAGTCCGGATGGATTCCCAGTAGCGCACTTTGTTCTGTGGTAAGTCCTGAACTCAGCAGCAACGCACCGTCATCAGCGAAGGAAATCCAGCCATCATCAAACAGGGCATCCAGGTGCGGCGCCAGTAGCAGGCCGTTGAACACATCGAGGCGTTCCGAGTCCGAGTCGCATTTTGCCCAAGGCTTGATATGAGACGCACGAAGCAGCGGCACGAGGTCCAGACCGGTGACAGCGCACCGGCCCTGCCAAAACTCGATAAGCAACTGGCGAAAGATGCCCTGCCCAACGCGCTGGACGACCAGTCGCTCAGCCTCGGTTGAAGATGGAAGCCCTTGCGACGCGAGTCTGAATTGCTCAACGCCCTCGCCGCCCAAAAGGCGCGCCAGCGCAGCGGCCCGGTGCAGGAATCTGTGCAGATTATCGTAGCCGGCGATTGAATCTACTTCGGCAGGCCATGGGCCGCCCTCCTCTGCCATTATTGCAACTGCACAATCTTCGGCAACCCTCTGCCCCCATGGCGTGTCGGAAAAGCCGACCCGATACCTATCGTCGGGTTGAGGCGAGACGCGCAGTGCATAAGGGAAGGCGGTGGACCTAAAGACCAGCCAAGAGCCGTCCCGGGTCGGCGTCAGGTCAAACCCGGCGTCGCTCGCCGCCTTTTCAATTCTCGAGGCGGAAAGCACGCTATCCGGCGTCCCGTTCCGAGCCGGCGCGCCTTGCCCCTGCTCGAATCGCGACCATTCCTCAAGGAATTCCTTCAATTCACGATTGGAACCAAGAGCGAGTCCCGGGTAAGTGCCACGCAAACCGGAAATTGTGCGTGCCCTTCCGGTTCTCGCCGCCTGCTGGTTCACCCATTCAGCTACTTCGCGCTCCATACGGCCAAGGGCTGGCGCCAGCGCCTTGGGAGAGAAGCCAATCTCGACCATGTTTCCCGGTTCATTCCCTGAAAAGTAGACCGCACAGGTCTGCCCCAAGGGAGAATGCAGGCGGAAACCGTTGGCCAGCTTCTGGTAGCTGCCAATCTGCGCAAAGGCAGTCCGTAGAGTATTTTCGATGCTTGCACTCATAGCTACTCACTCAACTGTTTGCATCAACTATGCTCAGAGAGAGCCAATCGTCTGCTTTGAATACCTTTTGCTGTAGATGCTAGAAGGACGGCAGAAAAGACTTGCAATAACATTGCCCCGATATTTCGTTGAAACAAAGGTCGATATCTTCTCTGTATGAGTATTCAAGTTTCCGGAAATCAGAACTGCGGGCGCGATATGCGTCGGTTTGTCAGCTCTCACTGACTCGACGAGGAAATTCAGAATGATTCCCGTAAAGCTGAACAACAATTCAGGAAAAGGCGCCATGTGTTTGACCTCGAAAAAGGTCTGGACAGCCGATGCCGGGCAGTAGCTCCGCTTCTGGCTATAGACGGCGACGTTCTCACGTTTAACCGCACCTGCTGTTACCACGGCAATGTCTGAAACGTAGAAAATACCTGGTTCATGCACGCACTCCAATGGCAAATTGTGGTGAACCTGAAATTTCCAAGGATTGCCCTTGATGGTTTTCTCTATTTCAAAATAAGAAAAATTCTCGTGGCTGCCATTCGGCTTGAGTTTATAAACAAACTCGCCGCTTTTCCCAAGTTGCTTCGGCAGCACTGAAAAGCCCTGCTGTCTGTAAAATTCCACGACATCATTGAAGCAACACATCTCAAAAAATTCACTAATTCGCGAACCCTGAGAAACAAAAACTGCGTTGTTTCTGGTCAAGTATGCCTTGATTGAAGCAATAAGCAGTGCCTTGTCCTTGAAGGGGCTCTTGCTATTGCTGTCATTTGGTGAACTCATGTTTGAGCCTTCAAGTAGTCCGTTAACAGCTTGGCGTACTTCTTGATATCGTGCTCAAGAAACACCTCTTTTGGAATGCGGAACTCTGCCATCAATCCATAGAACTGGCGGATGGCAATGTCCATCTGTTTCGCGACCTCGCCATCGAGTTTTGATGTACCCATTTGAACCACGCCGATATCAGATGCGCGCAAACGTTCCATGACGCGTCCAGCACCTTCGAATTGAGTAATTACATGGCGGTAAAAAATGCTAAGTGCCAAAATGAGTTGAGTAACGTCTTCATCCTTCCTCAATACGGCAAATTTTTCTTTGCCCTTGGTTAGTCCCTCAAGAATCCGCTGAAGGTCAAAGTACTCGCGCAACATCTTTCTATATATGTCCGCCGGGAGAGTAGCCCGAAACAGGTAAATCATTTCGGTAAGCCCGGCAGCCGGTCCCACGCCTCTAAAACAAGCCGCCCAGTGCGGTACTCGCCGAACTCGCGGATTTCGTTTTTCTTGAGGACGCGGAAGGTTTCGGAGGGGTAGTCGTCGCCCATGACGTCGGCCGGGTCGAGAATGTAGCGGAGTTCGTCGCGGGTGAGGTCGTAGAGGCGGGCGTAGTAGGCATCCAGTTCGGCGCGGAGTTGGGCACGGCGCTTCGGGTTCCAGGGGAAGGGTTCGCCGTCGTATCCGAGGTCTTCGGCCCAGGGCTTAAGGGCGTTGGCGGTAAACGTTAGTTCGAGGACTCGTGGAACGATGAAAGCAAGGTCAGCCACGGTGTAGCGGTCGGGCGGAAGGAATGTGAATTGCTTCAGAAATCCGTACGTCAGATTTACGCCGCCAACTTTCTGTCTGGCCACAAAATCCACAACTAACGAAGACCAGTTCCCAAGAAAAGCTGCACAGCGTTGAAAATCCTCTGTGCATGGGAAAAACAGGGGCATTGAGTGCCCGACTGCCGATACTGGAATTGCTGAGGCAATCAGAGTTCTTTCATTGGTCGCATTCGTAACATTGCGCCAGCCCATCAGCCAGCCACGGTTCCAACCCTTGTCGGCAAGCCGGGACTCGACCTCGAACGCATCCACCCAGTAGCGTGGCGTGACGGTGAAATCTGGCTGATTTTTCTCGTCGACCGTGACATCCCTGCTGGAACCGTCTGCACCGTAGGTCGCCCACCGGTGGTCGAACTGGTGAATCATCTTGGCTTCATAGAGCGGAAGTTTTCCCGGCCCCGGGGCATCCTGGAACAGGTTGCTATCGCTGGTCATGTTGAACAGCCCCTGCGAAAACGTGATGCTCCAAGGATTTTTCTCGGGCGGCCCCTCAGCGATGAGTACGGGTGCGGCACGGTAGAGTTTCTTCGTAATTTCGGCATCGCGTTCGCTGCGGAAAACCGGGCAGGTCAGCGTATTCGGGTTAATGAGGCGGAAGTCGTCGGGACTGAGACCAAAGCGACGCCGGCTATCACTAAGTTGCTCAACTGCCAGCAAGTAGTGAGCAAGTTTTGCCTTGTCTTCAGTCCGTCCAAGTGTCACCAGGGCGAACGGTGTATCAGGATGCACCGCCGGGAAAATTCTTCGCGCGTTATCGAATCCATAGAAAGAAGAAAGCATCCTTGTTGCTACGAGGTGCTGAAAGTAGCGCTTCGTTGAATCGTCTGTGCCCAAACCTGAAGGCACGATGAAGCCCGCCCGCCCTTCTTCGCTGACCAGTTGCGCAAAGGTTTCGGCGAACAGCGGATAGGTGTTGAGCTTGCCGACTGCCGTCAGCGGGAAGCGCCCGCCCTCGCGGAAGAAGGTATTGGCTGCCTCGATTTTCTGGCAGTCGATGACATAGGTGCGCCAGAGGCCCGGATTTTCAACTTCCAGGGCGGTTATGGCGCGTTTGCGCCGCTCGCCCGGCAAGGCTGCGATGCTGGGCGCTCGGGCAGTGAAATACTCCTCCTCGCCCATCTGCGAGACCTCCCACGGCGGGTTGCCGAGCAGCACGGCGAAGCCGCCCTTGGCCCGCACTTGCGGAAAGGCCTGCCACCAGTGGAAGGCCTGAGCAGTCTTGGCAGCCTGGCTGGCAAGCTCGGCGACGCCCTGCCGTGGCGCGTCTCCGTTCAGGACCAACCAGAGGTCCTGGCTGGTTGGAAGCGTTTTGGCATTCTCCGGGGTCTTGGGCAGCACGAAGGCCGCGACAAATATGTCGGCTGCCAGGCGTGCACGGGATGCCGCGATACGCGACTCGGATTCCGCAAAGGCGGTGCGCTTGGCATCCAGTGCCGCCAAGGTGTCGTCAGGCAGGGATTCCAGGTTGGCGTTACCGCCCTCCACGCGGAGCCCCAGGCTCAGCATGTGGCGGGACTGATGGTCGGCGCGGGCAATGGCCTTGAGGGCGTCGCGATTCGTTTTCTTGATGGCGGCGACCACCGCCTTGCCGTCGCCGGAGAGTACGTTGAAAGCTTTGTCCGGGATGCCGTTTTCGAGGATGGCGGGGTCGAGAACCCCGAGCAGCGCGTCGCCGCAGCGCAAATGGTGGTCGAGGAAGGTGAGCGGCCGGTCGGGGGTATAGGCTTCGAGCCATAGCGCGGTGCGGGCCAGCTCGACCGCCATCGGGTTTCTGTCGACCCCGTAGATGCAGCGTGCAACCACATCGCGCAGTGCATGGCGGTAATCGGCAGGCAAAGGATTGCCGTCAGGCGCGGAAAGTTGAGCAACTTCCTCGGCGATGCGGCGGGCCGCTGCGAGCAGAAAATGCCCGGAACCGCAAGCAGGGTCGCAAACGGTGAGGTCGAGCAGCGCCTTGACGGGTTCCCCAGGGTTGGCGGCCAGTGTCTGCGCGATAACCGGGTCCAGGGCGCTCTTGATGAGTTCCTGCACCAGACTGTCCGGCGTGTAGTAGGAGCCGGTGAGCTTGCGGGCGTTGCCCTTGGTGCTGCCCTCCTCCTCGTCACCGATGAAGCCGAATTTGCGGACTGCTGCGGTCGACGTCAGATTTGGCACCAATTCAAGTAGGCTCTCATAGACGCTGCCCAGTTCTTCGGAATCCATGTCGCGGTAGTTGACGCGGGAGAGCGCGGCTCCTTCGCGGAAGAAACAGAGACTGAACAGAGCCGACAACAACGCCTGGTTTTCCAGATGGGCGCTATCGAGGTCGGGGCATTGTTCGGTGTGGAACAGGCCACCCAGTGCCGGCAAGCCGAGCGCGGCCTGCCCCTGACCGAGACCGGCATAGGTAATGGTCAGCGCCTGCCAGAGGTCGCTGTGGCGGTCGTAACTGCGGCGGCGCGCCGCCAGTTTGCGCAGGTGCGCCAGACTGTAGCCGGCCAGGTAACGGGATTTGGCTTCAGGCGTCGCGTCCGGTGCGAAAGCAAGTTCGCGGTCCTCGATGGTGGCGAGGAAGATGAAGCGATAGACAAGGCGCAACAGTTGTTCGAAGTAGGCTTGGGTGCTGAGCTCCCCAGCCTCGATGCGGCGCCGCAGTTCGGTATTGGCGGAATGGGCCAGAAAGCCTGTGCCCAGAGAGCGCAGTGCCTCGGTGACACCGACCCGCAACCGGTCACGGGCACGGATGCCATCCTCCTGGGCGGTATTGCGCCAGCGCTCCAGCGGACAGTCTGCCGGTTCCGCATCGACCTTGCCAAAACGACTACCGTGGGCAAGCAGCCAGAGGGCTGCGAAATCCGGGTACAGGCCTTCGCTGAAGATGGCTTCAAGGTCGGCTTCGACGTAAGCCGGCCGGGTGAGGCTGGGGTTGTCGCGCAGGACCCGGAACTTCAGTCCGTTGCTGACCACGGCCCACAGCGCTTCATCCGTCGCGTTAAGGCATTCCTGGGTCAGGAGGAACGGCGAGCGGCGGCGGGTTCCGTCGCCGTGGTGACTGCCTGGCTTGTCAAGGGACTGGTCATGGGCCGCAAAAACCAGCGGGACCCGGCCGCTGCCCGCCGCGTAGCCAATCGGAAACACACGGTCGCCACGCGTTATCTGGCCGACCCGCTTGATGTCGTTAAACCCCAGTACCTGGCGGCAGAAGGGTTCGAGGAACTCGCCGACGGTGACCTTCTGGCTATTGAGGTCGCTCCGGGTCCGCTTCGCGTCGAAATTCTGCCAGAGGTTCTGGGCGATTTTCCAGTAACGGCCAATCTCGTCGCGGAGCTTGAGCCCCCGCGGCGTGTCGTAATCTGTCTCGGCCTGCTCCGACGCATCGAGGTGGGCAATCTTGTTCAGAAAATCCGGTGCCAGTAACCCGCCCTCGATGGCGAGCGCGGTAAAGGCAAGTTCATTGGAGGAACGGCGGGCCATTTTTGTCAGTCCTTTTTTTCTTGTTCAGCCATCAAGCGGGGACGAGAACAAACACGCCCATGACATCCACCGGCAGGCTGGGCGTTACGCGGTACTCGCCGCCCGCCCTGGAGGCTTCGCGGACGCGGCGATGGTCTTCGAGGAGCGTCTGGGCGCGCTTCCTTGCCAGTTCCTCCAGCGCCGAACGCAAGTTCGGCAGGAGGTCCAGCGATTGCTGAAGATGGCGGTCGCGCAGGGGCGTCGGCATGTTCTGTGCAGGTTCGGCCTCCATCAGCTGGCGGGCTGCTTCGTCATCGACCAGACGGTCAGCTTGCGAACCTTCGAGTGCGACCGTCACCGTTTCCTCGCACAGCAGCAGGCGGGAGCGCTGGCGATGGGTCACGGTGAGCTGATGGCGCAGGCGGACAAGCAATATCGTGGTGCGTATCGTCACTGCCCCGGTAAAGATGGCCCCGGCCCGGGCCACGCTGCCGGTCTCAGTACCGGCATCAACTCTTTCGTCGTCGAGCGCCTGTTCCAGCAGGTGGTCGGCCAGGCAGCTGACCAGCGGATGAGTGCGATGGATGAACAGGGAGCCGGGCGCTGGTGGCTGGTGAAAGTCGATTCGGAGCGTCCCGGTCAGCCCTTCCCCTTCGAGGCGGTCCCGCACCGCAGAGGGCAGGCTGCCGGCATGCAGCTTCCAGTGTCCCGAATACCTTCCGGTCGTCGCCTCCAGTGGCGCCCCTAGCTTGGTGGCAGCCCGGCGCACGAAACGCGCCACGTCATCCTCGCCGCCAAGCACGGCCAGGGTCTTTTGCCATTCCGGCAGGACATTCTCAGGCTTCAGGGCGCGCTGGGCGAACAGTGTCCGGTTCTTCGACGCTCTCTCTCGCGCCGACTGCCAAGCGGTCTCTATATCGTGCTCCGGCTGTCCAAAATCCAGTGCCTGCTGCGTGGACGTCCGCACCGTGTTGCCTTTGCGCAGAAGAACCGCGCCAACCAGGGCCTGGGTTAGCTTGCCTTCATTGTCGGGCATCGGGACGAGCACGCCGAGTTCCTTGCGGATGCTCTCGGCCTTGCGCAGGATGACGTGCAGCACGGCGCCATCGACCGGATTGTCCTGTCCGTACAGCATCGTGGTCCTGACTTCACGGGCTTTTTGACCAAAACGGTCGACCCGGCCTTCGCGTTGCTCGTGACGCGTGGGGTTCCAGGAGAGGTCATAGTGAACCACCGCTGTGAAAAGATTCTGGAGGTTGATGCCTTCGGACAGGCAGTCGGTCGCCACCAGAATGCGGTTGTCACTTTCGCCCATGGCTTCAACGGCGGCTTCGCGCTCGGATGCGGCGAACTCGCCGGTGACCGCCTTGACCTCATGGTTCCTGAATTCCTTGCGCAGGTTTTCAGCGACGTAGTGCGCGGTCGCGATATAGCGGCAGAACACCACCGGCTGGAATCCAGCTGCGGTGAGTTCCTTGAGATGGTCCAGCAGGCGCTTGAGCTTGGGGTCCTGACCCGGACCGGCCAGTTTCTCTGCCTTGGCGACGAGCTCCGTCAGCAGCAGGCTGTCCTCGGTACAGGCCGCCGGCTCGACGTCCTGCGTGGTGAGGTCGTCTTCGCTGCCGTCGAGCACCCGCTCCCGGCCCTGGACCTCGGCTTCCTCGAGGCTGAGGGTGTCGTCCTCCGGGCTGGACAGCGAGCCGCCCTCGAGCCGGGTGCGCAGCGCATTGACGGCGGCGGCCGGTGATGAGGATATGCAGCGCAATAGGGCCAGCGCCGCCCACCAGCTCATGCGCTGGCGCAGTGCCCCCTCCCCTTCGGCCCGTTCCACCAGGCTTCGCGCATAGGAAAGCACTTCATCGAAGAGGCGGCCCCATTGGCCGGTCAGCTGGTAGGTGATTTCGCTGGTGAAGCGCTCCGGAAAGACCTGGCCATCCTGCCATTCGTCGATATCAGGCCGGCGGCGCTGGACGAAGTGGCGGGCGAGCTCTTCCCGCAGTGGTCTGCGGGCATCGGGTCCAAGATTCATCAACTCGCGGAATTCGGGGTTGAGCAGCCCCAGCAGGTTGTAAAAGGCCTCCTCGTCACCGGAATGCGGTGTCGCCGTCAGCAGAATCAGGTGGCGCTCCGGGTCCTGGGCCAGTCCCTTGAGCAGTGCGTAGCGCTGCTGACGCCCCTGACCACTGAAGGTACAGGTGTGAGCCTCGTCGACAATCACACATTCCGGGCAGGCCCGCTGGAACTCGTCGCGGCGCCGGTCGGACTTGATGTAGTCAAGGCTGACGACAGTGAATGGGTAGGCCTCGAAGACCGACTGGTTGGCCGGCAATCCGCGCTCCAGGCGGCCGGCCGTCGTGCTGCGCACCACCACTGCGTGAATATGGAAGCGCTCCTTCAGCTCCCGCTGCCATTGTTCGCACAGGTGTGGCGGGCACAAGACCGTCAGCCGGGAGATTTCACCGCGGTCGAGCAACTCGCGCACGATGAGCGCCGCCTCGATGGTCTTGCCGATACCGACATCGTCGGCAATCAGCAGGCGCACGACTTCCTGCTTGAGCGCCATCAGCAAGGGCACGAGCTGGTAGGCGCGTGGCTCGACGGCGATGTTGCCAAAGCTGCGGAACGGCCCGGCACCGGTCCGCAGCTTGAGTTGCAGCGCATCCCGCAACAGTTGCCCGGCCGCATGGTTGGAGGCCTGGGCGACGGTCGGCCATGCAAAACTCGCGGGACCGACCGGGTGTGGCTCGATGGGCAGGTAAATCAGGGTCGCATCGTCCTCGGCCGCACCGAGCGGGCGCAGATGCAGCGTGTCTTGGTCGGACTGCGGCAGGACAATCCACTCGCGACCACGGGCAGAAACGAGGCTGCCCGGCTGAAAACTCACTCTTGTATTCATCGGTTCTTCTTAACTCTTGATTCCTGCACCAAAAAGGTCGGCGTGAGCCCTGAATATCTCTTCCCAGCGGCTCTGTTCCTTGGGGAAGCGCACCACAAGAAAGCCAGAATCTTCGAGCCGGCGGGAGATTGCCCTGTCCACCTCCTGCTGTTCGGGCCGTTCGTGGTGGGGGCCGTCGATGTAGATGACCGTCTTCCAGTCCGCGTAGATGAAATCCGCGCAGGTATTGCACTGAGGGATGCTCTCCTGACCCCGGTCCGGACGGCGATAACCGTGCGTATCAACGTAGGCCAGCCAGGCTTGCTCGAGACTGCTTCCTGAAATTCGGGCGAGCTCACCAGCCTGCTGCTCGGGGGAACGGCCAAAGCTGCCAGTTTTTCCCTGGGCCCGGGTCAGGCGGAACAGAACGTCGAGGGCCTTGCCGTCGTTCTCGATATCCTGCCGGTCGATGACCGTATGGTCCGGCTGGTTGTAATAGGACAGCAGGCATTTGTAGCAGCCGGCTTCACACGGCGGATTGCCCTGCTCATCCAGTTCCTGTTCCAGGCCTTCGTGTTTCCAGAAGCCATCGGCGGGCCGCTTGAAGTGCATGATGCGCAGCGCTTCCTCGGCGACCCGGGCCAGGGCCGTCGGCTCGGTCGCCAGGCGGGTTAGGACACCGGCGCCGCCTTCCGCGGACTCATAGAGAAGAATGGACTGGCGGTTGTCGCGGCTGGGCAACGGCTCGGCCATCAGTTCGCTCTCTTCGAGCTGATAGACCGCCTCGATACCGCGCTTGAGCGCATATTGCAGGGTCGCCAGCGTGGTTGCCTCGAAAGTTTCCGGCGGCCGGATGATGAGCACGTTGCGCCGGTCTTCGACATAGGGAACGATGCGTTGCGGTGGCGTCTTGTCCGGTGGCGTATCCGGGTCGGGCTCGCCACTCTCATCGGCACCGCCAACCCAGTGACCGGTCACCGGGTTAATCATGAAGCCAAGGATGCTTTTTTCCTTGCGCCGGCGCCAGCCGAAATTCATCCGCCAGACGGTTGCGGCCGGACCGTACTGCAGGGTCACGATGGGGCCGTCAGCATCCGCCAGCAGGTTGTCTAGGCGCTGCAACTTGCCATCCTGCTCGCCGAACTGGATGGTCGTCTGCATTTCGTAGCCCTGGCGGACCCGGTCTTCCTCGTTGGCGGTAATCCGTTCGGCCCGCCGGGTCGAGACGTTTTCAATGCGGTAGAGGTTCTGGACGTCCTTGGCATCGGCCAGCGGCATGTCGCAGGACACACAGCGGTCGGCATCGCGCTGACTCCGGAAATGGCCGTAGCCGCAGGCCGGACAAATCCGCGCCACTTCGGTCGTCAGTCTGGCGCCCTGGGAAACCTGGTCATCGCTGGTGACCGACAGCATGGCCCGGACGACCCGGTACTGGCTGCCCTCGTGGTAGATGAGGCTGTAAGGGCCGAACTCGCTGAGGGCGAGGAAACGTGGACGGGTCAGGAAGTTCTCCCGGCCAATCTTGCCCTTGCGCGCCGGGATGTAGGCCATCAGCGGCAGACGCGGAAAATTGTAGCCCGGCAGGAAACCCTGGCTGGCCAGGTAGCGGTAGGTATAGAAATCCGAGTTGCTCGTGCCCTTTTCCTGCAACAACAAGGACTGCTGACGGAATGCTTCGTCGTGCCGCTGCTTGGCATCGCGGCGGTCGCGTTCGCTGGCCGCCGGGTTGTTCATCACCTGCTGGTTGATTTCCATCTGCCGCTTGGTCGCGGCAAACAGGTCGCGCCAGCGGTCAAGCGCACCGTTGAAGGACGCAAAAGCCCGGGCATAGACCCGCTCAGCAAACTGCTCGTCGAACCACGGCGCCTTTTCGGGCGTCAGCTCGTCCGACAACATGGCCAGAATCTTGAGGCCGCGGAGGTGTGCACGCCGTTGCGGTGCGTCGGCATCCAGAGCCTGCCGGAGATGTTCGGTCAGCGGCGCCTGGTCGACATTCATGTCCAGCAGTCCGCGAATGCTGTTGTCGAGCTTCACCCCGGTTTCCGCCAGCCAGACGGCGTGGAGGTGGCTTTGAATCAGCTCGCGATTGGCGAGGTCCAGGGTCGGCGGATTGACCTGCCCGTGGACCATGCGTACCGGTTCGCGGAAGAAATACTGGTCGTGCGGTGACTGCGAGGCACAGTAGGTGATGACCAGCGCCGGTTGTCCGGCACGCCCCGCCCGGCCGCTGCGCTGTGCGTAGTTGGCGGGTGTCGGCGGCACGTTGCGCAGGTACACCGTATTCAGCGACGAGATGTCGACCCCCAGTTCCATGGTTGGCGAGCAGAACAGGACCGGTAGCCATTCCAGCGGCTTGCCAGTTTCCTTGAGCCACTCGTCGCGGTCCTTCTTGGTGAAGCGGAACCGGGCCTCACGCTCCATCCGGTCATCCTGCTCGACCTGGGCCGTGTGTTCCCGGGCTTCGAAGTCGTAGAGGCGATGCGCCGGATTGGCCAGCAAACCCGCGACGTTGCCGTAAAGTCCACGGAAGAAGGCATTGTCGTCTGAACCTCGGCTGCTCGTGCCATCGCCCAGGCTCCAGACCAGCCCGGTCCCGATGAGCTGATAGCCGGTCATGCCGAATTCGGTCTCTTCCGACTTCACCAGGCCATACACTTTGGCCGCCTTGAGCAGGGCCGTAACTATTTCGAGGTAGTGCTCATCCTTGATTTTCTCGGCATGGGGATTGTCTTCCCCGTTTTCCTCGCGCCAGGTCGTGGCCTGCTTGAGTATTCGGCCCAGTTTCGAACGGGCGCTGCCTGAAACCAGATATTCGACATTGCGCCGGTCTTCGTCGCGCGGACGGCCGACCGTGATGAACCAGTTGGCCGCAGCCGGGTTTTCGTCTTCGGTAAAGCCCCAGGGTTCCCGCAAATTCGCGTAACTGGCGGTCTTCAGCCGGTCCAGTTCAGCACGGTCGAGATAACGCGAGGCCAGACACAGACCCTGGCGCATGGCGTCAAAGAGCTTTTCCAGAAGCTTCTTGCGAACGACCGGTGAGGCTGCCTGCAGGATGAGCGGCGCTTCCTGCCAGGACTCCTTGTCAGCAGCGAGCTCATCGAGGTCCTGATAGGCGATGCGCACCAGACCGAGTTGCTCCAGGTTGGGATTGTTGAAACGCCAGCCCCGACGCAGGTCAAAGTAGATGCGATAGCCGAGAATGGCACGCATGGTGTCCTGCACCTGGCGCCGGGCGTTCCCCTTGATGTCGGGGTCCTGCATGTATTCGGCGCGGACACTGGCATCGTCGCGGTCGAAGCCCAGTGCGGTGAAGACGGCACCGGCCACTTCGGCCTCGGTCAGTTGCCGCCCGGAACTGCCCTGCACTGCGGAGAGCAATGCCGCCCGCTGCAGGAGGACCTGCAGGAAATCGTTGAAATGACCGACCTGGAGTGCGGCATCCTGACGGTTGTCGGAGAAGCCAAGCACCTTTTTGGCTTCCGGACTGAGATGGGCATCTTCTTCATAGAGATAGCGCAGGGCCGCCAGGGTCAGCATGGTCGTCGCCGAACTCCGTCCTTCGCCGGACAGCGCGGTCAGGCGAATCGAGTCGCGCCCTGCGGTGCTGTGGGTTACCCCGCAACCCAGGCAAAATCCGAAACTGCCCGGGATGTACCAGCCGGGCACGCCGTCCGAGGTTGATGCGCCATCGCCATTCAGGCACACGTGGTACGGCTGGCGCTTCCTGTAAATGGTTTTCAGCCGGTAATCATCGCCTTTGCGCTCCAGCCAGGACTCGGGGTAGCGGTCGAGGGTGTCTTCCCAGATGCCGGCAGTGTCGGGCATGAAGAACCCGTTACGGACTTCTTCGTCCTCGTGGTTGCGGTCCTCGATGTTGCGCGGGGTGAAACAACGACCGGAGGCGGTGTTCTCATCCCAGACCGGGATGTACTCCTGACCGCACTCGCGGCAGAAATGGACAGCGTAGAGCTTGCGACTGCGGTCGCCGGGAACATATTGGCTGCCATCGAGGGTCAGGAAGCGCTTGTTCGGTGCCTCTAGCGTCGTGAAGACCTTGCCGCCACCGGAAATGAACTGGTGCAGCTTGAAAGCGAACAGACTGCGCCCGCCATCCTAGACTGGTTTGTCCGCGGTGCGGTAGGCCAGCAGCAGAAAATCCGCCAGGATTTTCCGGGTGAGCGGCTCATCAACCCCCGCGTCTTCCGCCAGGCGCTGACTCGCCGCCTCCAGCGTGATGGGTCTGGCCCGCCGCCACTTGCCCTCTTCCCGGGTCAGACCAAGAGTGAGCTCGGTCCAGACGGCCAACGGATGCGTGGCCAGTTCGATATAAGACGGATGGTCTGGCAGACCTGCCTGAATCGCCGCACCCAGCTGGTTTTTGATGCCTTCAACCACGAGAGTTTCAGGCGTAACCCGCTGCAGGGTCTCGGTGATGACATGTGCCGGTGAGATATCGGCCCCAAAAAGCCGGGTCGCAACTTCCGCCACGACGGCATTTTTGGCCGCTTCGGTTTCTTCGGTCGCCATGGTTGCCGAGGTACCGATGCACTGAAGTTTTTCGGCCAGCGCTTCCCTGACCCGGCGAACCAACAGGGCCACATCAGCCCCCTGCCGCCCCCTGTAGGTGTGCAATTCGTCGAGAACGAGGAAACGCAAGCCCTTGGCGTTGCGGATGACCGCCTTGTCCTTGTCGTCCTGACGGGTCATCAGGAGTTCAAGCATCATGAAGTTGGTGAGCAGGATATCCGGCGGATTGGATGCCAGGCGCTGCCGTTCTTCGTCATCTTCCTGGCCCGTATAACGCCCGAAGGTCACCGGGGGCTGGTCACCGTAATCGCCGAGAAACTTTCCAAGCTCCTCGAGCTGGCTGTTGGCCAGGGCATTCATCGGATAGATGATGATGGCGCGGGTGCGTGGTGTCTTGTCGGAGGCCTTGGCCTTGAGAATCGCATCGACAATCGGGATAAAGTAGGCCAGCGATTTCCCGGAACCTGTTCCGGTCGTCAGGACATAGCTGGCACCGGTCTGGGCAAAGCTGATGGCCTCTTCCTGATGCTTGAACAGCTTCAGGGAAACGCCGGCCGACGCGCTGCTCTTGCCCGCGCGAAAGATGCGGGCACATTCCTGATGGAGGCTCCCCGCCCGCACGAGCTCTTCGACCGTGTGGCCGACTTTGAAGTTCGGATTGACCTGGACTAGCGGCGCGGGCCAATAACGCTGGGAGGCATAGGATGAATTGACGAAGGCCGAAATATCGTCGGCCCTGATGCGCGTAAAGCTGCGCGTGAAGTCGGAATACTCCCCGACCAGCTTCTCCCTGAACTCGAAAACGTCCATTTTTGCCCTTTTGATTCGTTATTAACGCAGCTAGGCCAGTGAATAAGTGACGACGCTTCCGTGCTGCTTGCCCCGGCGGCCAAGGCCCCCATTTTTGCTTGATGTTTTCTGCGCAATTAGCTTGAGAGCATACACCGGAAGGGGCAATCGGCGATGCCCGGGAATGTTCCATGGGGCCTCGTAGACGAGCATTCCCCGCCTGCCCGCCCAACTTTTGGCCAATCCCCGAATCGCAGTGTGGCGAAAATCACACACCCAACCGCTCGCCCGTTTCCTGTCTGTTTATTGATACGTCCAAGCGTCAACTCCATTTGGCAGGAGCTTGCGACAGCTTCTAGGGCTTTGATTTGCGACGACTGTCCCTCTCCTGGGCCGGGGCGCGGCCTGCCAGGCAATTGGCCGGGCGATTTACTTGTCAGGTCATCACCGGTTGACAAAATAGCAGACTTAAATACTGTTAATTCAATTATTTATTGAATCTATCTAACGTTATTTGTTAGCATCAATTAAGACTTTATTGAGGACTAACTGATGGCAAGAAGACCGAAATCACCGACCCGGACAATCTCGAACCGGGGGGAGTATCCGAGATTCATTGGTTACTTCCCGTGCACCAAGGGGGCGAAAGTCCCGTTGCTGTTCGACTCCATCTCGGCCTTGAAGGTCGGGATTTACCTCGAGTGGCTGCCCCGCGTTCGGCGCGTGGAATTTGAGCCGCGGCAACATACCGTTGCAGACGGCGACAAGTCCTTCAAGTGCATCCCCGACTATGAAGCAACGACGCAGCTTGGCGAAATCGAGGTCTACGAGGGCAAGTATTCCCCGGACAGCGTAGCCGACACATCAAGAACCCGGCTCAGCGCCATCAGCCGAACCATGGCCCGCGAAGGCTACCGCTACCAGGTTCTTTACCGGAACATCCTGGAGCGCCGGGGTTTCATCCAGACCATCAGCAAACTCCGCCATTACGGCCAGCTGACGTTTCCTGACTCCGTGCTGCGGCACGCCCTTGCGGTACTGGCCTCCGCCACCCCGCGCACCCTGGGCCAATTCGTTTCAACCGCCCTGGACAACGGGATTCGAGTTGGTGTGCTGTACCACCTCGCCTATCACCGCAAACTGCGTCTGCGTTACGAACTGCCACGCCACATGGAGCTTGAACTATGCCGCGTCTAGTCAGTTTCGATTTGCAGCGCGGCGTGCGCCTCAGAATTCACGAGCGCGACTTCTCCATCATCGACGTTCCCCAAGGCGCGGCCACCATCAAGCTTCAGGAGGATGGCACAAGCGAGACGCTCGTCGTTTCCCGAGGCGAGCTAGCGCGACTTGTCGTCACCGAGGAGGCCGAGTTCATCGACGACCCGGCCGAGCCTCCCCCAATACCGAGTCGTGCCATCACCGATATCTCGCACCTGCCGCCCATGCGCATGCTGGACTGGCACGCGAAGGTCTACATCGTCCTGCGGATGCGCCGGTTCTGCGGGCAATCTCCGAAGTCCGTCGCCTTCCGGAAAGCGTTTGAACAGGCAAATCAGGCGCTCGCGGAGTTTTACGCGGAAATGGGCCTGCCCCTGAAAACGTGGTCGGACTGGCACATCTATCACGACCTCCTGCGTTGGCGTGCCAACCGATTCGAGTGGTTTGCCTTCCAGCGCAAGGGCGTCGAGTATTGCCCGCATGACACAAAGGCCCGGGATGCCTACGCCGCGACCGCGGCGACCCTCAAGGAACTGGCGCTGGCCAACCCCCATCTCGAGGCAACCGGGCTCCATGCGACGTTCAGAAAGCAGCAGCGGGGCAAGAATGCGCTCGCGTGACCCAGACAATCCCTCGCTTGAAACCATTCGTCAGTTGCTGGCCCGCACCGACAAGTTCGAGAAAAAAGTGGCCTTGCTTGGCAGGCGTTATGCCATTCAGACGGTCCGGCCGATTGGCAGCCTGCACACCTATTATCCGGGCCAGCGCACTGAACTCGACTACACCAAGTTCGGCCTGTACCTCTACCCGACGGAACACTGGAACGAACCGCAGTTGTATTTCAGTGGCTTCGGCATCGACCACTGTTCGGCGGTCTGCAAGGGGTACACCATCACCACCGCGCCCGCTGCCCGCGACGCCATCCGGCTGTACCGAAACTGTGTCTTGCCGAAAAGCCTGTGGTTGCCTGACACGCTGAAGTCCAAGGCAAATGCATGGGACGTCTTCGGCATCGAGGAAGTGATTGCCATCGACAACGGGATGGACCTCATCGCTGACGCAGCAATCATGGTCTTTATCTACCACGGGGTCATCGTTCTTCGTATCCCGCCCAAGCGCGGGGACCTCAAAGGCAAGGTAGAGCGCTTCATTGGCGTTGTCGAGCAGCAGTTCGTGAGCCGCTTGCCCGGCTACGTCGACCGCCAGTTCATTGGCCTGGACGAGCGCCATTCGCGTCTTCGGGCGCGTGCCAAAGCCGCTGCGAACATGACGGTGGCGGAATTCGAAGGCAAGCTGCTCGATTACACCCTCGAGTACAACGAGGCGCCCCACCCAAAATTGCAGAAGTCGCGCATTAGGGTCTGGCGCGATGGTCAGGTTCGCGCCCCGCTGCTCCTGCCGACAGGGGAACTCCAGCTGCGCACGAGCTTTGCGCTGACCTACGAGGCAACAGTGACCCGTGAAGGGGTCAGGGTCGGCAATCGACGGTACAACAGCCAGGCACTTTTTGAGAAGTACCGCATCTATAGCGGCAAAGCCATCGTAAAAGTCAATCCAGACGACATTCGCTCGGTCCTGGTCTTGTTTACCGACGAAAACGAGCCGGTCGAGGCGCACCTGACCAATTTCGAGTTTGAGTGGCCGGTATCGCTCGAACTCTACGAGCTGGTCATGAAGCGCCTGAAGGACAATGGCGCGGATGATGAGGCGGAAGACCTCTCCGACAATTTCGCCGAGGAGCTCCGCAAGCTGCAGACCCAGCCGGAGAAGCGAACTCCGGGGACAACGCCAGCTGCTGACGTCAAGGCGGCAACGCATGCCGCGGCTATGCCAGCGGTCGAAGCGCCGAAGCCCAAGGACAAGGGGCAAGACGACCTCGCCTCGCTCCTCGGGGGCAGCCGCCTTGGCCATGAGGGAAATGAACCGTGAGCGACTTCCGTCTGCCGTTTCAGAAGCGCCTGTGCGAAGAAGTGGCGCTCGGCCTGGAGGGGACCGAGCGCGGCGGGAACAGCGTCGGCATCATCTTGCGCGGCGGGTCAGGGCGCGGGAAAACCCATGCCATCGACCTTGCCATCCGCTCCCTGCCGCCCAGGCATAGAGTCGGGGCCCAGGTCATCACGCCCTGCATCCGGCTCGACGCCAGTGCCCTGAGCGGCGGAAATGCCCTGCAGGCTGCCTGCCTGGCGCAACTCGGCATGGGCCCCGAGAGCCCACGCAGCAGAAACCCCGGGGAGATGGAGCGTCGTCTCTACGGCGCCCTGCTCACCCATCGGGTGCAGGCCATCATCCTCGAAGAGTTTCACAACCTGCTGCTGCTCGGCAAACCGGAGCTGAAGAGCCGCTCCGGCGAGTTCCTGAAAAACCTGTGGAATTTCAACCCACCGGATGCAATAGCGCACTGGGCGACCGGCGGCGGCGCAGCATCCGGACATCGCAAGTTGGTCATCGTCATCTCCGGTACCCATGAGATTGAGCGACCTTTCGCGCAGTCCCCGGAGCTGACGAGCCGCTTCGCCATCACGATTGAAGCGCCGCGCCTGCAAATGTTCCCGAATGATAGTTTCCGCGAATTTCGTGCGCTCATTCGCGAGTTTGCGTCCCGATTTGACCTGACGGAGCGGGTCGACCCGGATGACGACGCGTTCGCCGCCTGCTGTTATTTTGCTTGCGGTGCCCACCTGCGAGAGCTGGAAAATATCTTTCAGCGCGCCGACTCGCTCCTCCGCCGGAAGTTGCAGCCGATGACGAGCATGGAGTTGTTTGCAAGGGCGTACCGCGACGTTGGTGCACGGCCGGCGACCCTGAACAACCCGTTCTCATGGTCAGCCGAGGAACTCAGCTTAGCGGTCAAGCGCGAAATGACGGGACAGAGCGGGCGCCGCGGAAGCCATTCATGACCGGCGGCGCCCTCGCCAATTACCTGCCCGGGTGCTACGCCAACCTACGCCCGGCGGCCGACGAGTCGCTCCCCGGCTTCCTGCTTCGCCTGGCCGAGCAGAACCGCTACGCCGGCATTGCAGACTTCCTGAGTAGCGTCTTGAGCGGGCTGAATAGCCAATCGTTAAGGCCGCAGCTTATGGAGATACGTAAATCGCCGGCGCTGCTCACCCGGCTTGGACGAATCGCCTGCGGCGACCCTAACGTCCTGCTTGATTTCCGTCTCCTCGGCCTGGGCAGCGACGCCGTCATGATGCATGGGTGTCGGGTGCCCACCTATGGCCTTGCCTTTGTACAAGCAGCCGTCTGCCCCCATTGTCTCGACGATACAGGCTATTGCCGCGAGGAATGGGAGCTTGCGCCAGTCGTTGTCTGCTCCCGTCACGAATGCGAACTCATCAGCCATTGCGCGCAATGCGGCCATTCGTTGGGCTGGAATCGCGGCAGCGTTACCCGCTGCGGCCACTGCGGCGCCTCGCTCGGGGCAGCGACGCAGCAACCACTGGCGGCGACCGTGCCCGAATGCCGCACGGCGGAGGACTTTTCTGCGCTAGCCGATTTCCGGGTTGAGCTGAACGATGGCGAAGTGACCACCATGTCATGGGAGTCAGCCCTCAACATCACGCGGGCACTGTCTCAGCCGGCCACGGCATGGTTGAGTTTTGAGTTTCGACACCGGCGCGACTATTCGGAGCTGCCTGTCGCCGAGCGCCGGACATTGCTGGCCTGCCTGGCTGAATGCAGGAATGAGCGCGCAACCTATGTCCTCGCCGCGATGCGTCCGCGTTTTCGGGAAAAGCTGAGGCATGTCAGGTGCTTCTCCCCCGAGGACTACTTGGCCAAACTGGTCTTCGGATATCTGATGAACTTCGCGTACCTCTCTTCTGAGGTGGCGCGAACGCTTGCCGGGCCACCCGAGTCGTTACCTGTCCTTGCCGGCGCTGAACAGTTCAACGGGCGCCCGCCAATGCTCCACGAAGCTCGTGAGATTGCCGACTTCGTAGGCGTCGACATGGAAACCTATCGCGCGCTGCGACGTTCCGGACGTGTTCCCGTTCGGAGTTCCGAAGATGACTTCGGCGTGGATATCGACGACCTTCTGCGGCTCAGGTACTTCGTGACCAACCGCTTGGCGGGACTAAATGAGATACGGAAGATGGTCGGTCTGGATGTGGGCTGGGAGGACCTATGTCTTTTTCCCGTCCGCCTTATCTGGGAACCCCTCCGCCAGCTCGAGAAGCGGGTACCCTACGATGAGCTTCGCGCGGCACAGTTGCTGCTGGCGCAGAGGATTGACGGAATGGACCTTCCCGAACATCCCGTCTGGCTCGCTGAAATCATTGCAAATCAGGAATTGCCTTTCCTGACGCTTTCGTCGTTCGTGGCGGAGCTGCTGAGTGGCCGGTTTGGCCGCGGTCGTTGGCGAGAACCTTACCGGTGGGTGGATATCGAGCTGGACGAGACGGAGCTCGAGCGCTGTTTTCCGACGCTTGCCCTGACGCGTGACGGCATTCGCGAAAGATATTGCGAGTGGGCGTGCGCGCGATACTTTTCCAGTCCCCGCTGGTTCGATAGGCCTCCACATAGACTTTGATGCAGGCCTCATGTCAATTCGAGACGTTTAGCGTGGCACTACACCTTGTTGATGACAATAGAGTACGCTAATCTCCTTGCCAGTTCGTAACCAGCGTCAGGGCCTAAACGCAGCCCAGGCCAAAAAAGACCGGCGTATTTACGTAGGTCGGACTGCGAGAAAAACAAGGAGCAATTGCATGCCAGTGGCAAACAGTGAAACCAGACGTGCCTGGTTAGAACATTACATAGCGGTCCATGGAATAGACGCCTTCAGTGAGGGGATTCTCGCTCCTAAACCTTTCATCGAGGCATTGCTGAATGGCAAGCGAACCTTCACGGATAACCTGGTTTCCAAGATAGAAGAGCGTCTTGGGCTTGCGAAGGGCTCGATTGATGACCATGAAGCCTAGAGTTGCGGAATTGCGTCCTAATGACCAGGCAATCGCACCTCATTGACCGGTGGCACCCGACCCAATCCGGACCTTCACAGCCAGTGAGTTCCAGTGGCTGGTTTCTGCTGCCGTTCAAGGCAAGTACTGCATGCGTACTATTTGGCCAAAGCTGACACTTGTTAGCAGCCGGTACACGTTGCTGTAGCGGTTTTCAGGGTACAAGTAGGCGTTTTTCTATTGAATTATGGACAATTGCGAACTTGCCTATCAGGCACTAAAGTGATTCAAAAGACTGAAATTTTGCCAGAGAGAAACTTAAGAAGATGTATGCTGTGGTGATGAATTGCAAAAAAATTCGGAGGTTTGATGGCACTTAAGAAGTTGCGCGAACTTGATGACACAGACTTTGAAAATTTGGTCTTCGACTTGATGACCGCTCAGGGAATGTTAAATGTTACTTGGCGCACGCCGGGCGCTGATGGTGGAAGAGACATAGAAGGCACTGTCGTACATAGTGACTTTTCGCTAACTCGGACGGAACAAAAATGGTACGTTGAGTGCAAGAGGTATACGGGGTCAATTAACTGGCCCACCATCTACACAAAAATCGCGTTTGCACATTCAAACGCCGCTGATGTGCTCTTGATGTGTACTTCTTCAAAGTTCACTCCGACAGCAATTACTGAAGTTGCAAAATGGAATAATGCCAAAGTCGGCCCGACCATTCGACTCTGGCCGGGACATCAAATCGAATTACTGTTGAATAAACATCAAGACATTGCATGGAAATATGGGATAGAGAACGCGCCCTTGCCGATAACGGGCTCAACATTGAACTTGACTCTTTCGCTCTCAAAATGCGTCACAAGTCACTGCTCCGCGCTCGAGTTTTCTGATGAAACCATTTCTCCCATGCTTCGGGCTGCGCAGACCATCTCTAATCTACTTCAGACGAAGATGGAATCTGCAGAGCGAGTAGGCCGGTTCGAACATATTAATTATCAGACCCATCAATTTGATACTGGAACTGCTGACGTAAAATGTAATTTGGAAGTGATTGATGGGCCTTCGTTCAATGCATTTATAACCTATCTAAATGCACTAAACGTGCAAATCCTTAGCTTTTCCGACGAACAAGATTATTCCTGCAAGATTTTGTGTCGGCAACCAGTAGACGATGTTGGCTTGAGATATAAGGCGATTTTTGATGCTATGTCGCTTTGGGGAAATTTTGAATACGAATTTTCTGGGACAGAAATTTTAATTAGGCAGCGTTAAAATAACATGAACGAAGATGTCCTTAAAAGTACGCAGACAGGTCCAAAGGACGTGGGCCTTCTCTTTCTGGCGAATTTTGTCCATCAAGTTGTTAACCCAATCAGCGGCGTCATTGGAACCCTTGATAATGTCGTTGACGGTACCTATGACACTGTAAAGGCGAAAAAAGTAATCAATGCAAGTAGGGCGCAGCTTGAGCAATGTGTTTCGTTGATTCGAAATCTTGCATACCTTTCAGATTTTTTCTTTGAGACATCAGAAAGAGATGATTTGCGAAAGGCTCGGGATACAGCAACATCAATTTTGCCTCAAGTTATTATCGAATCAATTCAATTTTTTCAAAGTACGGGTGAGAAGAAGGGTATTAAACTGGAGCTTATTAACCCTTCTGACCAATACAGAATAGTTAGCAGACCAGAATTGTTAAAACAAATTTTTATAAACCTATTTGATAACTGGTTGAAATATGGTGAACAAAATCAAACAGTCACTATCGAAAGCAAAGTGAACGATAAAAATGAATTAATTATCGAACTTTCTGGCAAAAGCATTGGATTCAGCTCAGATGACTCTGAAAATATTTTCAAAATGGGATTTCGAAGCAAGGAAGCTCACGGCAAAGTAGCTCAAGGTTCGGGTATTGGGTTGTTTATTTGCCAAAAAATCACGAAAGAAATTCTTCAGGGTGAAATATCGGCAATCCATTCGCCTAAAACAGCAACCACAAAATTCCGCATAAGGATTCCCAAGAAGCTATGGCAACTTTAAAGCTACCCGAAACACTACTCTCTACAACCATTTTAGTAGTTGACGATGAGCCTGAACATATCCAATGGCTTCTAGATTATATAGAAGCAAAAGGAATGAAAACGCAGCTGGCTTGCAGCGTGGGTGAAGCTGTTGCGCTTGCCGAAAAGAATCAATATCGCGGCTATATTGTTGATTTGAATATACCATTGGGAAATTGGACTTCCGTATTCAAGAGCACCAGCGATATATATGAGAAATACAAGGGGTTCCTTGTAATTAAGTACGTTAGGACTCAGGGGAATCTTGGTCAAAATGTTACGGCGTACTCCGCCCATTACAACGAGCAAATTACCGGCGAGGCAAAGACTTTATATTGTGAATATACGACCAAGGGGCGAGTTAAAGAATTTAAGTCCGAGGTGGAAAAGCTAATAAATACTCCCCTTCCATCGCATGGCGTAATCAAATCTACTTCTGCAGGCCGGACAAAGTAGGTTAAGTTGTAACAACGGAAGATGTGTGTGAGTTGCCCCGCCGGCTGCTTTTAGAATGCATCAGCCGTTTCAATCAAGGCTATCGGGCCGCACTGAATTTACGCTTCTGGCCGATTGTTGCCTGATGCCAGATAACTGGTTAACTGGACGATTCTTGGCGGTCAGTTGCGATACTACTTGGTGGACAACCGGGTATAGATTCCGCATGGAACTGTATCCAGGTCATTCGGTATTGGTTTACAAAACAACGAAAATAGCTCAACGTTTTTAGGCTAATCAACCCCCAGCGAACCGACAATTCGCGGCAGTTACCGAAATTTCCGACAAAATTTGTCATAAACCCGATAACCAACTGTTTCGTAACGCCTATTCCAAGTAAATATTGCTGGCCAGCAACGCCGGCACGGCATCAGTAACTGGTTGATATTATTGATGATGGGTTACCAATAAAATTTGGGAGCTACAGGAGTGAGTACGCAGGTTTTATTGGCCCCTGTTGCCGTACGCAACCGACTTACTGTTCGGTATCATGTGGCAGTTCTCACCCTGGGTATCGACGAAATGATTGACTCAACAGGGAGGCAGTGAATGGCCAGTGTTCCGGTATCAGTTCTTGGCGTAGCCACTCTACTGTCAGTTGTCGTGCTCACCGAGCCCATTGCTCGGCGTATGGGTTTGCCGCTTTCCATCGTGCTGGTGATCGTCGGCGCGGCGCTTGGCTTTACCATGCGGCTTGAGAACTTCCCGCTAAGCACCTCGCTGACGATCTCCAGCGAAACTTTCCTCTATCTGTTCCTGCCCATTCTGCTGTTTGAAACGGCGATCGACATCGATGTTCGTCGCCTGTTGGCGGACATCGGGCCGGTCTTGCTCCTCGCGGTCGTGGCCGTGCTGGCTTCAACCTTCGTGGTCGGCTTGTCGCTCGCCGCCGTGTCCCAATACGGTCTGGTTGCATGCCTCCTGCTGGCGGCGATTGTTTCGACCACGGACCCGGTCGCTGTCGTGGCGCTGTTCAAGGATCTTAACGTACCGCATCGCCTCACCCTTCTGGTTGAAGGCGAAAGCCTCTTCAACGACGCGGCGGCCATCGCCCTCTTCTCGGTCCTGATGGCCATCCTGACCAACGGGACGGGCGGCTGGAATGATGCGGTCATGGCGTTCCTGCGCGGCTTCTCTGGGGGCTTGCTCACAGGCTTCGTGCTTGCTGTCCTGGCGTCACACCTGCTGGCCCACCTGCCCGGCAAGCGAACAGCTGAAGTGACCGTAACGGTGACGGTCGCCTACCTTGCCTTCGTGGTCAGCGAGTTGGCCTTCCATGTCTCCGGCGTAGTGGCCGTCGTCTCGGCAGGTCTAGTCTTCGCCTACGACGGACGGACCCGCGTCTCGCCGGAAACGTGGTCATTCCTGACACGGATCTGGAAGCAATTGGGATATTGGGCGAGTTCGCTTATTTTCCTGCTGGCCGCCTTGCGCATTCCGGATCTCCTGTCGGGGGCCGGGGTTTCGGACATCCTGATGCTGGGCGTGCTGTTGCTCAGCGCCTTGGTTGCGCGCGGGATCGTTCTGTTCGGGCTGATGCCGATGATGAGTGCGTTGGGAATAGCGCAAAAGGTCGAACTTGCGCTGCGCCTGGTCATCCTGTGGGGTGGCCTGCGGGGCGCCGTTTCATTGGCCCTCGCCCTGGCGGTGTTGGAACATCCGGCCGTGCCCCAGGAGATAAAGCGCCTGGTGGCAACTCTGGTCACTGCCTTTGTGCTATTCACCCTGTTTTTCAATGGGTTGACGCTGCGGCCCCTAATACGCGCGCTGGGGATCGATCGACTGTCTCCGGTGGATCAGTTCTTGCGCAGCCGGGCGATTGGCCATAGCCTCGGCACGGTCAGGCACCGGCTCCACGCGGCCGCCAATCAATTTCGGATAGATTCGTTGGCTCGCCAGGATTTGACCAAGCAGTACACCAAGCGTCTGCAAGAGTCTGAATCTTCCTTCCACTCGGACAGCACACTGTCCGATGCGGAGCGTTTGGATGCTGCTTTGGTGGCTGCGGCACGACACGAGCAGGCACTCTATTTGCGGCATTATCGGGAGCGCATCGTCTCTGGTCGTATCGTCCGCAACCTGGTAGCCCATGCCTACGACCTGGAGGACGGAGCAAGTTCCCAGGGCCGCACCGGTTATGAGCTTGCATCGCGGCGGGCGCTTGCGTTTCCGCTTGAATTCCGGCTTTCACTTGAGGTGCAGCGACGAACCGGCTTGCAGGTCTGGCTGGCAGCCGCCCTGGCCGATCGACTGGAATCCCTGCTGGTCAGTCGGGCAACGATACACAACCTGTTGGACTTTGCCGACGACCGCATTCCAGAAATGCTCGGGCATCAGGCGGAAAAATCCCTGATTGCGGTGCTCAAGCAGCGCCTCGAAATCATCGATAACGCGCTTTCCGCCATGCAACTCCAGTACGGGGAATTTGTCGAGAAAATGCAACTTCGCTATCTGGAACGCGCGGCACTGCGCATCGAGCATGCGGAATACGTTCGCTTGTTCAACGAAGCGGTGATCAGCAGGGAGGTATTGCGTGGCTTGCTCGGCGAACTTGGCGCGCGCTGGCGCAATGCCAATCGGCGCCCATCTTTGGACCTCAGGCTGAGCCCCGAGGCGCTGCTGGCAAGAGTCCCGCTGTTTCAAAGCCTGGAGCCTGCGATGCTCAGTTCGCTCGCTGCCGTTCTAAAGCCGCGATTCGTTTTGCCGGGCGAAATGCTCATCCGCAAAGGTGAAAAGGGAGAAGAAATGTTCTTCGTGGCATCCGGCGCACTCGAAGTGAACCTGCCCGGCCAGGCGCAGAAACTTGGCTCTGGAGATTTTTTCGGTGAATTGGCCCTGCTTACTCAAGCACCACGTAGCGCCGACGTAACGGCATTGGGTTTTTGCGAACTTCTGGTGATGACCGCCGGTGATTTTGCCAGCCTTCTTGCCCGCAACCAGGCGCTTCAATCTCATGTCGCCGAGACGGCACGGGTCCGCTTGGCGCGCTGCTAACTTCGAGTAAATTATTCACAGTTACGCCTTACCGATTGAATTTACAATCTAATCAAATATTTTCCTGCTGCCAGCAATCCGATCAGGGGTAAAGAATCATGATCCAATTCAGTGCAATCGACATCATCGGTTACGTTGCCGGCGCTCTGGTCCTCACGACCTTCTACCTGAAAACCATGATCAGGTTGAGGACGGTGGCAATCTTCAGCAATATTGCCTTCATCACCTATGGTTCCCTGACGGGCGCAGTTCCGATTCTCGTACTGCATTTGCTCCTGTTGCCGCTCAATACGATACGTTTGTTGCAGATGAAGGCGCTGATCAAGCGGGTTGCGGATGCGAAGGGCGAGTTGTCCATGTCGTTGCTGGTGCCATTCATGCAGACAAGGAAGTTTCCAAGCGGCACACTGATTTTCAAGAAAGGCGACCCCGCCGATGCCGTCTATTACGTTCTTGACGGGTGGTTGGCAACAGTCGAGCACGATGTCGACCTGGGGCCCGGGTCGCTGATCGGCGAAATCGGCGTCTTCGCGCCGGACAACAAGCGATCTGACGGGGTGACCTGCAAGACCGAGGTCGAACTGGCCTCGATTTCCGCCAGCAAGATATGGGAGCTCTTCTACCAGCACCCGGAGTTCGGCGCTCATCTGATTCGCATCGTCGCACAGCGGGCCGCGTGGCCTGCCCCAATCAAACTGAGCGGCGATGAGGGGATGCCCGTCAATGCACAGCCGGAGAAGGCCACCTGAAGTCCGCTGAACCGCCCTCTTCTCATCAAGCGGCGTGGATGAAAAACCGGGATCGCGGCACGGCAGCAGATCGCAAGGCGTTTACAATTGGGCCAAGCCACCCCGCCCTGCCATCAAACGACGATGCCGAAGCGCAAGAAAAGACGCCCCGCGCCGAATACTCACTTGTCCGAGGGGCCGTTGCCGGCGCGCTTCGGCGATCAGTTTGCCAGCCAGTTGCTCGTTTTCTGCGACGCCAGCAGGAGAAGGCATGGCGGTCTCGCTTCAGTTCTCTTCAGCGAAGCCTGCGCGCCGCCGATGACGTCATCTCGAACTGTACCGGCCATCGGCAGCAACGAACTCGAACTTCAAGCGGCGCTCTTCGCCCTGTTCCATGCCGGGGAACATTTCCCGCTGCGCACGCTGGTTCTCTTTTCGGACAATCAGGATGCCGTGTCCCGTCTTGCCCGGGCAAAGGATCAGGGGTGCGAGCAGGACCCGGCCCTGGCGACTATCCTGCCCGGGCTCGATCTTGCCGACGCCCTTGGACGCGCTTCCTTTCGTTGGCTAAAGGGGCACTCGAGCTGCCGCGGCAATGCCATTGCCGACGAACTGGCCGCAGCGGCAGCAAGCTCGCCATGATTTTCCGGGCAGATGGGCGCCAAGGATTTCCCCGGTTTTTTTGATCTAGAATGAGCGGCCGCGCACAAGGAGTTTTCAGCTCGGCGGTTCCCTCACCTCCACAACACAGGATCATCAATGAAACGTATTGCCATCCTCGCCACCGCACTGGCGTTAGTCGCACCTGTACAAGCCCAGACCATCGACAGGATCAAGTCTTCCAAGACGGTGACGATCGCCCACCGCGTTGATTCGCTGCCATTCTCGTTCGATCAGAATGGCGAGAAGCTCGGCTACACGGTAGATATCTGCAAGCGCATCGTAGCCAGCCTCGAACACCAGCTGAAGATTTCCGGCCTGAGCATCAAGTGGGTAGCTGCCACCGCCCAGAATCGAATGGAACTTGTGGCGAAGCGGCAAGCCGACATGGAATGTGGCGCGACCACCGTCACGCTGGGGCGCATGGAGAAAGTGGACTTCTCAAGCCTCGTGTTCGTGGATGCAGGCGCCCTGATGGTGCGCACAGAATCCAACATCAAGGCGCTCGCCGACCTGGCTGAAAAGAAGGTCGCGGTGATCGGCGGCACGACGACCGAGGCAGCGCTGACAGGCACGCTCAAGCAACGATTGGTTAACGCCAGGATCATCACGGTCAAGACGCGCGAAGAAGGCCTCGCGGCACTTGAAGCCGGCAGCGCCGACGCTTTTGCCAGCGACACTTTGCTGCTGGCCGGTCTGGCGGCCAAGGCCAAGGATCCGAGCAAGCTCTCGCTGGTCGCGGGCGACCCGTTCTCGATCGAGCCCTACGCCATCGTACTTCCGCGCGGGGACTGGGAATTCCGCCTTGCGGTCAACCGCGCGCTGTCGCAGATCTATCGGAGTGGTGACATCAAGCAGATTTTCGACAAGTACTTCGGTCAGATCGGCAGCCCTACCCCGCTGCTCATGGCCACTTACGTTCTGAACTCGTTTTCCGAGTAACAGGATCGCGCGAGGCCAATAGCCGCCTCGCCGAACGCGAAACACTGGCGGTTGCGGTCGACTCCCGAAATTCTACCAAAACCGCCGGTGATCCGAGTGCCCCGGGATGGCCCCGGGCGAACGAAGCCGCTGAAGCCTCGCGGCTTTTACCTGACCTCGATGGTGACCGTCTTGCCTGATTTGCCACCAGCACGACGCAGCAGGTCAGCAATATCCGTATTCTGGCTCTTGAGCGCGACATCCATCGCCGTCTCACCACTCTCCAGCCGCTTGTTCGGGTCGGCACGATTGGCAAGCAACAGTTTGACGATCTCGATATGCCCGCCTTTGGCGGCGACGATGAGCGCTGTCGTCCCGTTTTCCGTCGCGGCGTTGACGTCGGCGCCGGATTTCACGAGCAGTTTTGCAATGTCGGTGTGGCCGTTGAATGCCGCATAGGCCAGCGGCGTCCAGCCGCTCATGTTCACTTCGGCACCGCCGGCGACCAGCAATTCGGCTGACTTGAGGTGCCCGCGAAACGCGGCGAGGCGCAGGGCGGTATCGCCGACGGCATTGCGCTCATTGACCTTGGCGCGCTGCTTGATCAGGTAATCCACCAGATCGTCATGGCCGTCCCGCGCCGCCAGCATCAGCAGGGTATTGCCCTCCTTGTCGGTCGAATCGACGGAGGCACCGCGCTGGACGATCTTGGCTACGTCCCGGGTGTCGCCCATCTTGGCGGAACCGATCAGGTCATCATAGGTGGCGGCGGATGCCATCAGGGGAATCGAGGCGGCGAGCGCCATTGCTACTAGGGTCTTTTTCATTGTCTTGTCGGTCGTATGGCGTATTTGAAAAGATTGAAAAAATTGCTCGTCGTCGCCTCGGCAACCTGCTCCAGCGACAGGTTGCGCAAGCGGGCCACCTCCTCCGCGACATGCCGGACGTAGGCAGGCTCGTTGGGCTTGCCGCGATAGGGGACTGGCGCGAGATAAGGCGAGTCAGTCTCGACAAGAATACGGTCGAGCGGTGTTCTCTGCGCCACTTCCTTGATTGCAGTCGAGTTCTTGAAGGTGACGATGCCTGAAAACGAGATGAAGAAGCCAAGGTCGAGAGCCTGTCTGGCGACTTCCCAGCTTTCGGTGAAACAGTGCATGACTCCACCGACCGTTTGGGCGCCCTCTTCCTTCAGAATGCGCAGGCTGTCTTCGGCCGAGTCGCGCATGTGGACGACCAGCGGCTTGCCGGTGGCGACTGCGGCACCGATATGGCAACGAAATCGGTCGCGCTGCCATGCCGGGCGGTCCTTCTGCCAGTAGTAGTCAAGTCCTGTTTCGCCAATGGCGACCACTTTCGGGTGCTCCGCAAGCGCGATCAACCGGGTCTGGTCGGGCTCTTCGGCATCGGCATACTCGGGATGCACGCCAACCGTCGCGTAGAGGTTGGGATGGGCCTCGGCGAGCGCCAGGACGCCCGGAAAATCCTCGAGATTGACTGCTATGCACAGGGCGCAGCCAACACCATTCAGTTCCATTCGTTCAAGAACTTCCGGGAGACGTCGGGCCAAATCCGGAAAATCAAGATGACAATGGGAGTCGACCAGCATCCGTGGTCAGAGTGTGTGGGTCGGGCGGGTGGACTGGAGCACGCCGCCAAGCAGTCCTTCAATTTTGCGCCGTGCTTCCTGGCCGCTCTCGTCGCTGTTGAAATGCACCCCGATGCCCTGGGCGCGGCCATTCTGGGCACCGGCCGGCGTTACCCAGACGACGGTTCCGGCGATCGGCAGCTTGGCCGGATCTTCCATCAGCGACAGTAACATGAAGACTTCGTCACCGATGTTGTAGTTGCGGGTGGTCGGGATGAAGATTCCGGCATTGCGCAAGTGCGGCATGAAGGCCGCGTAGAGTGCGGATTTCGAATTGATGTTGAGCGAGAGAACGCTTGGGCGTTGCGCTTGTACTGGTTTTGCGTCACTCATTGTCGTTCAGTGTCTCAGCAGACCTCGATAGTCCATGAACAATCCCTCCAGAAACAGGCGGGAGTTAAGCGGCTGCTCGGCTTCGCGGCGACGTGTCAGAAGCAGTCGGTACGCGCGCACAAGTCGGTCCGGGGGAATCATATCAGCCAGCCCCGATATTTTGGCCTGTTGCGGGAGAAAATATCGTGCCGGAAGGCCGTTGCTCGCCAGCGTCAGATCTACCAGCCACTTCTGCATGGCCTCGACCACCGATTTCAATGCCAGTTTGCCCTTGCTCTCCTTGACTGCTTTGTCGAGGTCCGCTGCCACGCCGAGTGCGTCGAGGTCCCCGCTCGCGGCCAGATGTCTGGTCAGCAATTCGAGCCAGCCGCCATCGCTCGAGCCGGCCAGCTCGAGCGCCACGCCGGGCGCGCCGCCGGCCAGCGCCAACCAGCGACCAGGCTGGGTCATGCCATCCTGGGCCAGTGCCGCTTCGCAGGCTGCCGCGGGCGGAACCGCCAGCGGCACCACCTGACAGCGGCTGCGAATTGTCGGCAGCAAGCGCAATGGTTCGTTGGAAATCATTAAAAACAAAGTATCTGGCGCCGGCTCTTCAAGTGTTTTCAGAAGTGCGTTGGCGGTGTTGCGGTTCATCGCATCCGCTGGATTGACCACCACAATCCGCAAGCCCGCGCGATGTGTGCCGACATTGAAAAACTCGTCGAGCCCGCGCACCTGATCGATGGTGATCTGCTGGCTGGCTTTCTTTTTGCCCTCTTCCGCGTCCGGGTCTTCGGCCAGCGCCTGGGGTTGCAGCAGCCGGTAGTCCGGATGATTGCCTTGCTCGAACCAGTTGCAGGCGAGACACTGGCCACAGGAGAGCCTGCCTTCGAGCGGCTTTTCGCAAAGCAGGCTCTTGGCAAACGCCTGGGCCAGGGCGAATTTTCCAAGCCCGCGCTGGCCGATGAGGAGCAGCGCGTGGGGTAGCCTGCCGCGCTGCGACTGGAGCCTGTTCCATGTATCCATATGAAGCGAAATAAAATTCATAAACAGGTACTTGAAACTGTTATCTCGAGTAATTTGCGAATATCGTCAATACCTTGCTGCGCATCAATGAGGCGTATCCGCGCGGGGGAGGAATGGGCGCGGTCAAGATAAGCCTGGCGTACCCGCTCATGGAAATCGGCACGCTCCTGCTCGAAACGGTCGAGTACCCGGCTGGCTAGGGCAATGCGCTCGCGGGCAACGTCCAGTGGCAGGTCGAACAACAGGGTCAGGTCCGGCTGCAGGTGCCCATGTACCCAGTGTTCCAGTTGCTGGAGCTTGGCACGGTCGAGACCGCGCCCGCCTCCCTGGTAGGCGTAGGTGGCATCGCTGAAGCGATCGCAGACGACCCATTCGCCACGAGCCAGTGCCGGCTCGATGAGTTTCGCCAGGTGCTCGCGACGTGCGGCGAACATCAACAGCGTCTCGGTCTCAAGGTGCATCGACGAGTGCAGCAGCAATTCCCGAAGTTTCTCGCCGAGTTCGGTTCCCCCGGGCTCGCGCGTGACATGGACGATCAGTCCGCGCTCCCGCAACAGTGCCGCCAGCCATTCGACGTGGCTGCTCTTGCCGGCGCCGTCGATGCCTTCGAAGGTGATGAATTTTCCTCTCACTTCCCGCCTCTCTGATACTTGTTGACTGCCTTGTTGTGCTCGTCGAGCGTACGCGAAAACTGGCTGCTGCCATCGCCGCGGGCCACGAAATAGAGGGCATCGCTGCCCGCCGGGTGTAGTGCGGCCTCGATTGCGGCCATCCCCGGCATGGCAATCGGGGTCGGCGGCAATCCGGCACGAGTGTAGGTATTGTAGGGCGTGTCGGCTTGCAGGTCGCGCTTGCGCAGGTTCCCGTCGAATTTGTCACCCAGACCGTAGATGACCGCAGGGTCGGTCTGCAACAACATTCCCCGGCGCAGCCGATTGAGGAAAACCGCGGCGATCTGCGGGCGATCCGCACTGCGCCCCGTCTCCTTCTCGATGATCGATGCCATGATCAGAGCCTCATAAGGATCCCGGTAGGGCAATTCTGGATCGCGTCCCGCCCAAGCGCTGTCGAGCTTCTTGCGCATGGCACGGTGCGCCCTTGCTAGTAACTCGAGATCGCTCGATTGCTTGTCGAACAGGTAGGTGTCGGGATACAGCCAGCCTTCGATGCGTCCGCCTTCGATACCTATCCGTTCGGCTATTTCCGCCTCGCCCAGACCCGATGTCTCGTGCCGGAGATCCGGATGCTGATCCAGACGCGCCCGCCACTGGCGAAAGGTCCACCCGTCGACCAGCGCCAATTCGCCTTGCGTCACATCGCCTCGCGCCAGCTTGGCCAGCAACTGCTCGGGGGTGAGTCCCTGCTTGACCGAATAGCTGCCGGCCTTTATGCCGGTTGCCACGTTGCGCCAGCGGGCAAGCAAGGCCAGCAGGTCGGGATTGATCGCGATGCCGGCGTCCTGCATCTGGCCGGCCGCCGCGCGCAGGCTGCTGCCAGGGGAAATCCGGAAATCGATGGTCGCATCACGCATCGGGATCGGCGCATTGGCCCACCATATGGCAGCCCCGGCCAGGGCGGCGAGCAGGATGCTCAGGAGCAGAAAAAGCTTCAGGAATAGACGCAAGGGAACTCGCTGGCCGACACCGGGTCATGCCCTGGGGCGGGCATCGTTGAACGACCGCTATAATATCGCAAACCATAAAGGAGCACTTCCGACATGAATCCCAACTGGCGCAGCTTTCTTGAATCCGCCGAGGCCGTTTTCAAGGACGACAGCGACGAGATTCTCAACTTCGGCGATGCAAGCGGCGAACTCCAGGCTGCTGGTAGCCGGACCATCCTCGTTCCGCTGACACATCTCGGCCTGATCGAGGCCAGCGGTGACGACGCAAAGGCCTTTCTGCACAGCCAATTCACCAGCGACATCAATCACCTGGGCGCCGAACAGGTCCAGCACTCGGCATGGTGCACGGCCAAGGGCCGCATGCAGGCCAGTTTCCTGGCCTGGCGTGAGGCCGAGGACTTCCAGCTTGTCGTATCGGGCGATCTGGAGGCGGCTGTACTCAAACGCTTGCAGATGTTCGTATTGCGCTCCAAGGTAAGCCTGCGCAATTTGACCGCCAGTCGTCTATTGCTCGGGCTGGCCGGCCCGCAGGCCGCCGAGGCGCTGGGCGACGCCGGCCTGCCCTGCCCCCTGGCGCCCATGACCACGACGACCGGTCATCAAGTGAGCGTGATCGCGCTGGAAGCCAACCGCTACATCATTGCCGCAACAATGGAGGCACTCCCGGCGCTGTGGCACAAGCTTACGCTCAAGGCACGTCCGGCCGGGCTGCCAGCGTGGCGCTGGCTGGATATACAGGCCGGCTTCCCGCTGGTCACCGCAGCCACGCGCGAAGAATTCGTCCCGCAGATGGCTGATTTCGAAAAGTTGGGCGGCATCAGTTTTCACAAGGGTTGCTACCCGGGCCAGGAAATCGTGGCCCGCACCCAGTATCTAGGCAAGGTCAAGCGTCACTTGTACCGGATTCATGGCGAACAACTGCTCGAAGCGGGCGCCGACCTCCACTCTCCGGACAATCCGGATCAGGCCTGCGGCAAGATCGTCAGCGGCGCGCCCTCACCCGCTGGCGGTTACGAGGCACTGGCGGTAGTGCAGTCCAACTTTGCCGCCAACCTGCACCTTGGCTCAAGCGACGGTCCGAGACTCGAGGCTGTTGCGGTCAACCCCTGAAAACGCGCAAGAATGTGCCTCATCGTGGTCGGCTGGCGGGTCCACCCTGATTTCCCGCTGGTCGTCGCCGCCAACCGTGACGAGTTCTATGCGCGCCCGACCGCCCTGGCTGACTTCTGGGTTGATGTGCCCGACATCATTGCCGGCCGTGATCTGGAAGCAGGCGGAACCTGGCTGGGCATCAGCCGCGGGGGACGTTTCGCGGCGGTCACCAATGTTCGTGAACCAGGCGCCGGCAAGGGAAGGCATTCCCGGGGCCGGCTGACCCAGAATTTCCTTGCCGGCCGGCAGGGCCCCGAGGAATACCTGCGCCGGCTCGACCCGGACGACTACTCGGGCTTCAACCTGCTTCTGGGCGATGGTGATGCGCTTTGGTACTTCAGCAATCGCGGCACCGGCCCGGAAGTCCTGGAACCCGGAATCTACGGCCTGTCCAACCATCTGCTCGATAGCCCCTGGCCCAAGTTGCTGACGGCGCGCCAGGGCTTCGCCCGTGCGCTGGGCGACCTGCCCGACCGCTCGTCACTTTTCCGGGTGCTCGCGGACGACGAAATCGTTGCCGATACCGAGTTGCCGGCGACCGGAATTCCGCTCGAGTGGGAGCGGCGCCTGTCGGCGATCTTCGTGCATTCCGCGGCGTACGGAACCCGCGCCTCGACCGTCGTAACCCGGACTACGGCGGGAGACATCTGTCTCGAGGAACGCAGTTACGGCCCGAACGGCCAGCCGATTCAGTCTTCGCTGATTTCAACCGGCGTATAGGCCGGTACCAGATCGAACAACTCGACGATATCGCTATTACGCATGCGGATGCAGCCGTGCGACGCCGGCGTCCCCATCTCGACGTGATCAGGCGTGCCATGGATGTAGATGTAGCGGCGCATGGTGTCGACGCAGCCAAGCCGGTTGCGGCCCGGCTCGCACCCGGAGAGCCAGAGAATACGGGTAAGGACCCAGTCACGGCCGGGATGCTGTTGCTCGAATTCGGGCGACCACACGTCCCCGGTCGGCCGCCGGCGCACGAAGATGGTGTCAGGGGCAGCTCTGGCACCGATTTTGGCCCGGATCAGGTGTCGACCGCGCGGGGTCTGAAAGCTGCCGGAAACCTCGCCAACCCCCGCTTTTCCCGTGGAGACGCGATATTGACGCAGCACTCGCCCGTCATCATCGAGCAACTTGAGCGACTGGCGGCCAACCGAAACCTCTATTTTCATGGCAACTTGCGCCGCCGCTCGGCAAAGAAAGCCGAAAGAACCCCGCTGCACTCGTCGGCCAGAACGCCGCCGACCACCGTGGTATGGTGATTCAGGCGCTCGACCCCGAAAAGATCGACCACACTGCCGTGGACCCCGGTCTTCGGGTCGCGTGCCCCATAGATGACGCGGGCGATCCGCGAATGAAGGATGGCGCCAGCGCACATCGCACAGGGTTCAAGGGTCACAAACAGTTCGCAACCCGGCAGGCGATAGTTGCCGAGCGTGCGTGCCGCGTCGCGCAATGCGGCGATCTCGGCATGCGCCGTCGGGTCGCTCTCGCCGATCGGGCTGTTAAATCCCCGGCCGACGATTTCCCCGGCCCGGACGACCACGGCGCCGACCGGTACCTCGCCTAGGCACTCTGCAGCGCGGGCCAGCGAGATAGCTTCGCGCATGAAGAACTCGTCACCAAGCCCGGAGACGGTGGCCTCGACTATTCCCACTC
>ERZ724517.139-NODE-139-length-43294-cov-8.858461_pt1 | contig 43294 bp, 39 predicted proteins | sample MGYA00376050_ERZ724517 | MGnify/ENA primary metagenome ERZ724517 (study PRJEB28724, sample SAMN07190886) | activated sludge metagenome | isolation source: activated sludge of sewage treatment plant in Hong Hong | place: USA: Christiansburg, Virginia | collected... | reverse complement strand
CACCACTATAGCTGTTAGCACCTGTAAGACTTAATAAGCCTGTGCCTTCTTTAACTAATTGACCAGCACCGCTGATAACGCCTGTCAAGCTGCTGTCAAAGCTATTGCTTTGGGTAATCACACCATCCGTTTTGATCGCATTGGCAACCGATACGCCTTTACTAATACCTAAACTTAATTCGGTGTCTTTGGCAAAGGTAGCTGCGCCTAAACCTAAAGCCGTATTAGCATCTACAGCAACTGTACCTGCATCAACACTAGTACCGCCTGTGTAGCTGTTAGCACCTGTTAACGTTAATGTGCCTGTCGCATTTGTATCTTTTACTAATTTACCAGCACCACTGATAACACCTGTGAGGCTGCTGTCAAAGTTATTGCTTTGGGTAATCACACCATCCGTTTTAATCGCATTGGAAACCGACACACCCTTGCTAATACCTAAACTTAATTCGGTAGCTTTGGCAAACGTAGCTGCGCCTAAACCTAAAGCGGTATTAGCATCTACAGCAACTGTACCTGCATCAACCTGTGTGCTGCCACTATAGGTGTTAGCTTGCGTGAGGCTCAATTGGCCTGCGCCATCTTTTACTAGGCTACCAACTCCACTCACTACACCGTCTAAGTTGCTATCAAATTGACCACTATGAACTTGTACCTTGCCATCTACTTGCACAGCATTGGCTACCGATAGTCCTTGACTAAAGCTTAATTCGGTATCTGTAGCAAACGTGGCTGCGCCTGTTCCTAAGGCTGCATTGGCACCTAAGACAATTTCACCTGCTTTAATAGCCGTGCCGCCTGTGTAGCTGTTAGCTTGAGTGAGTTCTAAAGTACCCGCCCCTGTTTTAACTAATTGGCCTGAACCATTAACGGTTTTGTCTAAGCTACTGTTGCTGCCTGTAGCGGTGTCAACCGTGGCAATACCTGTTACATCTAATGTACGATTAAGCGCAACAGTATCTGTTAAAGCTAAGGTGGCATCACTAATCGTAACTTTTGTGCCTGTACCTAATTTATCATTAGCATCAATGGCTAAGGTACCACCCGTAATTTGGGTGTCGCCTGTGTAACTATTAGCACTATTGAGGGTTAAGGTACCTGCACCTGTTTTAACTAAGGCCGCTGAACCACTCACTTCTTTGACTAAGCTGCTGCTACCTGTGGTGGTATTAACTGTCGCTGTGGTACCTGCTAAGGCTATGGTGCGATCAACAGCAACACTACCATTTAACGATAAGGTGGCATTGTTAATCGCAACACCTGTGCCTGCTTTACCTAAGTTGCCATCTTGGCTAATGACTAAGGTACCTGCGTTAATATCGGTGCTACCTGCATACGTATTAACACCCGATAACGTTAAGCTACCTTCACCTTCTTTAACTAACTTTGCTGAACCACTAATTACGTCACTGAGGCTACTGCTAGTATTTTTCGCAGTATCAATTATGGCTGTGCTGCCCGTTAAATCTAATTTACGAGCAGCCGCTACATTACCCGTTAAAGCTAAGGTAGCTGCATCATCAATAACAACGTCAACACCAAACTTACCTGCTTTAGCACCTAAGCTGGCATCGTTGCTAATGGCTAAGGTGCCTTTAGCAATCTGGGTGCCACCTGCATAACTATTCGCTGTATTTAAGGTTAAGGTGCCATCACCTGTTTTAATTAACTTGGCAGTACCGCTCACTGCATCATCTAAGCTGCTGCTTGTATCTTGGGCGGTGTTAAGCGTGGCTGTGGTGCCTGCTAAAGTCACTTTACGTTCAATAGCAATATCACCATTTAATAATAAAGTAGCATTACTGACAGTCACACCTGTTTCCGCTTTACCTAAGTTGGCATTTTGACTAATGGCTAAGGTGCCGTCACTAACGACGGTACCACCTTCGTAGATGTTGGTGCCTTTTAAGGTTAATGTGCCTGCGCCATCTTTTACTAGGCTACCAACTCCACTCACTACACCGTCTAAGTTGCTATCAAATTGACCACTATGAACTTTAATAGCACCATCTACTTGTACAGCATTGGCAACCGATACACCTTGAGTAACACCTAAACTTAATTCGGTATTTTGCGCAAAGGTGGCTTTACCTGTTCCTAAGGCTGCATTCGCATCTAACGCTACTTTACCTGCTGCAACCTGTGTGCCACCACTGTAGGTGTTGTCTTGGGTTAGGCTTAATTGGCCTGTGCCATCTTTAACAAGACTACCTGCACCACTGATAATACCTGTGAGGCTGCTGTCAAATTTGCCACTATGAACGTCAACTTCACCATCAACCTCAATGGCATTGGCAACCGACAATCCTTTAGTAACACCTAAACTTAATTCGGTATCTGTAGCAAACGTAGCTGACCCTGCGCCTAATGCAGTATTAGCATCTAACGCTACTTTACCTGCTGCAACCTGTGTGCCACCACTATAGCTGTTAGCACCTGTAAGACTTAATAAGCCTGTGCCTTCTTTTACAAGACTACCTGTACCACTGATAACGCCATTTAATGTGTTATCAAAGGTTTTACCATCAATGCTTAAGGCACCATTTAAGCCTACATTATTAACCGAGTTAGTAGCTGCTAATGTGGTAAGTTTAACTGTTTCAAAAACAGCTTTACCTACGCCTAGTGCATTATCTTTACTAACAAAAACCTCACCTTCATTAATGGTGAGAGTGCCTTTGTAGTCTTTGTTGTTTTTGTCTAGTATTAAGTTACCCGTGCCTTGCTTGGTAATGTCACCTTTACCACTAAGCACACCGAGTGTGGCATTAAATTCGTTAACATCTAAAATATTATCAGCACCCTCAACACTCATATTACGCATACTAATATTGCGTATAGCATCGCTCTCATCTTGCACAACTTGACCTTGCACACCTTGTATATCTAAGGTTGCATTACCTGCAAAGTTTAATTTTCCTGTACTTTTTCCTAAGTCGGCATCATTACCAATAATGACAGTCGTACTTTTTAAAACAGTGCCATTGTGTTGGTTTATATGAACGACGGTGTCTGGGTCGGTTGTTTCATTGATCTCAGCTTTTAAATTAAAACTTCCACCGTCTAAAGTAACTGCGTAATTTCCCTGTAAACGATTTAAGCCAACAGCACTCGTACCAATATTGTTAATGGTGCTGTCTTGATTTAGCTGTACATCACGATTTAACGTAGTTACGCCATTAGTCTGTAAGGTGCCGCCATTTAAAATAACACTGGTATCTTTTTTACCTAAACTATCATCTTTAGTAATGGTTAAAGTACCTGCATCAATCGAAACGCCGCCACTAAAATCAGTGTTTGTACCCGATAAGGTTAATTGCCCTGCACCTTCTTTAACAAATAGACCTTGCCCTTTAAAAGCTAAGGCTAATTCACTATTGGTATCTTTTGCTGTGTTAATTGCGCCACGTGTACCCGTAATGTTAATAGAGTCATCTGCGCCATCAATCGTTATACTCTTTAATAAATTTAGACCGCCACCAGCTAGCTCAACAAGTACTTTTCCACCTAAATTTTCAGCCTCACTAATTGCTAAATTACCTTCTTTGATGGTTGTTTTACCTTTGTAGTTGGTATTAGAACCACTTAACTCTAAAGTACCAGTGCCTTCTTTAATAATACCTACCTGAGTAATACCATCGTTACTTAAAGTACCCTCTAAAACAACATTAGCACCTGTAGCATTTAGGGTTGCTTGTGAACCGCTAGCTCCCTTTAAAGTAATATTTTTATCTAAAACTACTGTGCTAGGTTGTTCGTTTACTTCAAGCGCAACATTAACACTCAATGCTGCATTAGCATTAAGCTCAACATTAGTATTTACACCTAAAGCAGCAGCATTATTAATAGCAACCTTGCCTTCTTTAATAATCGTTTCGCCTGTATAGCTATTTTGGCCATTAAGCGTTAACGTGCCTACACCTGTTTTAGTCAGGGAAGCAGCACCCGATACGGTATTAGTGAGCGTTAAAGATGTATTTTGTGGTGTGGTTAATGGGTTAATTTGTGGTGTAGCCAGTGTGACATTGCCGCTAACTAGCTCGACTTTATTAGCTAAAGTAACATCGGTTCCACTTTGTAAGGTTGTGTCAGCTTGTAGCGTTACATTACCTGTGCCTAATGCTTTATTATTGGCAACAGTCACTGTACCTTGTTGTATATCTGTATTGCCACTATACAAGTTTTCGGCATTTAAACTAATTTCACCCAAACCTGTTTTAACAAGGCTACCTTCTCTGTATTGAACCGTTAAATCATTACCAGGGTCTGTATTATAGTCGGCATCTTTAACAGCCTTATTAAAGGCAGACTTAGTATTTGCATCTGCGTTAATGGTTGTTTGACCATTTAGTTTAAACTGGTTATTAAAAGTCGCATTGCCTGTAATATGCAAATTAGAATCAGCGGCATTATTTGCTACGCCCTGATTAAATTCAACATTACCTGCACCTAAATTTTGTTTAACTTCAATGTTGCCCTGCACCAACAAATTACCTGCAAAGGTGCTGCTATCGCCATTTAGGGTAAGGGTTTTAGTGCCTGTATTAACATTTAAGTTAGCTTTATCTGTGCCTGCTAATCCACGAATACTAAGATCTTCATCTTGTTTTAGTGTAGCCTTGCCATCACCCACCGTAATACTATGCTCTAAAACAAGCTTAGTATTTGCGGCAGTTGTATCTAAGGTGGTGCCATCTTTTAGGGTAAGCTGTGCACCTGTGGCACCTAAGTTTTTGTTGGCATCAATTTTTAATGTGCCTGACTCAACAGTAACGCCGCCTTTTAAAGCAGTATTATCTCCTGCAAGCGTTAACACACCATCTTTAGTGCCTTTTTGAGTGAGTGTGCCGTCGCCTTTAATATCTGTTTCTATAGTGAGGTCAAATGCACCAACATCTAGGCCACCGCCCTCTTGTCCTACTTTAAGCAAACGTGATGTTGCATCACCGTTTTTAAAGCTAACCGCATCTGCTGCACCAAGCTGTAATGTGCCACCATTTAAGGTAATATCAGTGGCTTGCAAACCTAGGTTTTTATCATTATTAACAACTAATGCACCGCCTGTAATTTGTGTGCCGCCTGCATAGGAGTTATCTGCTGATAATGTTAAAGAACCCTCACCCACTTTAACAAAAGCACCATTACCTTGTATTTTGCTAGAAACCGTAACATCGTTATTAGCAGTATCAATACCACCTTTGGTATTGATAATAATTTCTTTATTAAAAGTTAAGGATTCATTGGTGCGTAAATTACCTCCCTCTAAAAATAACTTACCTTCGGCCAAGTTATCTTGATTAGTAATACCTAAAGTTCCCTCTTTAATAGTAGTATTGCCTTTAAAAGAGCCATTTGTATTATTTTGGGTTAAATTAAGTACGCCTGCACCCGCTTTAGTGAAGTCGGCAGAATATGCACCACTATCTAAAGTCAACTTACCTTTTAAGGTAGCTTCGCCTTCAGTAACAGCGACTGTACCACCTTTTTCGGTTAATATAATTTGACGTTGTAGTTCGGTATTTTTGGTTATTGCTAGCGTTGCACCATCAAGAATCACTTGAGTATCTGCTTTTCCTAAAGCACCATCACCATTAACTTCTAAGGTACCCTCTTTAATACGAACGCCACCTTCAAAAGTATTTGCTTCGTTAGCTAGTTTAAATGTACCCGAGCCTGATTTAATTAACTGACCTGCACCACTGACAGCACCTAATAAAGTAACATTATTATCGGTGGTATCAACGGTACCATTATTGCTAGTAATAACAGCGTCTTTGGCTAAATCAATCGCAGCACCACTAACCACTTGCAAAGAGCCGCCATCTAACACCAGCTTACCATTCGTACCTGCACCTAAGCCTGCGGCAGAGCTAATTTGAACTTTACCTTCACTAATAGTGGTATTGCCTTTATGGGTATTAGAGGCATTTAAAACTAAAGTACCACTACCTTTCTTTTGAATATTACCGTCACCTGAGATTACTCCTGCCGTAATGGTTGCACCTGTGGTATCAATCGCACCACCATTACCAGTTAGGCTCACTGCCCCTATATCAGAATCTCCATTAACGCGTAACTCACCACCTGCCAAGTTGACATTAATAGTCTTTGTACCAAAATCTCTTTCAGTGCTATTTACCTCTAATACACCTGCCTTAATAGTTACCTTTTTTAAGTCATTATTAGCTGTTATAACAAACTTATCATCTTCTTTATAGTTAGTTAAATCTAAGCCAATTTTTAAGGTACCTTCACCTTCTTTGGTTAAACCACCCGCAACGCCTACATTTTTAATATTACCTGCCAATACCGTGGTGTTGGCAGCACCACTAACATCAACTGTGGCACCTGCAGCACCAATATAAACAAAACGGTCACTGTCAACACTGTTATTTGTTTTAAGTGTGCCGCCATCTATTTTTACATTACCTAATTCCCATTTATATTGGTCGTCCTTGGCAGTTTTTACACCTAAATCTTGAGCACTTATACCTAACTGATTATCATTAGAAATAGCTAATACACCACCATTAATAACGGTATTACCAACAGTAGCTACTATATTTCCATCTTTATCTAGTGCAGTGCTAATATTATAATCGTTTGCTTGAGTAAGGGTGAGTGTGCCGCCACCTGTTTTTACTAAACGGCCAGCACCCGTTACTTGGCCCGCCAATTCAACATCATGGCCGCCCGTATTAATAGAGCCGCCTGCCGAGCCTGAAGTAATAATGGTATTCTCTAAAGACATATCGGCATTGGTTTGTAATGTGCCGCTACTAATGGTCACATTACCATTACTTGTACCCAAATTGCTTTTATCATTAATAATTAAAATACCGCCACTAATAACGGTATTACTTTGATCATTAGTAGTATTTGCGAGTGTTAAAGAACCACTACCTATTTTTACTAACGTCCCACCTGTAACTTGGCCTGTTAAGGTACTATTTGTACCGTCTATCACTTTGCCATCTAGGGCAATATTTTTACCACCTGTATCAATTTTTCCTTGACCTATAATATTAACATTTTGCTTAATGTCGGCCACATCTTGATTGGTTTTTAGCGTTGCGCCATCTTTAATATCAATCTTTGTACTTGCACCTAAACTACCCGTACGACTAATGGCTAATGTACCTTCTTCAATAATCGTCGTAGTACCCGCACCAAAGCTATTATCTGCTGTTAACGATAACGTACCTGCACCTGCTTTAGTTAAACTACCAGCACCGCTAACTGTTGAGGTAATTTGGGTAATATTTTCTGCATCATTGGTACTAATTGTTGCACTACCCGACAAACTAATATTTTGCGTTAGGGTTGTTGTTTTGTTTGCGGCAGTCGATTTTTGTGTTTCTAAGGTTGCATCGTTAGCAATTTTTACATCGCCAGTGCCTAAACTAGCAGCACGCTTAATACTTAACGTGCCTTCCTCAATACTTGTGCCGCCTTTGTAGGCATTATCTGCTGTTAAAGATAGCGTACCTTCACCTTGTTTTACTAATTCGCCAGTACCGCTCACGGCGCCTGTAACTTGGGTAATGTTGGTATCATTAGTCGTAGTGACCGTACCTGCACCTTGCACCACATTAAGTGCATCAGTAATAGTTGTGCTACTAGAAGTTATTATTGGTGTATCTAAAGCAAGTGCAACAGGTGCAACTAAACTCAAAGCAACAGATAAAGCTAAAGGACGAACAATAAATGGGGAATGACGCATGTGAATCTCCTTGCGAACTTTTAGGCAGCTAGTTTTATTATGTCTTCTAGCTGTCAAAGCTTGTAATTGTAAAATCTAAGGGTTAAAACCAACAAAATTGGGTCGATAATAGCATATAATTTTGTAATAGCATTAGGTAATTTATTGTTTGCTAACTGTGAACTATTAGCCAAAAAATAATAGGGTCTGTTGACGTTTGGTCACATAGGCAACCAAATATAAAGGCAAGCTAATGCGACCGTACTAACGAAATTACGCTTTAACTTATCAAAACGGGTGGCTACTGCCCTGAAATGCTTAAGTCTTGCAAACATATTTTCGACCAAATGCCTTAATTTGTACAAATAGACATCAAGTGCTGCATTTCCGATGATGGAATTCTTTTTTCTAGGAATCACCACCTTAGCGCCTTTTGATTGAATCAACGCTCTAATGCTTGTACTGTCATAGCCCTTGTCAGCAACAGTAGCCTCTGCGTGAGGAAGTCTTTCAATCAATAACGGCGCAACTTGGCTTTCATGTACATCACCACCCGTAATTTCAAAAGTAACAGGTAAACCATAAGCATCTACCGCCAAATGAATTTTACTCGTCTTTCCACCGACACTTTGACCTATTGCCTGTGGTGCGTGTCCTATAGCACCTGCACTATGCTGATGTGCTTTAACAAAACTGGCATCTATAAACGTCCATTCTGTATCTGTAAAAGATGATAACTTGCTGAATAACAATGAGAAGATGTCTTTGTGTGACCACGCATTATAACGTTTATAAATAGCATTCCAGTCGCCAAACTCACGAGGCAAGTCTCGCCAAGGGCAACCTGTTCTCATGCGATAAAGTATACCTTCAACGGTCATACGCAAATTGGGCTTGCCATAGATAGAGGCTTCAAGCATCATCGCTTCTAGCTTCGACCAGTGTTCATCTGTGAGCATTAATCGTGGCATGGCAGACTCGTATTCTTGTTTGTGTGAGAACTACAATTCTACGAGTTTGCTACTCTTTTTAATATCAAATACTCAAACGTCAACACGCCCTACTAATTTATTGAAAAAAAAGATTTTATTGGGACTTACGTGGTTATCGCTTATTTGTTCATACTGCAACCGCCCGCAACGATTTTATGCTCACAAAACGCGCGTGTTTGGCAAAATGCGAAAGTCTCGTTTATTTTATATTTATTACACACTCACACCAAATGCTCTTAGCATCAAGGCTGTTTCGGTTAAAGGCAACCCGACCACATTACTATAACTACCTACAATTTTTTCTACAAACAACGCACCTTTGCCTTGGATGCCATAACCACCTGCTTTGTCTTGCGCTTCGCCTGTATGCCAATAGTCGGTCATTTCTTGTTCGCTTAACGCTCTAAAGTACACATCTGTGCTGACCACTTGTGTGTGTTCCTTGTCATGACTCGCAATGGTAACACCTGTTAATACGGTGTGTTTTTTTCCACTTAAACTACGCCAAATAATTAAGGCTTGCTCTAGATTTTGAGGTTTGCCAATAATCTGCTCCTCAATAACCACCGTGGTATCTGCTGCGATAACCACTGCGTCGGGTAGATGATCACACAATTCTAATCCCGCATCGGCTTTTATTTTAGATAAACGCGCCACATAACGTTGTGGGCTTTCTTGTTTTACCACCGATTCATCTACATCAATCGCTAAACATTCAAACTCTAAACCAATTTGCTGCAATAATTCTTTGCGACGTGGTGACGTTGAAGCCAAATACAACATAAAAACCTCTTAATTACTCTTGATGCTGACTTCGTGCCAAGGCATCTAACACCAATGGCCAAGCTAACAAAGTCACGAATACTACACTTAAATAATGTACGCTTTGACTCCAAGACACATAGTCAACCATTAACCATAAAGCCAAACGTACTGCGAGTGCCAAAACCACTAAAAAAATGACTAATACTGTTTTTTCGATTATATTAAACATGGCCACATTACGGCCTAAACGACGAGTGGCATACACAACGATTGCGCTAGAAAGCGCATAACTGCCCAATAAACTGCCTGTTGTTAAATCCCATAACAAACCCACGAGACAGGCCAACCACACACCCAGTTTTTGCGGATAATGTAATGCCCAAAAGACTAACCATAAGCTTAGCCAGTCAGGTCGATAATAACGCCAGTCGGCGGCAATAGGCCAAAAAGCCAAAATCAACATAATGCCTAAACTAATTGCCATGGCGCGATACACAGCAAAATGCTTGATAATCATTGCGGTAAGTCTTGATTAGGCAACACAGGAACAACTTGTACGTTTACAGGTAACGCAGCCTGTTTAAAAAGTACAATAACGTGCTGACTACTGTCTAAATGCGCTAATGGCGTTGCGTAAATTTGAGCAAAGGCTTTGCCTGTTTGTTTGGTGACTTCGCTTACTTTGGCAACAGGATAACCCGCAGGAAAATACAAACCCACACCCGAAGTTTCTAAAATATCCCCCTCTTTAACATCCATTGTTTCGGCGGCGTATTCTAGTTTTAGACGTTGTGTATCGCCTGTTCCCTTTAAAATCGCACCTTGTTGAGTACGCCTCACACGCACAGGCAATGCATGGCGATTATCGGCAATAAGCATCACTTGTGATAAACGATGGCTTGCTTCTATTACTTGCCCCATCACGCCTGTTGCATCTAAGACTGGATAACCCACTTTAATGCCTTCACGTAGTCCTTTATTAAGCAATGCGACATGTTGTTGAGGTTGAGAGCTGGCAGATAAAATTTGGGCATAAATAAAATTATCTTCTAAATTAACACCCGACTCTACTAAGGCAAGCAAACGCATATTTTCGGCTTTAAGCTCGCTGACTTGCTGCATTTGAACCGATTTTTGGAGTAACAAGCTTTTAAGGAGCTTATTTTCTTGTAATAACTGCTGATGCGACAATATGCTTTCATTGGCCACATCATAAATACGCTCAGGATAACTTAGCAGTCTTAAAACAGGCTCAAAAAGCTGTAACGCATAATGTCTTACTGGCTCAACCCATTGCGGGTAGCGCACATCCACAAACATCACCGCACCAACCACCAAAGCTACGCCTAATAAGCGATAACTTTGCATAGGAAAGCTATCAAATCGCCTTTTTTTGCGCTCAAAATGCTCCAAAGTGTGTTCCTTATTTGCTTAGTGCAAAAATAAACTATCGTAAGCAGCAATATCTAAAAAGGCTAAGGCTTTGCCCATCCCCCGAATAACACAGCTTTCGGCATCTTCGGCAATAATCATGGGCAAACCGACTTCTTTACTTAACAGTTTATCTAAGTGACGCAACTTAGCACCGCCACCTGTTAACACAATGCCTCGCTCGGCAATATCACCCGACAATTCGGCAGGCATATCTTCAAGCGCGTCTTTAATGGCATTAATAATATTATTTAGCGGGTCTTGTAACACCGCCGAAATTTCTTTGGCAGTTACTTTGATTGCCGTTGGCACACCTGCCGATAATTGTCGGCCTCGCACTTCCATTTCTTGGTTTTCGTCTTCGGGCAACACCAAGGCCATGCCAATCTCTTGTTTAATATGTTCTGCGGTTGCTTCACCAATTAAGCAGCCATATTGACGACGAATATAAGTCACAATACGCTCATTTAAGGTGTCGCCTGCAGTGCGTAAGGAGTCAGAATAAACAGTGCCTAGCAAAGAAATCACGCCAACTTCGGTAGTGCCTGCCCCAATATTAACCACCATGGAGCCACAGGCTTGGTCTATAGGTAAACCTGCGCCCATTGCCGCTGCCATCGCTTGTTGAATTAAACGTATTTCGTTTGCGCCTGCGCCATCAATGGCCTCTCGTACGGCACGATGCTCTAATAAAGTCGCTTTAGCAGGCACACTAACCAACACGCGCATATTGGTTTTAACTCGGGTTTTAATATTAGCTTGACGTAAAAAGTATTGTAATAATACTTCGGTCATTTCGAGGTCGGCAATCACGCCATCTTTTAAAGGACGAATTGCATTTAAGCCCACAGGGGTTCGGCCAAGCATATCTTTAGCATCGTGACCTACTGCCGCAATGCTACGCCCTCCTGTTTCGGTATTTTGCCTAATTGCAACGACGGTAGGCTGCTGTAACACAACGCCCCGTTTGGCCACATAAATAGCGGTATTGGCTGTACCTAAATCAATAGCCACATCGGACGAAAACAACTTTAACAAACGCTTTAACATAAAAAACCTAAAAATTAGGAAGTTCCTTCAACAATAAGTAAATTACTATTGCGGCAGGTGGGGTGACTTGAGCTATAAAGTATGACTTTAACGAAATGCGCTATTTTGAACAAGCAGCGTGTTAAAATAAAAGCATGTTTTGTATTTTAAGCGGCTGTGGTAATTTGCAAAGCTGTTTTTAACCACAAGACGGTTAAATAACCGTTTTATATTCATTATTGTAGAGAGCATTATGGCACTCACCCTTGAAGATATTAATAAAATTGCTCATCTTGCCCGTTTAGGCCTATCAGATGATGAAAAAAACCGCTACACCGAGAGCTTAAATAATATTTTAGGCTTGATTGATGAATTACAAGCTGTCAATACCACAGGCATTGAGCCATTGGCTCACGCCTTAGAGGTGACTCAGCCTTTGCGTACTGACGTGGTGAGCGAACAAAATCAGCGTGAAGCTTATCAGCAAATCGCGCCTGCTACCCAAGATGGCCTGTATTTAGTGCCTAAGGTGATTGAATAGTTTTGAATGAATAGCCTCTTTCTCTCGCTTTAGCAAAGTTCCCTCTCCTTGAAGAGAGAATTGGAGTGAGGGTCAACAGATCCATTTAAAACCAATGAACTGTAAAAATTAAGGTTAACCATGTTACATACTTATACTTTGGCCGCTCTGCGTGACGGTCTTGCGCGGGGTGATTTTTCGAGCCGCGAATTAACGCAACACTTTTTAAATCGTATTCATCAATATGATGCGCAATTAAATAGCTTTATTACCCTGTGTGAGCAACAAGCACTGCAACAAGCCGATGCCGCCGATGCTGCTCGCGCCAACGGTACAGCACACGCTTTAGCAGGTATTCCTCTAGCTCAAAAAGATATTTTTTGTACCAAAGGTGTTAAAACCACCTGCGCTTCTAAAATGTTAGATAACTTTATTAGTCCCTACAATGCCACTGTAATTAGCAACAGCGAAGCGGCTGGCCTTGTGATGTTGGGTAAAACCAATATGGACGAATTTGCCATGGGTTCTTCTAACGAAACCAGTTTTTATGGTGGCGTTAAAAATCCGTGGGATTTAAGCAAAGTTCCCGGTGGCTCATCGGGTGGTTCAGCCGCCGCCGTTGCCGCACGTTTAGCTCCTGCGGCCACAGGTACAGATACAGGTGGCTCAATTCGCCAACCTGCGGCTTTGTGTAATTTAACAGGTTTAAAACCTACCTATGGCCGCGTGTCACGTTGGGGTATGATTGCCTTTGCCTCTAGCTTAGACCAAGCAGGGCCAATGACTCAAACGGCCGAAGATGCTGCGTTATTGTTAAATGTCATGGCAGGCCACGACACCAAAGACTCCACCAGTATTAACACTGAAGTACCAGACTACACCTCCAGCTTAAACAACAGTTTACAAGGTTTACGTATTGGCTTGCCTAAGCAATATTTTGGTGAAGGTTTAGATGCCAACGTAGAACAAGTGGTACGCGATGCCCTTAAAGAACTCGAAAAACAAGGCGCAATTTTAGTTGACATTGATTTACCTAATACGGGTTTATCGGTGCCTGCTTATTATGTTATTGCCCCTGCCGAAGCCTCAAGTAACTTGTCACGTTTTGATGGTGTACGGTATGGCTATCGTTGCCAAGACCCTGTTGACTTAACTGACCTGTACAAACGCTCGCGCGGTGAAGGTTTTGGTAGCGAAGTTAAACGCCGTATTATGATTGGCACTTATGCCCTGTCCGCAGGTTATTACGATGCCTATTATTTACAAGCACAAAAAATCCGCCGTTTAATACAGCAAGATTTTGCTAATGCTTTTGCACAATGTGATGTGATTGCTGGCCCTACGTCACCAACGGTTGCTTTTGGTTTTGGTGAAAAGAACGCTAACCCGATTGCCATGTATTTATCAGATATTTACACCATTGCCACCAACTTAGCAGGTTTGCCTGCCATGAGTATTCCCGCTGGTTTTAGCCAAAACTTGCCTGTAGGTTTGCAACTCATTGGTAATTATTGGCAAGAAGCACAATTATTAAATGTGGCGCATCGTTATCAGCAAGCCACCTTTTGGCATCAACAACTGCCTGAATTATTTGCTTGATTTATTCCCTCCCTTTTTTAAGGGGGAGGGTCAGGGTGGGGTTCACCCCCTCCTAGCCTCCCCCTTATCAGAGGGAGGAAACTTATTTTAAGAGGAACACCCTATGTCATGGGAAGTCGTTATTGGGTTAGAAATTCACACTCAACTCAGTACAAACAGTAAAATATTTTCGGGTAGCGACACTACTTTTGGTGCGCAAGCCAACACTCAAGCCAGCTTAATTGATTTAGCGATGCCTGGTGTATTGCCTGTGTTAAACAAAGAAGCCGTTAATATGGCGATTCGGTTTGGTTTAGGCGTTGATGCCGAGATTGGTCGTACCAGTATTTTTGCGCGCAAAAACTACTTTTATCCCGATTTGCCCAAAGGCTATCAAATTTCGCAATTTGAACACCCTATTGTGGGCAAAGGCCATTTAGATATTGTTTTAGAAGATGGCACAACTAAGCGTATTGGTATTACTCGCGCCCATTTAGAAGAAGATGCAGGCAAGTCTTTACATGAAGACTTTGCTGGTATGTCGGGTATAGATTTAAACCGTGCAGGCACACCATTGCTAGAGATTGTGTCTGAGCCTGATATGCGCTCGGCCAAAGAAGCTGTTGCTTATGTTAAAGCGATTCATTCGATTATTCGTTATTTGGGTATTTCGGATGGCAACATGGCCGAAGGCTCCATGCGTTGCGATTGTAATGTGTCTTTACGCAAAAAAGGCGCGGAGAAGTTTGGTACGCGCCGTGAAATTAAAAACGTTAACTCGTTTAAATTTATCGAAAAAGCTATAAATGCCGAAATCGCATGGCAAATGGACGAATTAGAATCGGGTCGTGCCATTGTGCAATCCACCGTATTGTACGATGCCAACAAAAACGAAACTCGTGCTATGCGTAGCAAAGAAGAAGCTAACGATTATCGTTATTTTCCCGACCCCGACTTGTTGCCTGTCGTGGTCACAGAGCAAATGATTGCTGACATTCGTGCTACCTTGCCCGAACTACCTGTGGCCAAAAAAGCCCGTTTTATTGCGGACTATGCACTGACAGAATACGATGCAGGTGTTTTAGTGGCCGAGCGTGAATTAGCTGATTATTTTGAAGTTGTTGTTAAAGCAGCAAACAATCAAGCCAAACAAGCCGCTAATTGGGTTATGGGTGATTTATTAGGTGCGCTTAACAAAGCCGAAAAGGATATTAGCCAATCGCCTATTAGTGCCGAACAATTAGGTGGTTTGATTAATCGTATTAATGACAATACGATTTCGGGCAAAATTGCTAAACAAGTCTTTGCTTTTATGTGGGATGCCGATGGAAAATCTGCCGATGACATTATTAGTGAAAAAGGCTTAAAACAAGAAACCGATACGGGTGCAATCGAAGCCGTCATTAATGAAGTAATTGCTGCTAGTCCGCAACAGTTAGCTGATTATCGTGGTGGTAAAGACAAGTTATTTGGCTACTTTGTCGGTGAAGTGATGAAACGCTCTAAAGGCAAAGCTAACCCTGCACAAGTCAACGAGCTGTTAAAAAAGGCGTTGGCGGGTTAGGGGCTGTTGGCGTTTGAGCTAACCGCCTATGTTCGACTAAATTTCGAGCATATTATGCTATTCTTCCCTCACTCTAGCTCTCTCCCACTTAGGAGAGAGAACTCCCTCTCCCGTTGGGAGAGGGTTGGGGTGAGGGCTAGATAAAAACATCAACACACTCTCATAATCCAAACAATAAACAGTCTTTAATCAATGCTCACGGGTTTGTGTAAATTGAATATCAGGATAACGCTCTTGCATTAACTGCAAATTAACCCTCGATGGCGCAAGATAGGTTAAATAACCGCCACCATCAACCGATAATTGGTCGTGGGCTTTTTTCTTAAATTCGGCTAATTTTTTCTCATCGGCACAATCAATCCAACGCACGGTATTAATGCTTACAGGCTCATAAACACAATCGACTTTGTATTCCTCTTTTAACCTAAATGCCACCACATCAAACTGCAACACACCCACCGCACCTAAAATTAAATCGTTATTAATTAAAGGCATAAAGACCTGAGTTGCCCCTTCTTCAGATAACTCTTTTAAGCCTTTTTGTAATTGTTTGCTTTTGAGTGGATCTTTTAAACGCACCCGACGGAACATTTCTGGCGCAAAATGAGGAATACCTAAAAAGTGCAGATTCTCGCTTTCGGTAAAGGTATCGCCAATTTGAATCGTGCCATGATTATGCAAACCAATAATATCGCCTGCCCACGCCTCTTCTAAATGCTCACGCTCACCCGCCAAAAAGGTTAAGGCATCGGCAATCCGAATATCTTTACCCAAACGCACATGATTCATTTTTAAGCCTTTTTCGTATTTACCCGAACAAATACGCAAAAAAGCAATACGGTCACGATGTTTTGGATCCATATTAGCTTGAATTTTAAACACAAAACCCGAAAATGCCGTTTCGGTTGGCTCCACCATACGCTCTGCTGCTTTATGTACTTTAGGTTGTGGCGACCAATCAACAAAGCCATTTAAAATATGGTCTACACCAAAATTACCTAAGGCTGTACCAAAAAAGACAGGCGTTAATTTACCCGATAAAAATTCTTCTAAATCAAAGGAATGACTCGCGCCAGTAATCAACTCTAAAGACTCACGCAAAGCTAAAATTTGGTCACCCATTAACACATCAAGCTCAGGGTTATTTAAGCCTTGAATGGTTTTTTCTGCGGCAATGGTGCTGCCATGTCCTGCTTGATAAACGTAAATTTTATCTTCTAATAGGTTATAAACGCCTTTGAAGTCACGTCCCATACCAATTGGCCATGTAATGGGCGCACATTTGATTTTCAGGACACTTTCTACTTCATCTAACAAATCAATCGGCTCGCGGTTTTCGCGGTCTAATTTATTAATAAAAGTAATAATCGGTGTATCGCGCATGCGACACACTTCCATTAATTTAATGGTACGGTCTTCGACACCTTTTGCACCATCAATCACCATTAAAGCAGAGTCAACCGCCGTTAAAGTACGATAAGTATCTTCAGAAAAGTCTTCATGACCGGGTGTATCAAGCAAATTAATAATATGGTCACGATATGGAAACTGCATCACGGAAGTAGTAATCGAAATACCACGTTGTTTTTCCATTTCCATCCAGTCAGAGGTGGCATGACGGTCTGATTTACGCGACTTTACCGTACCTGCTATTTGAATGGCTTTGCCCCACAACAAGAGCTTTTCGGTGATGGTGGTTTTACCCGCATCAGGATGGGAAATAATAGCAAAAGTTCTTCTAACTCTTGTTTCTTCTAAAATTCTTTGGTTAAACATTGCGCTTTTAAAACCTATTTGTACTCATATTTGTACACATGACCTGCTGATACAAATTTTGAATGATTAATGACTTTCAAAATTATATCACAAAGTAAAAACCGCCCGAAGGCGGCTTGGTTTAATTCGTGGTTCAACTTAAGGGCGAACTTGCTGTTTGTGTAAATTAGCCATATAATGCTTGCGAGCCGACATCATGTAATACACTTTAAGTGTATTCTAGTCAAAAAGAACCCGACCATAAATCGGGCTTTTTTTGACTAGAATTTATATTTTACACATAAGCTACTCTCTCGCAATCTGCCCTTATTAAGCAAAACTCAAGCGTAATTTAGGAATACCAAGCCCTAAAACACCACGAAGCATACCTTTAGAAATATCCATCCAGTCAAAATAGTCACGCCACACAACAATTTTTCCATCACGCACCTCAAAACGGCCACAGACCCAAAAAGCCACATGCAGCTTACCTACTTTAATAATATCTGTGCGTTCTGTTAACACCACATTACCACTCACCGCCACGCTGTGCATTTTTATTTCAAAGCCTGTACCACGGCGTAATAAAACTTCAAATAAATTAGCAACTCGCTGACCACCGACCAATGTTGGCAATGAAACATTGGTATAACGTAAATCGGGTGCAAGTAAAGCGGCAATTTGTTGATGATTTTGAACAACCAAAGCCTGTAAAAATTGATTAACCACTTGTTCAGATGTATCGGTATGGCTCATTGCTCATACTCCTTTAATAGATAAAAAACATAATCGATATACCATAAAAAAAGCAGCCTAAGCTGCTTTTTTATTAAACGGACTATTATCAATGACCATCGCCACGTTTATCTGGCACATCACGTTTTTGCTGACGCAAAAAACCACCCCGACGTGCAGGTAATGGATTGTCTTGCATTTTTTCGGCACGACGTTTAGCCAAACCATATAAACCTGTACCCACACGCGGTTTTAATTTAACTAAGGCAGCTAAACCATCAATCTCGTCTTTGTCTAGCTCTAACCAACGACCTGTATGCAAATGACGTGGCAACGAGACCGTACCATAACGAATCCGCAATAAACGACTTACGCGTAAACTTTGTGACTCAAACAAACGACGTACTTCGCGGTTACGGCCTTCTTTAACCACAACCTCGTACCAACGGTTAATACCTTCGCCGCCCACTTCGCTAAAGCTTTCAAATTTAGCCGAGCCATCTTCAAGCATTACGCCTGCTAATAGGTTTTGACGTGCATCAGGCGTTACTTCACCCATAACACGCACCGCATACTCACGCTCAACTTCGTTAGACGGGTGCATTAAACGGTTGGCTAATTCGCCATCATTAGTAAATAACAACAAACCACTACTGTTAATATCCAAACGCCCGACCATCACCCAACGCTCATTTTTTAATGGCGGTAGATTATCAAATACGGTTGGACGGCCTTCGGGGTCTTGGCGTGAACAAATTTCGCCTTCGGGTTTGTAATACACCAATACACGACGGCGCGTTTCTTCCTCAAGAGTAAAACTCACCTTACGACCATCTATACGCAATTCATCAGTCGCTTCAATACGATGACCAATTTCGGCGATTTTGCCATTAACGCTCACACGACCTTGAATAATCGCTTCTTCCATGTGACGACGAGAACCTAAACCGACACGGGCTAGGACTTTTTGCAATTTTTCGCTCATGGTTTCTGATACTCACTATTTAACCAACAGTATTAGACTTTTTACTATAAAAAGTCTTGCTCATCTCCTCTTACCTATAGCTAAATTATTGTTATTCCATAGGTTTATTATCTATATCTTTTTGAACATCTTCTAAATCACGCAAAGCGGCTAACGGTGGTAACTCGGCTAAACTTTTAAGACTAAAGGCATCTAAAAAGTCACGTGTTGTTGCTAATAACGCAGGCCTACCCGGTACTTCACGATGGCCAACGACAACTATCCACTCTCTATCAAATAAAGCTTTGATAATTTGTGTACTAACCACTACGCCACGAATTGCTTCAATTTCGGCACGGGTCACAGGTTGACGATACGCAATAATCGCTAATGTTTCTAGCATCGCGCGTGATAATTTGGGCGGTTTTTGGTGCCACAACTTACTCACCCACGGACTAAACTGCGCCCGAACCTGAAAACGATAGCCCGAAGCAATATCAACAATCTCTAAAGGCCGCGTAGCATACTCTTTTTGTAGCTCTTTGATGAGGCTTTGTAGCTGTTGACGGCTTGGTTTTTCGTCATCTGCAAACAAATTTAACAATTCATCTAACGATAATGGCATCGGGCTGGCAAAAATAGCACTTTCGAGAATATTTTTAATCAGTTGCGGATTAAGATTCATATCTCATCCTGATTAATTTGGCGCACATAAATTGGCTCAAAGACTGACGCTTGCATGAGTTCTATCATATTTTGTTTGAGCAACTCTAAAATAGCCATAAAAGTTACCACAACCCCAATACGCCCTTCTTTTAAGCTAAATAATTCATAAAAAATAACCGTTGCGCCTGTTTGTAAACGGGCTAATACCTCTTGTAAACGTTGCTGCAAGGTCAATCCGCCATCGGCTACCACATGGCTTTGCTGTAGTTGGGCGCGTTGCATCACATCACGCATCGCGGTTAATAACAAAGAGTAATCGCCCACAAAAGGCTCTTGGGGTAATAAGTCACGCACAGGCGGTTCGGCATGAGCCACAAATACATCTCTACCTTCTTGAGGTAACTCAGCTAATTCTTCGGCAGCTTTTTTAAAGCGTTCGTATTCTTGCAAACGGCGAATTAACTCAGCACGAGGGTCTTCTTCTTCCTCGCTTGCTTGCGCAGGTTTGGGTAATAATAAACGTGATTTAATTTCGGCTAATAAGGCTGCCATTAATAAATATTCGGCGGCTAGGTCGATATTTAATTCCTGCATGAGTTCAATATAACTAATATATTGACGCGTAATTTCGGCGACAGGAATATCTAAAATATCTAAATTTTGCTTGCGGATTAAATACAATAATAAATCAAGCGGCCCTTCAAAGTTTTCTAAAAAGACCGCTAAGGCATCGGGAGGAATATATAAATCTTCGGGAAACTGTGTCATTACCTCGTTGTAAATACGCGCATGGGTCTGCCCACCAACAACATCAGCAGTAACAGACAACACATCAACCACTACAGGTACTGACACTAAAAATCACCGATAATTTAAGCCCATCGCACTGCGTACATCACGCAAGGTATCTTCTGCTACATCGGCGGCGCGTTCTGCACCTTCGGCCAATAAGCTAAAAATCAACTCAGGTTGCTCTTCGTACTCTAAGGCACGTTGACGCATAGGGGCTAATTCAGCATTAACTGCATCAATAACAGGTTTTTTGCACTCTAAACAACCGATACCTGCCGAACGACAACCTTGCTGCACCCATTGTTTGGTGCTGTCATCCGAATACACTTCATGCAATTGCCACACAGGACATACATCAGGATTCCCCACATCGGTACGACGTACTCGGGCAGGATCGGTTGGCATACGACGAATTTTTTGGTCAACGTCATCTGGTGCTTCACGTAGTGCAATGGTATTGCCATACGATTTAGACATTTTCTGACCATCTAAACCGGGCATTTTGGACGCAGGGGTTAATAAGGGGTGAGGCTCAGGCAAAATAATTTTACCGCCCCCCTCTAAAGAGCCTAATAAACGCTCTTTATCACCTAAAGTAATATTTTGCTGAGATTGCACTAAAGCGCGGGCCGTCGCCAATGCGTCTATATCGCCTAACTCTTGGTATTTTTTGCGTAAATCAACATACACTTTACTGGCTTTTTTGCCCATTTTGTTAATGGCGGCAGCGACTAAGTCTTCAAAGCCAATTTCTTTGCCAAACAAATGATTAAAACGACGTGCGACTTCGCGAGTTAATTCGATATGAGCAACTTGATCAGCGCCTACAGGCACTAAACCTGCACGATACAACAAAATATCAGCACTTTGTAATAAGGGATAACCCAAAAAGCCATAAGTGGCAAGGTCTTTTTCTTTGAGTTTTTCTTGTTGGTCTTTGTAGGTTGGTACACGTTCTAACCAAGAAAGTGGAGTCATCATCGACAACAACAAATGTAATTCGGCATGTTGTGGCATTTGTGATTGCACAAAAATAGTCGCCGCTTTAGGGTTTACACCTGCCGCCAACCAATCGACCACCATTGCAAATACACTTTGTCTAATAATACGCGGGTCTTCGTAGGCGGTTGTTAAAGCGTGCCAATCTGCCACAAAAAAGAAGCAATCATGCTCGTATTGTAATTTTGCCCAATTTTTTAGCACACCATGATAATGGCCTAAATGTAATTGACCCGTTGGGCGCATACCCGATAGCACACGTTGTGAAGAGGCGACCACCTACTAACTCCAATTTTTTGAAAGAGTAGCGATTATACAGGAGTTGTATGCTATATGGCGATTAAGAAAACTCTCTAAAAATAAAAAAGGCAGACCCTAAGGTCTGCCCAAAAACAAACAAAAACTAACCATAAACATGGAGAGGATGATACCTAAAAGAGGTAGCAACAGTTAGCCTTAATCCCATAAGACTAACCACCTTCCGATAGTACGCCCAATTATTTGTTAATTGCAAATGTTTTTTGCGATTATTTATAATATACAAATGCACATTATTAGTTAAACAAATGGACTAATATCGCCTGCGCCTTCTCTTATAATAACGGGGCTATCTTGTGTTAAATCAATCATAGTCGTGGCAATTAATGTACCAAAACCGCCGTTAATCACTAAATCTATTTGTTTACCAATACGCTCAACAATATCATCAGGGTCAAATAAAGGTTCAACTTCATTGGGTAATAATAAACTGGTGGTTAACATGGGCTCATTTAATTCGGCTAATAATGCCTGACAAATCGCATGATTAGGGACACGCAAACCAATTGTTTTGCGTTTAGGGTGCATTAAACGCCGCGGTACTTCGCTACTGGCCACCAAAATAAAGGTATAAGCCGCAGGTGTATGGGCTTTTAACAGCCTATAGGTTGCGTTATCAACTTTGGCATAGGTGGCAATTTCGGATAAATCACGACACATTAAGGTAAAATGATGTTTGTCGGACAAATCGCGCAGGCGAATAATACGCTCTAGCGCACTTTTATCACCCAAATGACAGCCTAGCGCATAGCCCGAATCGGTAGGATACGCCACCACTCCACCATCATTAATAATTTGTACCGCTTGTTTAATTAAACGCGCTTGCGGATTATCGGAATGAATATGAAAATACTGGGTCATGTTGTTTTGTCCTTAAATAACTGCCATACAGGTTGACAGTTTAATGGCAACTCGGCAAAACGTCCTAGTTTTATCCACGGCATATTAACACCATGATAATCACTGCCTTGTGAAGCATATAACTCAAAACGCTGCGCTAAGGCTGCTAGATTTTGAATAATATTAGGCTTTTCGTTGGCGGTACTCACTTCCATTGCTTGGCCACCTGCGGCTTTAAACTCAGCCAACAACGCCCGCAATTTGGTTTGTGACAAGCCATAACGTGCAGGATGTGCTAACACGGCTACACCGCCTGCGCCGACTATCCATGCAATCGCGGTTGTCATATCTGTCCACGGCATAGCAACTGTTGCGGGTTTGCCTGTACCTAAATATTTATCAAAGGCACGTTGCTGTGTGGCTACATGGCCAATATTTACTAAATGTTGGGCAAAATGAGCGCGGCCAACACGATTGGGGTTGCCACCTGCCAACGTTAATACCGCAGACCACGTATCTTTGACACCTAAGTCTTCTAGTTTTTGCGCGATTAATTGTCCGCGTTTGGCACGTGCTTGGGCTTGTTCGGCTAAGCCCGCCACTAAATCAGGCTGATTAACATTAATATTTAAGCCAATAATATGTACTAGCTGCTTATTCCAAATGGCCGAAACCTCTACCCCATCCAGTATTTTTAATGTTGTTTGATGCGCGGCTTGATGCGCCTCTGCCAAACCTAACACACTATCGTGGTCGGTCAATGCCAACACGCTAACGCCTGCATCAATAGCTTGCTGCACTAACTGTTGTGGGGTTTGTGTTCCATCAGAATACAAACTATGACAATGTAAATCGATTGAAGGCATGACAGATGTTCTAAAGATGTTTAAAATCGGGCAAATATGAGTTTTACTTTAACAAATTAGCTCACGCAAGTATCTTCTTTTTTATTTAAGCACCTCTTTATGAAACAATGGCTCGATTTTCTTCCCCTATTAGTATTTTTTGTTACCTTTAAAACATACGATATTTTTACCGCGACTAGCGTTTTAATTGCCAGTTCGATTGTGGTATATGGCGGTATGTGGCTGAAATATAAACACCTCGAAAATGGCCAAAAGATTACCCTAGTAGCGACGGTGTTATTTGGTAGTGCCACCCTATTATTGCATGATGAAGCCTATTTAAAATGGAAGGCTCCTATTATTAACTGGATTTTTGCAGCGGCATTTTTGGGTAGTATGTATATAGGCAAAGAGCCTTTAGTGCAAAAGATGCTAGGTGTAGCCTTTGATATGCCTGCAGCAGTATGGCGTAAACTCAATTGGGCATGGGTTGGCTTTTTTATTTTTGCAGGCGCAAGTAATGCCTATGTTGCCTTTAACTTTCAACAATATTGGGTCGACTTTAAAGTGTTTGGTAGTTTGGCAATGACCATCATTTTTATGATTGCTCAATTTGTTTTATTGTCACGCTATCTTAAACAAGACATTAATAGCCCTGAGGAAAAGTAACATGTGGTATGCCATTATTGCCGAAGATACTGCCAACTCCCTTGCTCAACGTCTTGAAGCACGCCCTGCTCATATAGCGCGTTTACAACAACTGCAAGCCGATGGGCGTTTATTTGTTGCAGGCCCACACCCTGCCATTGATAGCGAAAACCCTGCAGAAGCAGGTTTTACAGGCAGTTTAATTATTGCCGAATTTGCTAACTTAGCAGCTGCACAGGCATGGGCAGCCGATGACCCTTATATTGCGGCAGGTGTTTATCAACACGTCACCGTTAAACCCTTTAAAAAAGTATTACCATAATGACTAATACACAACATGCCAAAAAATCAACGCTGGGCATTTTATGGGGCGTGTTGTGTCTTTTAACAATCACAAGTGCCGTGGCACAAACACCACCTCTTCCCCCTGCATCTGCTACAAAACCGCCCGCCACAGTTACAGCAAAAAAAATAGACAGCAAAAAAACTGAAACCAAAACCACACCTGTTACAACAATTGCACCTGTAATAGTGGCCGCGCCTGTTGCCGAGTTTAGCCATGAGCAAAAATTACTCATTGAAAATGCCGAAAAACTTGACGCGCTTAATCGAGAGTTATTAGTACGCAATCAGCAATTACAACTCACTAACGAAAAGCTTTCTTTACAAGCCGAAATGTTCAAACATGACCGTTATTCCGAAGGCACACGCGATACGCTAGTCACTATTTTGTTAGGTATATTAGTGGGATGGTTTTTATCTAAAACTAAAAAACGCGCCCGTTATCGAGACTTTTAATTTAGATGCACATTCAAGCCGCAAAAATTGTATGGCAAGAGGGTTTACCTTACCTTGCTGCCCTTGATGATAGTTCTGTTTTGCACAGTATTGGCCTAAGCCAAACAATGCAGGTATTTTTAGAGGCTAATCATTTAGCCTCACGCTTTGTACAGCTTAAACCTAATGACTCATTTACCCTTGCCGAAATAGGCTTTGGCGCAGGCTTAAACTTTTTGGCCACATGGCAGTTATGGAATAACACTGCTAAAGAAGCAGATACATGGCTACATGTTGTATCTAGCGAACAGCATCCATTAACAGCCGAAGATTTAAATCAAGTTTTAGCTTTATGGCCTGAGCTACAAGAGTATGCTCAATTACTCTTACAGCAATATCCGCCTTTAACCGCAGGATGGCATCGCCTAATATTTGCCGAGTACCGTATTACGCTCACCTTGATTTTGGGTGATACGCACACTTTATTGCCCGATGTTGTTGCTAAGGTTGATGCATGGTTTTTAAATGCGTTTGCACTTAATAAAACACCTGATACTTGGCAAGATTTACTGGTACACGTTGCCACGTTAAGCAACATCGGCACCACATTAAGCACGACACAACACAATATCAAACACGCCCTAGAAGCAGTGGGTTTTAAGGTAAGCACACAACACACCATCACAACCGCCACCCTTGACACACACAAAACATTACCAGCCAACTGGCAAGACACTGCGCCTTTTTTATCTTCGGCTAAAAAAGCTTTGATTCTTGGTGCAGGTATTGCGGGGGTGAGTTGTGCGCGAGCTTTAGCCTTACGCGGTTGGCAAGTTACCGTGATTGAGCAAGCATCACACGCGATGTCGGCGGCCTCAGGCAACCCTGCGGCCATTATTTATCCTAAACTAGCACCACCGCATTTATCGGCGTGGCATTTTCAGCAACAAGCCTATTTATGGCTGTTAAATACACTTAAAGACGCTAAATTTAATGAGGTTTGGCAACAAACAGGTTTGTTATGGTTATTGGCAGGTAATCAACAACGCGAAGCCGAAAAGCTTAATAATCATCCGTGGCCAAGTAGCTTGGTACACAAAGTTAATGCTCAACAAGCGACGCAGATTGCAGGGTTAACCATTGATAGTGAGTGTTTATATTTTCCACAGGCAGGTTATTTACAACCACGTGCCTTAGCCGATATTTGGCTTAATCATCCTAATATTAATTGTATTTATAACACATCAATCGTTGAGCTAACCAAACAAACTCAAGAGTGGTTTGCCTTTGATGCACAGCAAAATATTATTGCCCAAGCACCTGTGGTGATTATTGCTAATGCCTTAGCTGCTCAACAATTAAGTGTGAGCCAAGATTTACCGTTAACTGCTGTTAGAGGGCAAATTGGCCAATTTGAAAGCACGTCGGCACTCTCCTCTTTAAAATCGGTGTTATGTTATGGTGGATATCTAACACCTGATTACAATAACAAACACTGTATTGGTGCCTCGTTTTGGCCTAAAAACACCAATATCGAGGTGACAGAAGCCGACCATTTACACAACCAACAGCTAGTGCAACACTTTTTGCCACAGCTTGCCGAAAACTTACCACCTATTAGCACATGGCAAGGCCGCGCTGCGTTACGCGCACAAACAACGGACTATTTACCGTTAGTGGGTGCTTTGCCTATTTATCAAAATTTTTGCCAAGATTATGCGGCCTTTAAACACGGCAAACAGGTGCATCAGTCGCCCGTTTACCATGAGGGTTTGTATGTGTCTTTAGGACATGGCTCAAAGGGCTTTTGTTATGCACCGTTGGCGGCCGAAGTCATTGCAGCACAATTAAATAACGAGCCATTGCCGATTGCTAAACAGGTATTACACGCCTTAAACCCTGCCCGATTTTGGGTCAAGCAGCTTAAACGTGGCACAATTAAAACACCAACATTCATTAACAACTAAAGCTTGCCCAGCAAGCCTGCTCTGCTTGAGCCAAAATCTGTTCATTTAAAACGATATACCCCATGTATTCAGATTTTATCAACCCAACAAAAGCCCCCCAAATTAAGGCCATTAAGGCTTCGGCAGGCATATCACGCGCAGCTTTTTTTTGTATCGCCATCACACAATAAGTCCAAATTGGGATTAATACTTGCGACTCAATCGCCTTACTTTTTTCATCTAAATATGGCACGTGGTCTTGTAGCTCCAAAAACCTAAATGCTAAAGGTTGAGTTTTAGAAAACAAACACAAACGCTGCCATAACAAGCTAAATAACTGGCGTGGATTAGCCTTAAAGTCAAAATCTGCTGGATTTAAGGTGTTATACAAACACTGTTTAGCCTGCTGAAATACCGCATTAACTAGTGCTTCTTTACTTGAAAAATAACGATAAATTGTGCCAGTGGCGACTCCAGCTAATTGTGCGACATCAGGCACAGCTGTACCGTGAAATCCCTTTTTGGCAAATAATTGCAATGCCGCCGCCAAAATTGCGTCTTGCTTTGCTTGTTGCTTCTCGTTTAACACTAGCTCATTTATAACCAACATATTTAACTCGATAATGAATACTTGTTCATTATCGACTTAACAGCCTAATTACGTCAAATTTTAATGTAGTACTATCGTGCTTTTTGGCACAAATAGACAATCTAGAAACTAGAAATTCGTGGTAATTTTGCATACAAGTTCTCACTCAATATACTGTCGGAAGTCATACTCATGAGTCAGTTTTTAGATGCAAGTCTGCCACTTATTATAGATGGCGAGCCACGTTTTGGTTATTTTGATGATTCTTTAGCCCTTATAAACAGTCAAGATTTTGAATACCAAACTCCCTTTGGCCAACCGCGCTCCGAGATGCAAAAGTGGCTTGGTCTTAAAGAGTTTCAATATTTTGGAGGTATGAGTGATACGCTGATTTTTGGTTGTGCGATTGCTCATTTGCGTTATGTGGCGGCGGCATTTGTGTATGTTTATGATATTAAACAACGCAAATTATGGTCACGCTCATGGCGCAGTCCCTTAGGATTAGGCTTTAATTTAGCTAATAATCCACGTCAAGGGCAATCTCATTTTAAAATTCCAATGGTGGTTGATATTCGTTTGGAATATCAGAATGAGCCACGCCAAAAAATACTCTTTATTAAATGCAAAGGCTTAGAAATTAATGCCGTTATGGACGAGCAAGATTTACAAGTCATGTCGCTATGTACTCAAACGGGTTATAACGGTTGGACATACACCTCTAAATCAGCAGGACAAGCTTTAAAAGGGACGGTTAAACTTGGCAAAACACAGCTTGATTTAGAAACCATCAAAGCCTACGGCAGCCTAGATTTTTCTACAGGTTATATGCGCCACGAAACATGGTGGAATTGGGCGTGTTCGGCAGGTGAAATTCAACAAGGAGCTCGTAAAGGACAACGAGTCGGTTTAAATTTATCAACAGGTGTCAACGAAACCAGCTTTAGCGAAAATTGTTTTTGGCTTAATGGTCAGTGTTATCCTCTGCATCATACACAATTTGAATTTGACCGCAAAGACACGCTTAAACCGTGGGCAATCACGGCAAATAACGGCGCACTCAGACTGCATTTTGAGCCAATGGGCATGCACCGCGAAAAAGTAAAAGCGATTTACTTAAACACGCACTTTAGACAAATGTTTGGTGAGTTTAAAGGGAGTATTGTTCTCAATGGTGAAGAAATCTGTTTAGATGGACTCAAAGGTTTTGTAGAAGACCAATATATTACTTGGTAAATGAGAAACATCATGCTTAAAATCTTCGTATTAACAATGAGTTTATGCTTTGCTACTAATGCCTTAGCCGCCACATGGGTTGGCACAACTACACCCAACATTAGCTTACCTGACCAAACAGGCAAACTCAGACAACTAAGTGACTTTAACGGCAAATGGTTAGTATTGTATTTTTATCCTAAAAATCACACGTCAGGTTGCACCGAAGAAGCCAAACGCTTTAAAGACAACTTTGCTCAATTTCAAAAACAAAATATTCAAATTGTGGGCGTTAGCTTAGATAGTGTAGCGTCTCACAAACAGTTTGCTCAAGATTTAAAGCTTCCTTTTACCTTGTTATCTGACAGTAACAAAGAGCTGTCTAAACAATTGGGCGTATTACAAGGCTTTGGTATGTTTAGTTTTGCCAGCCGAGAGACTTTTTTAATTGACCCTCAAGGGACAATTGTTTATCACTATGATAATGTAAGTCCACAAACACACGCCACGCAAATACTCCATGATGTGGCACAATTGTCTGCTACAAACAGGCAATAACTTAATGAACATTCGACTTTATGAATACAAACTCTAGATTATTAAAAAGCTTTGAGCGTTTGGGCTTATACCTGCGTACCTTATTATTTGATTTAAACTTTCAGCATTATATTAGCTTACAAATTATTCCCTTATGTTACCTATTAGTGTTAATTACCACCGCAGGTGGGCTCGCCTTTTTAGTCGTAACCCAATTTATGCAAAATATTTGGCTCGGCTTATTTTATTTGTGTGTCTCACCGATGGTATTTTTAATTTGGGTTTCTTTATGCCGAGTGATGTTAGAGTTATTGATTGTTGTTTTTAGAATTACGGCTCAACTCGACCATGTCTCAAGCATGAATGACTCTTTAGGTGAAGTGACGGCATTAACACGGCCTTTGTCACGTTTATTTCAACCTAAATCAGCGCGTCCAGTACGCACTAGCAGGCAAGACACACCGCCACCCACAAATAATCGGCGATAAGCCATTTTAATTAATATACAGTTGTATTTTTTAAGTTAATCGTTCATGATAGCCATGCTTAGCTTACTGAGGTGGTTATCAAATACTTCTCACCTCAATACTAATGCTTTTAGAGAACACCTATGAAATTATTATCCCTTAACAGTTGTTATGTTCCTGATGATTTAGACAGTGTGATTCAGTACGACTCTCAAAGTGAAGTAAATCCTGAAAGCGTGGGCATGAGCTTTAAACAGCGCAATAGTATTTGGAAAGCCACCGAAACCTTATATAAAACGGGCGCATCTCCTGCCATTACCTTGTGTGTCCGCCGTAAAGGGCAAATGGTATTAAATAGAGCTATTGGTTATGCCCGAGGCAATGGCCCAGAAGACACCGCACAAACCCCCAAAGTTTTAGCAACCCCCGACACGCGCATTTGTTTGTTTTCGGCTTCTAAAGTCGTTACCGCGATGCTGATTCACTTATTAGATGAAATGGGCGAAATAGACTTACTTGACCCTATTAGCCATTACATTCCCGAATACGGTGTTAATGGCAAAAAAGATGCCACTATTTACCACCTACTTGCACATCGCGGCGGCATTCCTAGTTTGCCCAAAGGCACAGACCCACAATTATTGTTTAATCCAGAAGCAGCATTAGATTTACTTTACAAAGCCAAACCGATTGCACCTAGCGGTCATCGGGTTGCGTATCATGCGCTGACCGCAGGTTATATATTAGGTGAAATAATTCAACGCGTGACAGGCAACAATGCACGCGAGTTTTTAGCACAAAAAATTAGCATCCCCATGGAAATGCCAAGTTTTAATTTTGGCGTAGCCCCTGAGTACCGCGACAAAGTTGCTTTAAATTACAGCACTGGACTTAAACCTGTTTTATTAGTTGATACATTTTTACGCAATATTATTGGTGGCTCAATGGAAGATGCCGAGCATTACACCAATGACCCTAAATTTATGGATACCATCTGCCCTGCTGGTAATATTTTTGCCACAGCCGAAGAATCAAGCCGCTTTTTTCAAATGTTGCTCGACGGTGGCCGCTATAAAGACACGCAAATTTTTGACTCTAAAACAATTCGTCGCGCCACTATCGAAGTTTCTCGCCCCGAAATGGATGCCAAACTGATATTACCGATGCGTTATGCCATGGGGCCGATGTTAGGCGCAAAACCTGTAGGTTTATATGGTTTTAACACTCCCAATGCCTTTGGTCATTTGGGCTATACCAGTATTTTTTGCTGGGCAGACCCCGACCGAGATATTGCGGTTAGTCTGTTAACCAGTGGTAAATTTTTGGTTGGTGCAGGCTTACCTGCGGTGATGAATTTAATTGCCACCATTAGTAAACAGTGTACAAATGTACGCTTACCCTAAAGACGAGTGCAGTTTGTCAAAAAACCGCTATAATCTTTCGATATATTTTTATAATTCGACCACAAGACCATTAATACAACTTGTGGTATTTATCGAGAAAACCCAAACAGCCTCGATGTAGTATCTCTTTTGTGGAGTTTAGTGAATGAGTCAGTCCAAACCGCCCATCAACTGGCTGCCTGCCATTGTGTTAACAGCAACACCGATTGCGGCATTAATACTTATTCCTTGGTATGCCATGCAACACGATTTTAGTACTGCGGCGTGGGTACTCATGGTGGTTTTTTTATACATGAATGGCTTGGGTATTACCGCAGGTTACCATCGTTTATGGGCGCATAAAGCCTATGAAGCGCATTGGTCTGTTCAAATTATTTTGATGTTATGGGGAACGGCCGCCATTCAAAATAGTATTTTAAATTGGGCTTCTGGACATCGAACGCATCATCGTTTTGTAGACGATGTCGACAAAGACCCCTACTCGGCTAAACGTGGTTTTTGGTTTTCACATATTGGTTGGATGTTACGCGATTATCCGTCTGGCACACCCGACTATAGCAATGCGCCTGATTTATTAAAAAACAAAGTGGTGATGTTTCAACATAAGCATTATTTAGCCTTAGTGTTACTGATGAATTTTGCTGTACCGATGTTAATTGGTTATTTAATCAATGACTTTTGGGGTGGCGTATTATTAGTTGGTTTATTACGTTTAGTGCTAAGTCACCATTTTACCTTCTTTATTAATTCACTTGCTCACATGTGGGGTAAACAACCCTACACCGACGAAAACACCGCCCGTGATAACTTTTGGATAGCGTTATTAACCTATGGTGAAGGCTATCATAACTTTCATCATATCTTTCAATATGACTACCGTAACGGTGTTAAGTGGTGGCAGTTTGACCCAACCAAATGGCTAATTTTAGCGTTGTCATGGGTCGGTTTAGCCTCTAACCTAAAACGTATTCCTAATTTTACGATTCGTAAAGCCGAATTGTTAATGCAGTTTAAACGTGCTCAACAACAACTCGAACAAAAAAGCAGTAAATTGCCTCATGTGGATATCGAGGCCCTTAAACAACGTATTGCCTTAGAGTACGATGCTTTTGTCGCAACCATGAATGAATGGGGCAAATTAAAAGAAGAATGGTATGCCGAGAAAAAACAAGCCGTGATGCAAAAATGGGAAGATGCCAGTTTTAAAACTCGTTTTAACGAGATGGAATACCGCTTAAAAATGCAAAACAAACGGATGCAGTTGTTGATGCAACAAATGATGTTGCCGCAAGTAACTACAAGTTAATCTGTTTGATGCGATAAGAAAGAGCTTTTTTAGGCTCTTTTTTATTGCGTATTAAATCAAGAACAAACAATAAATAATGATGGGCTTTCTCACAACAAGGCTTCGACTCAGCCAACGTAAAATCGTTCCCTGAGCGAAGGGCAATTTACTCTTTAATAAATACTGCTATTTTATCTAAAGCCTGACTTGAAGTATCTAACACTTGATTAAACATCTGAAAGTTATGCCACATACCCTCAAAAACTTGACAATCAATAGCCACTCCTGCCGCTTGCCCATATTCCGCCAAACGTAGCGCATCATCTAATAAAATCTCTTCACCACCCACCTGCACCAATATCTTTGGCAATCCTGTTAAATCGGCAAACAGAGGCGAGACACGCGCATCATTAGCGGCTATGTCACCCCGAAAACCATCCGCACCACGCTGCAAGGCATAAGCCGTAACCATTGGGTCACGGTGTTTATACTTCGTCACCGACGGCGCACTTAAGGTTAAATCAACAAACGGTGAAATCATAAACAAGCCCGCAGGTAAAGCTACGCCTTTATCCCTGAGCCGAATAGCCAAATTTAAAATGTGGGCGCAACCGCCTGAATCGCCCCCTAAAATAATATTTTGGGGCAAATAGCCCAAGGCTAATAACGCCTGATAAGCAGCCAAACCATCATCTAAAGCCGCAGGATACCGATGCTCGGGCGCTAAACGATAATCCAGCATATACACACTTGCACCGCTACGCGCACTTAACTCACTAGCCATTGCCCGATGAGTCGCTGCCGAACCTGCAAAAAATGCCCCACCATGAAAGTGTAAAATGACTTTTTTGGCATCGGCATTAAGATGCAAAAACTCGCAAGACACACCACCTAAAGTGGTTTTTTTGATGCTTAAACGGTTATCGGGTTGAAACAGTTTTGCGCCAAACTCCATGCCTGTACGCGCAAAAGAAACAGGAATCGGCAAACTACTCGGTAATTTAAACATCACACGCAAACTGGCTTTTACGACTTTTTTGGCAATCGCTTCTTTAAGGCTCATAACAATAATCTCTAACGTAAAGGCTGTGGACTGGCTTTAGCCACCACCCATTGCGAGACACTATTAAAATAATGGGCTACCGCAAATGGCAAAGGATAAATCACACGCGCTTTATTGTGTAAATAGGCGTTGATAATTTGTTGAGCGATGATGTTTGGCTCACCTGTGGGAATTAAGCGCGACACTAAACCTAGTTTGACTTGGCTACGCGCATGAGCTTCTAAACCCGAATGAACAGGGCCGGGATACACCGTCACCACATGAATACCGCGTTGCGATAACTCGTTATGGGCGATTTCGGAAGCCATCGCTAAACCTGCTTTTGCACCACTGTAATAGGCACAACCTGCAATCGGTACACGCCCTGCCATGCTGGCAATATTGATAATACAGCCACCTGTTTTCATATCAGTTAAAGCTAAATCCATTAATCGTAATGGACTAATTAAATTAACCGCTAATAGCTTCCATCCCAAACTCCAGCCCGTGCCTTGAAAACTAATAATATCCATAATACCCGCACAGTTAATTAAAATATCGACTGCGCCGTACTTGGCAATTACTTGTTGCCAACCTTCGGCTAAAGATTCGGGTTGAAATAAATCCCACAACCCATAGTCAGCTTTAGCACCTAATACGCGCACTTTTTCGATTAAAGCCGCTTCGTTAATATCGACCAAGGTAAAATGTGCATGAGGAAATTGTTGAGCAAATGCTTGCGTTAGTGCTGAGCCAATGGCACCTGCTGCGCCCGTAATTAAAATATGTTGAGGTGTTTTCATACTGTCTCTCCTGTGGTCACAATATATTCATTCATATTAAAGATACTGTTGCTTGTCTGTGGTGATGCGCCATAATTTTGCTTGCTGATCCCACGCAGAATCGGTCTTTTCTTGCTGCATGTGAATATGAGGAATCACGACATAATCATGCGCAGTTTGTTGCAAATAGGCTTTAATTTCGGCTTGTTCAGCAAAAACACGACTCCAACTAGGGTTTGGTGCAAAGGAGTAAGAATACAAGGCCGATGGCACATCACAGGCACAACTCTGGTAAGTATTTTCGCGCCATACTCCACCTAACTCATTGGATTTTTCTAAGACGATAAAATCAGTAATGCCTGCCTCGCGTAATTTGATTGCCGCGCCCAAACCTGCAAAACCACTCCCAATAACAATCACTTGCCACACTTTAGACTTTGCATTTGGCATCTTTGTTTTTGCCACCGACGCTATATTTTCTTCAATAACGCTCATGTCTTTGCTCTCCATCAAGACAAACAAAATAAAGCACGGACGTACAATTCAACATCGGAATACATTGTCATTATTTGAATTTTATGTCAATTACTAATTTTATTGTGTATTATTTAAAAATAAGTTTTTAAAAAGATCGTATAAACCTCTATGAACGATACAACTTCTCTTTCTCGTGCCGAGCGTAACCGCTTACAACTCCGTGCAGATATTATTCAGGCGGCGTTTATTGAGTTTTCTGAGCGTGGTTATCATCAAACCGCAATTGCAGATATTGCCAAACGGCTAGGCATTGGTCATGGCACGTTTTATCGTCATTTTGAAAATAAACGCGACATTCTTGAACACGTCATTGATGATGTGACCCAAAAAATCACCGCCGCTTTAGTGGCCGAAAATGCACCCACAGCGGTTAATTCATTGGCAGAATATCGGGTACAGTGTGCGCGTATTGGTCAAGGTTTGGCACAAATTTTTGCCGAAAATCCTGCAATGGCACGTTTGGTGTTGTTAGAAGCCACGTCTATTGATAAAGAAATGACACAACGATTAATGAACTTACTGGATTGGGGTGGTCAATTGGTGGCTGCGTATATGGCGCATGGCGTACGGCAAGGATTTTTTAGAGCTGATTTAGATGTAACTTCAACGGGTCATGCGGTTGTTGGCATGATTTTGATTAGTGCCTTGCGTTTTTTAACCAATCCAAGTGATTTAAGCGAACAAAAGCGTTTTGCTGAAGCGATTCAACGAGTATTGATTGATGGTATTGCGCCGCGTTAGGTTATTTAACCACTATTTGCTCCAGCACGCTTTGCTGCTGCCTGCCGCAGGCCTCACTTTTGTTTCGACAAAAGTAAGCAAAACCATTTATGACGCAAAACTCGGCATCCATGCCTCAAACAGTTGCGCCACCGCATCCCTGCAAAAGCACTATTGAGTAATCCATGACCACTGTTATCATCGCCGAAAAACCTTCTGTAGCCAATGAACTGGCTAAATATTTAGGTCATGCTCAACGTGCCGATGGTTATATTTCGGTCAACAATTATCGGGTAACGTGGTGCTTCGGTCACTTATTAACGCTGGCCGAACCCCACGTTTATGATGAAAAATACAAAAAATGGCGCGCCGATGATTTGCCCATTTTACCGCCAGACATTAAAATCATTGCCAAAGACGATGCAGGTATTCGCAAACAATTAAAAATCATTGGCAGTTTACTCAAAGAATCTGATGACGTGATTCACGCAGGTGACCCTGACCGTGAAGGCCAATTATTAGTCGATTGGGTGTTACAACATCATAAAAATCGTAAACCCGTCAAACGCTTATGGTTAGCTGCTCAAGACAGTGCTTCCATTCAAAAAGCCTTACGCAACTTACAGAGTAATTTACAGTACGCCCCCCTGTTTCAAGCCGCACAAACACGATCTATTGCCGATTGGTTAGTTGGCATGAATCTATCACGCGCGTTTACGTTGGCGGCACAAAAACATGGCTATCGCGGTGTCGTCAGTATTGGTCGAGTGCAAACACCAACGCTGGCTCTCATTGCCATGCGTGACCATGACATTGAAACCTTTGTTAGAAAAACCTACTATGTGCCAATGGTTCATGTGGCTGTAGAAAAAGGCAGCTTTTGGGCAACATGGATTGCGCCTGAATCACTCAAAGACCGTTATGTAGATGGTAAAATTACCGATTTAGAATTTGCCAACACCATATTACAAATCCCTGAAACGGGCGTGATTAGTCTATTAGAAAAGAAGAAATTACACACTGCCCCACCCTTACCATATCGTCTCTCACGCTTACAAAAAGATGCTAGTGCGCGTTTTGGCCTGAAAGCCGATGAAGTGTTAACCATTTGCCAAAGTTTGTATGAAGATTACAAGCTCACTTCTTATCCGCGTACCGACTGTGATTATTTGCCTGAATCGCAACATAGCGAAGCACGAGACATCTTAGCGGCGTTAACGCACATTTACCCCACTCTTGCTCCCTTTGTACAACAAGCAAATACATCATTAAAATCAAGCGCATGGAACGATAAAAAAGTCACCGCGCATCATGCCATTATTCCTGTGCGGGGTAATGGAGCAACCTATGTTCAATTAAAAGACAAAGAACAAAAAGTCTATGATTTGATTGCTCGTGCTTATCTTGCTCAGTTCTTTCCTGCCTATGAATTTGAAAAAACGGACGTTGAAACAACATTTGGCCAGCAACGCTTTAAAGCAACGGGTAATATTCCGTTAAAAGAAGGTTGGAAGGTGTTATATCCTCCTCATAAAGCCAAGACTAAAACTGACGATAGCAACAATTCCGATACTGACGACAAAGAACCTGAACAAGCCTTACCGCCGATACTGTTAGGGGAAACAGCACATAAATTGGCCACCGAAGCGCGCCAAAAACAAACGCATCCGCCAAAAACCTATACCGATGGTACGCTGATTAGTGATATGGAAAGTGTGCATCGTGTTGTTGCCTCTAAAACCAAAGATATTGATAACAAATGGTTAAAACTACTCAAAGAAAATGCAGGTTTAGGTACAGAAGCCACACGCGCAGGCATTTTAAAAACCTTGTTCGATAGAGGCTTTATTGAACGGACAGGTAAAAATATCACCGCCACCACAACAGGCCGCGAGTTAATTAAAGCCCTACCAAAAGAAGTGAAAAGCCCGATTGCCACGGCGATGATGGAGCAAGAATTAGCGGCAATAGAAAAAGAAGGACTCGACCCAGAAGTCTTTTTAGCCAAACAACGAGCCAGTATTGAAAAGCTAATTGGCATTGCAGCGGCGGCAACCATTTTGCTGAGTAGTCCTGAAGCTAAAAGTGACGCACCAACTAAGGCCAAACGAGCAACGAAAACTAAATCAGCAAGCACAAAAACAACAGCAGCCACCGCTAAAAAACCACGCGCTAAAGCCAAAGCAAGCACAGCAACCTCAACAGAAAAAAACTGTCCTGAATGTCAAAAACCGATGATTTTGCGGGCGCGTAAAAGTGATGGCCAAAACTTTTGGGGCTGTTCGGGCTTTCCGAGTTGTAGATGTGTGGAACAGGCTTCTTAAAAAAACGACTACAGATAAATATCTGCTTCTTTAGCAATGATCTGAATACCTGCCAATCCGCTGATCGTCAAATTGATCTGCCATGCTAATTTTGCTGAGTAATTAGAAATTCTCTGCCCATTTATCCCAAAATTCTGGCTCGTCGTGATGTTTATTTCTCAAGGCGCGCTCTAATGGCAGATAACAAAACATGACTCCTTGAATGCGAAAGCTGCCATCAGCACATTCTAAATGCTCACTAACTTTTCTGTAATCAGGATGGTTTTCATCGTATGGAACATCTATATACAATTGACCATGATAGGAGGAAAAACTGTGTTCACTGGCAACATTACCGCAAGGCGTAATTTTTATATTATTCAAATCAAACCATGCTATTAAATTTTTTCTGACCGCCCGCATTTCAAAGTCAAAGTCTGGAAATACTTTTTCATCAAAGATAATATAGAGAACATCCCTACCTTTATCTCTGGCAATTTTGTCGATATGCTCTATAAGCATTGGCATATTTTTAACCCCTTCTCTGTTCAAGCCAACTGGTTGTCCTGACTAATCAAGCACCCAACCTGCGTTTAATAACTCATCTACCGAATTAAACGGGTAGATTTCGCCTGTTCTTCTGTCGGTTAAGTGCAGTTTGTTGGCTAAATAATCGGCAAGGCTCATTTCGGCGAAACCATTATCACTTTTGAAGTAGATAGCATCTGCAAGAGGAATAAATTCGCCTTTACCTTCTAGTGTATCGCGTGTTTCTTGTTGCAATTCGTTAGACCACATGAAATTTCTCCATTAACCAGCGTAAGCCGTCATCTTCATTATCAACACAAGTAACTATCTCTTTATTGGCATGAACTTCACGGACAACACACCACTGCCCTTTGTGCTTCTCTACTTTATATACACCAGCGGCGGCAGAATCTGCCCACGGTTGCCATAATTCTGGCTGATTAGCGATTGTTTGCCAATCGGGATGTTGCCAGTTAATCACTCGTTCGCCTTCATTCAGCGACTCAAATAATCCTTTTTGCTCTAGCAGTGCAATGAGGTTTAGCACTTTGTCATAGCTTAGCAAAAAATTACGTTGAATAACGCTCATAGGAATGCGTTTGTAACCGAAAATAATAGCTTTTAGAGTGTTGAGTTGTTCGGTTTGTGGCATGGTGGGTATCCTTGAGCGGGAGGGATTGCTCAAGGATAGAGGGTGATGTGACAGAATGGTGTGGATTAAACCGCTTAGAAAGTAGCTATAATAAAATCTATGATTTTTTCTTTGCGTTTTTGAATAATTTGCCTATCCCATGTTCCGTTTTCGGGAACTAAGCGTTGGATTTCTCGTTGCTGCGCCAAAGCTGTATAAGTTTTATGCTTTTCAGGGAAGGAAATATTACCAATAGAACAGTTGTGTGATTTAGATACCAAAAGATAATTGCCTAGGCAATTAAGATATTGATTTCTAAAGTCCTCATCATATTTATCATAACCATGAATTTGTGCTGTTGGCTCAGTGGATGGTGCAATATGCTCTAGCTCTGGACGATCAATTTTGTCATAGCGACAGAAAAAATAGCCTGACTTCTCTTGGCTCTCTAAGTGATTTTCATATTTCCAAAGCAAAAACTTCGCAACAGAATGATTTAAGCCACCTTGTATGACTTTTCCAAGCTCTGCATTATTCCAGTATGCCCACCACCAATTTGAAACATTTTTCATCCAATTAATATGGTCAATAATCGGCTGAATAGATTTATTTTCTACCGTAAAATTAACAAATACCGTATTTAATCGTGTCGATATGTCCGCTCTAGTACCAATCAGCCTATCTCGCAAGACTAGACTCTCTAAAGCCATACATAGCTTACCAATTTCTTGAGTATTTAAATTTAAACGATAGGCTTTAAGGATAAATGGCAGAGCAACTGATATTCCACCCAACGTCACTAAAGAGTGAATTTGATAGTTATCGCGTTCATCTGCACCAAAAAACTGCTTAAGATGATTAAAGCTAAGCTCTAATTCATGAGAGAATTGGATGATAAATCTCACACCCTCTAGCTTTAATGACAAACGCTCATTGATAAATACTAACGTATCAATATCTGACAATGTGTTTTTATACACACGCAAGGTATAACGCAACACACTATCCTCATCCATTTTATAACCAATGGATGAAATAGACTTGTAAATGGCAGAGAAGCGATTGGTCACTTCCGTAATAAGATTTTGGCTATTATTTCCACCATATAAATGAATATGGTGCATAAATTGAGCTTTAATCAACTCTAGTTTTGATGGCTTTTTACCACGACTATTTTGAAAAATAAACATTTGAATCGCTTCTGATTCGTGCGCGACTGTGTGCGTTGTACAAGCTGCATTTACAACCACGTCAAGTAGCCTACAAAGATACTCGGCATCCTTCTCTGCTAGTACATGATTAAAATAATCAAAAGCCTCCACAATTCGCTTAGCCGATTCTGTTTCCAAGCCAGTTTTATCTTTTTTTACTTGATTAATAACATAATCTTGAAAAAGCTGATCGTCGTAACTCACTGTTCTAAAAGAAGGTTTATTTTCCGCCTCTTCTTTGACCATATCTCTAAAATAGATTTTCTGTTGGCCTGATAATTGCTGCTCTTGCATAAACTTCAAACGCACAAACAAGGCAGACAAAAATATGACGATAGTAGTTAACCTTTGTTGACCATCAACAACATAAAACTGCCCTTTTTTTTGCTCAAATAAAAAATGACCAAAATAATAAGGCGAGTCTGTACCACTTTGACTGTACTCTTCCAAATCAGACAAAAAAACATCTATATGCTTTTGCTCACTCGGCTTATTGGGGACTTCCCAAGAGTAAGCGCGCTGATAAGAAGGGACAATAATACCCTCAGCCGAACGCATCATTTTTCTAATAGTCGTTGACGCTTCCATGAATTACCCCTTTTATTTATTAAGCCTAACAAAACCATATAAGAGCAACAAATGTACTAGGCATTAATAATAAAAGCCACCCTTAATCAACCCCGCAATCTAAAGCCTTTGTTACAAAATTTTATGTAAATTACATCGTATGTTTCATAATAAATTATCCACTCGACAAAATGTGTTGAATACGATTTTATGGATAGTTTTTTAGCATGGTTTGAATTTATTGATGTAGTTTTCTAACATCACCTCTAGTCCTAACGTTTTAAAAAGGCATGACACTTTGGGCGTTATCATGCCTTTTTAAATCAAAAAACTAACGTAACACCCAACCATCAGCTAACAACAAATCAACGGTATTATATTGACGTAAGCGGCCATACGGCATAACGGACAAACATAATAAGTTCGACATATAGTCATGCACTGTCATAATCGCAACTTCCCCACGCAGATTTTTAAAGTAAATTTCTGTTTTTGCTAAATCTTTGGGTAAAGAAGCAGGGCGTTTTGCCATCAATACTTGACGAGTTTCTTGTTGAATAGCCAACGACCATTGGCGATGGGCTTGCTTGATGACACGAGAAGATTGAGGCTGTGTAAAGGTAAACATAAAATACTCCAAACGATAAACAATAAAGACCCCTTACATCCCAAGCTATTGGGCTGCATGACTCTAATGATATGTTTGGGTATTTTGTAAGTTAGCGCGTTTAGTCCAATCTCCACCCTGCTATTAATAGGTCTTCAACATCATCAAACTGTTGAGTTTGTCCATTTACTCGGTCTGTTAAAATAAGTTTTTCGCTCAAATAGTGATTTAAACTCATTGTAGCAAATTGGCCATTGTGATTTTTAAAGGCTATTTGCTCCCCCATTGGCACAAAATTACCTTTCCCTGCTAATACATCTCTTGTTTGCTGCTCTAAGGTTTCGGTCATTTCAACGTACTCCTCTAACCACGACAACCCTTCTTCCAAACTCTCAACCTGTGCTAAAAGTTGCTTATCTTGGCCGTTATATTGTTGAAAAACACAATATTTATCATCAACATCATCAATCGTATAACGTGGTCTAGCCGCCGATTTTGCCCAAGGCTGCCATAAGTCACGCCGTAAAGCGATTTCTTGCCAATCAGAATACTGCCAATTGATAACGCGTTGTTTTTGCTCATCTAAAGGCCATGGCGCAATTAACCCTGCTTGCTCTAATGGCTCATATAGTTGCAAGGCCTTTTGATAACTCACTTTAAACAAGCGTTGAATAATAGAAACTGGTGTGCTTTTATAGCCATAAACAATGGCTTTGATAGTAGTTTGCTGCTCATTGAGATTCATTTTTAAAACTGCAAATTCAAAATCGGCAAATGACCATGTTTTAATACAAAAGCCACTAATAATTGCTTTTCTACCAACTCGGGTAATAAGGTCTTAGCACTCAAATTATCACTTACACATTCAATAGGATAAATCACAATTTTTCCTTGAGAAAGTTGATTTTTGACATCATCAGAAATTGATGGCACAGAATGCCAACGATGATTTTCGAATGTTTCGACTGTTAAAATTTTCATTCCAAAATGGCTTTTAATTCGCTCACAAAGATTTTTTTGCGTTTTGCCTACATACAGCAACTTACCACTTGCTTGCTCTAAAGGCACATTCCAATTTTTACTCTCTTGATGTTCAAGCAACAAATAAACGCCGCTGAGTTCCCATGCGTGGTAAACCTGTGCCATTCCTTCAGATAACAGCATCGGCTGCTTAATTTGGTAACTGATATTGCCTAAAGCAGACGGTTTACTGAACATCTCATCTAAAACTTGTTTAATGTTCATAATACGGCCTATAAACTAATTCACACATTGATTAGATTAACGATAAATCCCTTCCAAAATATGCTCATACTCTAAGCCTTCCCATGAGGAGCTGGCCATTGCACTAATGTCATATTGCTTACCATCTGGCGTGATTACCCATTCAACTTCAACACCATCACCTACTTGCCAAGACTGCGCCAAAAATGCCTCTGCTGTATCTTCTAAATAATGTGACCAGTTGGCATTGTTTTGACATTTAGGAACCCACCAAATAGTTCCACCTGCCACGCTTGCCTCTTCTAACACACAACCATATTTATCATTTAGATTTTTAATCGTTGGGCTATCATGGCCTTGTTTAGCAACCAATAACTGCATATATCTAATTTGCAATTCTTCTTGCTGATATATCTTTAAGCTTTTACTTCGTTGTTGTGTCTCTTCAATCACCGAATCATGTAAATCTTGCGAAATGTGTCCTGTAAAACGCACAATTCGCTCACCTTTTTTACCCGTCAGTGCTTCCCATTTAGCATCATCAAAAGATGCGTCAAATACTTGCCCTATGGTTGATTTGTTGTAATCAGCCATTACGCCTCCTTTGACTAAAGTCACATCACTATTTGTACAAGCAGACACCAAACCGCACAAGAGAATTATTAAATAGTTAATCGCTTTCATCATTTTTCTCGTTAATGTAAAAATCTAGTCTTTACATTATCAACAGCTATCCGACAAAATGAGTTGAATACGACTTTATGTGTGATAGTTTTTGAGCAT
>ERZ724517.136-NODE-136-length-43776-cov-10.341666_pt1 | contig 43776 bp, 36 predicted proteins | sample MGYA00376050_ERZ724517 | MGnify/ENA primary metagenome ERZ724517 (study PRJEB28724, sample SAMN07190886) | activated sludge metagenome | isolation source: activated sludge of sewage treatment plant in Hong Hong | place: USA: Christiansburg, Virginia | collected... | reverse complement strand
GTATTGCTACCGGTGCGATATACGATGGTCACCGGGCTAACTGTTCTGGGGCTCTTGTATTTTGATAAAATCAACGTCGCTGACGCAGCCGGCAAAATGGACTTCGAAAAAGTACTTCCAGCTGTGGTGAATCAATTTCTTCCTGTCGGAATTCTTGGTTTGGTTTTTACAGGATTACTTGGTGCTTTTATGGGTACTTTCTCAGGAACGCTCAATGCTGCTCAGGCATACATCGTCAACGATATTTATCTGAAATATTTCAAAAAAGATGCTTCTACCAATCAGATAATGCGAATGAATTATTTGTCCGGAGTCGTGGTCGTATTATTGGGTATAATACTTGGTTTTTTTGCCAAAGATGTCAACAGCATTCTTCAATGGATCGTAGGAGCCTTATACGGCGGCTATATCGCCTCGAATATGTTTAAATGGTATTGGTGGAGATTTAATGCAAACGGTTTTTTCTGGGGTATGGCAAGTGGTATCGCTGCAGCATTGTGCTTCCCTCTTATTTTCCCTGATACTTTGCCTTTATACGTTTGGCCTTTATTGTTTCTAATATCTGTGATTGGAGCAGTTGTGGGCACTTATACAGCTCCGCCGGTCGAAAAGGAAACACTTATAAGTTTTTATAAAACAGTCAAACCTTGGGGTTTTTGGCGACCTGTGCACTCCATGGTCATGGAGGAAGATCCTGAATTTGTACCCAATAAAAGATTCAAACTGGATATGTTCAATGTCGTTTTGGGCATAATTGTCCAATGCTGTTTAACATTACTGCCTATGTACATCATATTATGGATGAAGTTACCTCTACTTATGGTTATCATTTTGATTGCAATTATTTCCGTCATTTTGAAACGCACATGGTGGAATAAATTAGAAGATTAATAATTTAAATATTATGAAAAATAAAGAATTTCAGGATAGATTGGTTGCTCTTCAGGAACGTTATGAAAAGTTGATTAATAGAAATAATGAAAGAGCTGAGATTGGAAATGGCATTTTCAACAGATTTAAATACCCGGTATTAACTTCGGAACATACACCTCTTCATTGGAAGTATGATCTTAATCCGATGACAAATCCATTTCTAATGGAGAGAATTGGTGTAAATGCTGTATTTAATGCCGGCGCAATTAAATTCAACGGAAAATATGTCATGGTGGCGAGAGTAGAAGGAAATGACAGAAAATCTTTTTTTGGAATTGCCGAAAGCCCTAATGGCATTGATAAATTTGAGTTTTGGAATCGACCGATTTCAATCCCGGAATCAGATGTTCCTGATGCCAATATTTATGACATGCGACTCATCGAACATGAAGATGGATGGATATATGGTGTTTTTTGCACTGAAAGAAGGAAAACTGATGTTCCACCATCTGATACTTCATCTGCTGTGGCTCAATGTGGCATCGTGCGCACTAAAGACCTTGTAGAGTGGGAGAGATTAGAAGACTTGACTACTTCTTCTTCCCAACAGCGAAATGTTGTTTTGCATCCGGAATTTGTAAATGGTAAATACGCCTTTTATACCCGCCCGCAGGATGGTTTTATAGATCCTGGCTCCGGTGGTGGTATAGCCTTTGGATTATCTGAAAAAATAAATCCTGCTATTGTTGTGGACCAAAAAGTCGTTGATAGTAGAATTTATCATACGATCAATGAGGCAAAAAATGGGTTGGGTCCGGGACCAATTAAGACAGAGAAAGGTTGGTTGCATCTGGCGCATGGCGTTCGAAATACAGCAGCCGGACTTAGATACGTGTTATATCTCTTTATGACAGATCTACAAGACCTTTCTAAAATAATTCATAAACCAGGTGGATATTTCATGGCACCTGAGGGGGATGAAAGGGTAGGAGATGTGAGTAACGTATTATTTAGCAGTGGTTGGATATCCGATGATGATGGAAGTGTTTACATTTATTACGCTTCTTCTGATTCGAGAATGCATGTGGCGACTTCAACTATAGAGAGATTGTGTGATTATGTAATAAATACACCTGAAGATAAATTCTCTTCCAAGGAATCTGTTTTATCAATTAACGCACTTATCGATGCCAATGAACTCTATTTGGATGAGAAAAACGAAGCAGTAAATGATTCAATTAAAGTTCCGGCCGGCGAATTTGTTTCTTCTAAAGAATAATTAGAATTAAATATGTTAGATTTTAGAAGCTTGTCCGACAAAGGTATAGCGAAGGCGGGGTAGATGTTAGATGGTGTTCCTTCAAAAAATTGAACCTTTTGACTTCTAAATCAATAAAAAGTTTTTATGAATCAGTTTACAAACGACCATCTACCTTCTAAAATCAGCCATCTACCTTTGTTTATTAACTGGCAAAACTTAAATAATTCAACTTTTGTTACAAATTAATTTAATTCTATTGAATATTTTATCAGAAGAATTTGAGGCGGAATTAGATAATATTTTGAGTTTCTGGGAACAAAACTCAGTTGACGAAATAAATGGGGGATTTATTGGGCAAATCGATGAGAATAATGTCAGGAATTATGAGGCCAGTAAAGGGCTTATCTTGAATGCACGGATTTTATGGACTTTTTCTGCGGCATACAAGCAAACCAAAAATCAAACCCATTTTGAACTGGCACAAAGAGCTTACCAATATTTAATTACCTATTTTTATGACAAATTAAATAAAGGTTTCTATTGGTTATTAAGTCCTGATGGGAAAGTAATTGACGGTAAAAAACACATTTATTCTCAAACATTTGTGATCTATGGATTGAGCGAATATTATACCATTTCGCATGATCAAAATGCATTAGATTTAGCGATAGAAATATATCATCTGATCGTAGAAAAGAGCAAAGATCTTGTCAATGGTGGTTATACAGAGGCTTTTTCTGCCGATTGGAAAGAACTATCAGACTTGCGGTTGAGCGATAAAGATGTCAACGTTCAGAAAACTATGAATACCCATTTGCACATCGTTGAGGCTTTCGCCAATTTATATGAATCCTGGGCTGATGAAGAGTTGAAAAGCGAAATTATATCAATTCTATATTTAATTAATGAAAAATTTATAGACCATAAATCCGGACATTTAAAGTTATTTTTTGATAATAAATGGCAGGATCATACGGATGTAATTTCCTATGGTCATGATGTGGAAGCCTCATGGTTGTTGCTTAGGTGCGCCGAAATAGTTGAGGATGATAAATTGATTGAAGTATACAAGGAGGTTGCAATTAAATTAATGGACTCCTCCATTTCTGCCATTGATGCGGATGGTGGACTCTGGTATGAAAAAGAAATTAATTCAGGAGCATTCGTCAAGGAAAAACATTGGTGGCCACAGTCAGAGTTTGTTATTGGTGCCATGAATGCGTATCAATTAACTTCAGATAATAAATATTTAAATTATTGTAAAAATAATTGGACATTTATCAAAGAAAAAATGATCAACCCAACAGGGGAATGGTTTTGGGGAATAGGCGAAGACTATCTTCCGATGGCGAATCAGGATAAAGCAGGCTTTTGGAAATGCCCTTACCATAATGCCAGAATGTGCCTGGAATTAATTAATAGATTAAAAAGCAAAGAAATAACTATATGAAACATTTAATAACATTTTTATTAATGGCAGGATTAGCTTCCACAGGGACCTCTCAAAATCATGCAGCTGAAGTAGAATCGCTTTTGAAAAAAATGACGATTGAAGAAAAAATAGGGCAGATGACCCAAGTCACCATAGGTGCGGTAGGCAACGGAAAAGAAGGGGAAACTGACGCAGTTAAATTAAAGGAAGCAATTCAGAAATACCACATTGGCTCAATTTTAAATGTTGACCAACATGCCATGTCGGTAGCTGAATGGCACAGAATGCTTACTGCGATTCAAGACGAGGCCATGAAATCGAGGTTAGAGATTCCGATTATTTATGGTTTGGATGCCATTCATGGACAAACATATACTTTGGAATCAACCTTATTTCCACAAAATATTGCAATAGCAGCAAGTCGAAATATTGGCATTGCTAAAAAGGCTGCGAAGATAACAGCAGCAGAGTTGAGGGCCAGTGGTGTAAGATGGAATTTCGGGCCTATGCTGGATTGCGGAAGACAGGTTTATTGGTCCAGATTTCCTGAATCTTATGGGGAAGATACCTACATTGGCAAGGTCATGGGATCGGCAGCTGTAAAAGGTTATGAAGAGGATGGACTTGGCAAAACAACTTCGGTAGCCAGTTGTATGAAACATTACATGGGCTATTCTAACCCACGAAATGGTAAAGATCGAACTCCGGCTTACATTCCCGAAATAGAATTACGAGAACATTATTTGCCACAATTCAGAGACGCGGTTGCAAGTGGTGCATCATCAGTCATGATTAATTCATCCTTGATCAATGGTGTTCCGACACATGGTGATAAATATTTATTAACAAATGTGCTGCGAAAGGAGCTTGGATTCAAGGGTGTTGCCGTTTCTGATTGGGAAGACATCAAAAGATTGTATACATGGCACAAAGTGGCATCATCGCCCTTGGATGCGGTAGTTATTGGCGTCAACGCAGGTGTGGATATGAGCATGGTGCCTTATGACTTTTCCTTTGCAACTTTACTTTTGGAAGCAGTCAATAAGAAATTGGTTTCTATGGAAAGAATTGACGAGGCTGTCCGCAGAATCCTCACAATGAAATATAATGTTGGACTATTTGCCAATCCCTATCCTGAAAAGGAGGCAATAGGGCAGTTTGGCAAACCTGAATATAAGGATTTTGCTTTCGAGGCAGCAGCTGAAGCTACGACTTTATTAAAAAATACGAACAATATTTTGCCCTTAAAACCTGGCATAAAAATCCTAGTTGCAGGACCATCAGCTCAGAGCAAGGCTGCATTAAACGGCGCCTGGAGTTATACCTGGCAGGGAAAGGATGAAAAGTGGTATCCTGAGTCAGAATTAACTATTCTGGAGGCATTTCAACAAAAAATTGGAAGGGAGAATGTAATTACAACTTCCGGAATAGGCTATGATGATCCAGCAAATTTTGAAGTCAAAGCTTTAAGAGATGCAGCGCAGAATGTGGATGCTGTCGTGTTGTGTCTTGGGGAGAATGCTTATGCTGAAAGCCCGGGGAATATTTTTACGTTAGATATGCCGACAGAACAGAAAGAACTAATTAGAGCAGCAAAATCGAGTGGGAAGCCTGTAATTGTAGTATTGAACCAAGGTCGACCTTTATTTATCACAGATATGGTCAATGAAATGGACGCGATTTTATTGGCTTACTGGTCGGGAAGTGGGGGAGCGAAGGCAATCGTTTCGACTATCATGGGTGATAATAATCCCAGCGGAATTTTGCCCTTTTCGTATCCAAAATACCCAGGAGATATTGTGTTATACGACCATATTTTCACAGAAACAATCAGAGAGGTCTTTAATAATAATGTAGGAACAGGTTATGATCCGCTATTTGCATTTGGGTTCGGGTTGAGTTATACTACCTTTGAATACAGCGATCTGAAGCTATCTGATAATAAGATGTCCGCAAATACAACCATCAAAGTCAGTGTCACTGTTCAAAACACTGGCACAAAGCAAGGAAAACATTCAGTTGAGTTATACACACATGATCAATACGCTTCCATCGCGCCGAGTGTCAGACGACTTCGTGCCTTCCAAAAGATCGAACTGAAGGCCGGTGAAAAAAAGACTGTTACTTTCGATTTGAATGCTGAAGATCTTGAATTCGTGAATGCTCAGTTAAAAAGAGTTACAGAACCGGGGGAATTTGATGTGATGATTGGAGAGTTGAAGGGGACATTTGATTATAGATAGGTTAATTATCTTCTTAAAAACTATTAATACTCAACTTATATTCTCTACGCCATAATCTATAAGTAAAATAAAAGAGCGATAATATCATCAGTCCATAAATAACAAAACGTGGTCTTTGCACTATTTCTCTATATGAATTGTAAATAGCAACATTATAGAATTGGCAAAGATTATGAATGGTAGCTAAAAAACTTGCGAAAATTACGAATCGTATTAACACATATCCGGCATGTGCCAAAAGCATATTTTTGTTTTTTGGGGTTGTATAAAAAATTTCAAGAAAGCGCCCTTTTTCATTAAAATACATTTCTGAAACAAAGTCAGTCAGTTTGTCTGGTTTCGATACCTTCATTAAATGTGAATACTTAAATGAATAATAGTAAAATGCATAAATAATTAGCCCAACAATTATTACATTAGTAAAAATCAAACCTGACCAACCTACACCAAAATATCGGTACAATGGATTTGTTTCACCTGTAGGATTGTCAAAAAACCAAAGACTGGTAGAGTAGAAGTCGCATCCTCTTGAGAAAAGAACTAAGAAGGTCAGTAGAAAGAATTTTATTTTCATAAAACTATAGTTTCAACTAAGTACCATGCACCTAAATATATCTAGAATTTGTTTTGGATCCTTTCCACATGCAGCGCACCTAAATATATAAAAATAATTTTCCTTTAAGGTTACTTCTTTTGATTCTTTTAGAATGAATTGTATTAATTTAATCCAATCCAATCCAATAGTCTTAACTAAAAGGCACAAGGTTTAAATTGCTTTTCAAGCCAAACAAAGATCATTCTTAGGGTTTTATTGTTATTCACCTTTTATTTCTAATGTCTTCATCAAAGCAAAACAAAGTTTATCAATTTTTTCAAATTGGCTGTGATAAGATGAGACATTTGCCAAAATTATTACTCCATTTTTGTGTTCAACATCAATCGCCATAGAAGTTGAATATCCGCCTGTTCCGCCATTGTGCCAATACCATTTGGCGCCACTTTTTTTATTAATTATAAACCAACCCAATCCTACATCTCTCGTATCTGTTTCCTTGTATGTTTTAATTCGTGTAAGGGCTAGTTCCTTATTAGTGCTGTCAAACTGAGCTAATGCAAATTTTGATAAATCTTCAACTGTAGAATAAATTCCACCAGCGCCTATGAGAGCGCCGGGAGTCCAATTTGCTGTCGGCTTACCACGGTCATTTAGTCCTTCAACCAAAATATCAGCAACTTTAGTTTTATCTGAACTAGAATGTGTCATTTTATATTTATCGAAAATCATTTCTTTGGCTAGTTCTTCAAAACTACGCCCTGAAGCCTTTCTCATGGTGTAAGCTACAAGACCCATTCCTAAATTTGAATACTCGCTTTTACTCCCTTTGGGGTAGTCTAAAGAAACATCGTTTTTTAAGTAATCATCAAGTTTTTTATCATCATAATTCTTGTAAGGGTCTGATGGATTGAAGATGGCTGCAAAACGCATGTTGGAAGGAAGCCTCGGCAAACCTGAAGTATGATTCGCTAATTCCTTATAAGTAAATTCAATGTTTTTATTGAAAGGATAATCAAATTTTGCATTAATCCTATCGTCCAATTTCAATCTTCCATCCATAACCAAGTTTGCTAGAATGGTAGCAGTAAAGACTTTGGTTATAGAACCAATTTCAAATGCTTTATCACTATTATGAATTGTAGTTAAATTGTCATTTTTGCGCATTATTCCATAATAGGTTGTTTGTCCATCTTTAATTAAGGCAAAAGCTATTTGAGCATTATTAGGAAATCTATCTGTAAAATTGAAAATTGTATCCTGCTGTCCAACTTGTAGACTTTCTGATTTTAAATTATTTATTGCCGGTTTGTCTAAAGGTGGTCTGCCACACCCTAATAAGGTGAATGCTATAACTAATGCAAATACTATCTTTTTCATATTGATTGTTTCATTGAATGTTTTAAAAACCTTCCCTATGTGCAATGAGCGAATAGAAGTGATGCAAATCAATTTCACACTTGGCATCAATTTAAATTCGAATTTTCTCAAGTTTGAAATTGCCGTCACTGAGCTTAATACTGCACAGAAATTATAATATAAGTCAGAAACCCTATTTTACAAGTAAAATCTGTCAGCTGTTCGCTTTTCCTTTCTTTAAATTAGACTCATAAATATTTATCCATTCTTCTACACTCATCTTTTTCATCAATTCACCGATAAGATCATATGGAATTTCATCAATTTTCTTAAACCTAACACAACTTTTGCCCATGTCAAGTTTTAGTTTACTATGTTTTTGATATTCATTTACAAACCATTCATATAAATTTGGGTTGGAATAAATCCCCATATGGTAAAAATTAATAGAATTTTTTTGAGAAGAAATTCCTGCAAAAGGTAAAGGCTCACTTGGTTTACAATGATACCCTGAGGGATAAAGAGCATGAGGAACAACATATCCAAGTCCACCATAGCTAATGGACGGTTCAAACCCTATCGGAAGGTTCTCAACAATTACGCGGTGCAACTTATTGAATTGTTCTGCTCTTTCCGCCGGAAGGTTGGCCAAAATTTCCTGTACTGTTTTGCCGTCTGCTTTCATATGCTTTTTATATTAACGATGCTGGTCTAATAAAATCACATTGCCATCAGGGTCTGTTAGCATAAGACTTGCAGGGCCTTTTGTTTTTTCGTCAGCTTCGCTGGTTAAAGTTAGCCCATTATTTTTTAGTTGGCTTTGAATTTTACGAATGTCGTCAAAGTTTTCTAAGTTGCTTGCATTCTCGTCCCATCCCGGATTGAAAGTCAATATATTGCCTTGAAACATACCCTGAAAAAGTCCAATTAGTGCATTCTCGTTTTTCATTATGAGATAGTTCTGCTCCATACTTCCTGCAAATGTATTGAAACCTAATTTTTCGTAAAACTTTTTTGATGACATTAGATCCTTTACACTAAGACTGATTGAAAATGCTCCTAATTTCAAGTTACTTTGCTTTTTTGTGTTAATTAATGCTGTGTTTCCTTTTACTGATATGTTTGCACTAACAGTATTGGAGTAAAATCCTATTCCAAATGTAGCAACAAATCCAATAATGATTAAAATTGTTCTTTTCATTTTTTGTATTTTTAAGTGAATTTCCAGGTATTGCTCTATTTCTAATGCTAATTCTTACAAAATCTTCATTAGACTGAATAATTCTTAAATATCTCTGTAAGATAAATAAATTAAGCGTTTCAAGAAAAGAAACGTGCAGGAAAATAACAAGAAGGCTGTTTGTAAAATAACAAGATAATAAAAGATGAAGTCCAACGACAATGTTTGATGTTATTATCGCTAAGTTGTCAATTTATTTTTTGTTCCAATGATCACAAGCCACAAACAAGTTCCTATTTCACCGAGGCTTGCAGGGAGTCTGACCAATGTCGCTATACCTAGCTCAAGATAGTTTTTTATCAATAAATTGCCTGTAAAATTGATTAAATAACCGAAACAACCAAGCATTAATAAGATGCCTAGAATTTTTGGAATAAATCCTGATTTATAAACTAAGTATCCAAAAGGAAGCAACCAAAGCCCCCAAAAAACTGATACTAATGATATACCATGTTCATATTCATTAAGGTGCAACATCACCTGACTCTGTAATTGCTCCAAAGAGTAAATTTTTAAAAAGTCGCTTTTACTTATTAAAGTAAGAATTGCAAATTTATGCTGCAAATTTAAGAATGATATAGGAACACTGATCAGGGCTAAAATGGCCATCATTTTAGCATAGAATTCATTTACTTGTTTTAACAACTGATGTAATACTATTGGTAAAAAAACGAATGCTGTATAGCAAATTATACTGCTGTAAATTCCGAGTTTAAACAAAAATTCTGAGGCTACAATTTTATTAAATGTGAAGGCCGGATCTTCCCAATTGATAAGTGTTTTAGGAACATATGCTAAGCTAAACATTCCGGTAAGTACTACTATTAAATACAATATTCCCGCGATCCTGGCAGTTTTTTTGTTCGAATAATCCATGCTGCTTTTAATTAAAATTTTTATCTAATAATAGAGGTTTGAAGTTTGATGTTTATGGTTATATACTTATTTTTGGCCATTTCCATGCGTAAAATACTATTAGAGAAGTAATAACACTTTCTACTATGGCCAGAAACACATAAAAAGTTCTCCACGGTGTAATAGAAGTTATGGCGATTAATATCATAATTGCTGTATAAAATATTCCAAACACGATATTAAGTTGCCTGTTTATTTTAGGTTTTAAAATGATGGAAAGAAAAACCATAAGTGCCGGAATAGCTAGCAGTACAGATGCTGAAAATAGCTTCATTGGGCTATCAAGCAGATTTGTCCCATCTACAAGACCCTTCGTTTTATTGGGAACATATAGCTCAAAGTAATCTCCATATAAATAACAAAGTGTAACAGATGTCCATAGCGCTGAGAGTTTGATTTTGATATTTACCTGTAGATTTTCATAATCAAATAATAACTTCTTATTAATATTCATTATTGTGTTTTTTTGTATCAATTAAATGCGCACTCAATATTTACTTTCCGGTTCAATCATTTATAAAATTCGATATTGTGTAAACATATTCTTCACCCTTATCCCACCAAATGATGTGCCCTGCATTTTCTACGAAAACATATTTGCCTTTCAATAGATCGGCATATTCATATACTGATGCATATTCGCCCTGGTCATATTGCCCTTGAAGCACAAGTGTAGGAATATTTAATTGTTTTAAATTTGATCTCACATCAGGAAGATTACCATAAAAATTGCTAAATCCATGTGAATAACCACCTGCACCACCTTCTTCCGGTTTAACGTTTTTAGGATCAGCAACCATACCTTTTGTAAATTTTGATGCCATGGTATTAGTATAATCATCAAATTCTTTATCACTTGCCCATTTAAAATTAAACGTCAATGCGCAAAACATTGACATAATAATTCTGGGTTGTAAGAAATCCCTTTCCGTTTGTTCAAATACTTCTAATGGTGCTTTAAATTTATATTGAGATGGGATAGGATAAAGTTTATTCATGTCTGCCATAGTGCCATCAGGTTTGGTTCTGTATGGTTGCAAGTCTCCTGGTGAAGATAGGATTAATTTACTTATTTTGTCAGGATGATTAGCTGCAAAATGTGTTGCTAATATTCCACCATAAGAGTGCCCAATTAAGATTATCTTTTTCTCTTTGATTTGATTTTCTATAATTTCATTAAGGTCATGCAGGTGCCGTTCAAAAGAATAGTCTCGTGGCTTTGGCAGCCGGTCAGACAGGCCAGAGCCGATCTGGTCGTACAAATAAATATCATAACCGTTCTTTGAAACTTCCTTCATCAGCTCTATTATTGCAGAATGAATGTAGCCCCCAGGTCCGCCATGAAGGAATACAATAGCTGGTTTTGATCCTGAGGAATCTCCAGAAATCTTTGTATAAGCAATCTTGTAACCCTCTTTCATCATCCAATACTCAGTATCTTGCCTTGGTTTTATTGGGTTGACGGTTTGTTTTAAGGGAATTAAACTCCAGATTATAAATATTAATAAAACGATTCCGATGGCAACTATTAAGTTCTTTATAATACTTTTGAAAAGTGATTTTTTCTTTTTATTTGTTTCCATTGTGTTCTACTTTACAATTTAATTTTTGTCTGAATCGTCTTGCCGGTAATTTATTTTAATTTTTTAGAGATGGCTTCAAAAGTCCCATTTGGCTGCACTGATGTAAATCCTATTGGTTTGTTATCCTCCGTTTTAAAAGTAATGGTATATCCATGTTGTCCTTTGACTGTGAATATATTTTCAGAAATTGGTAGAAATTCACTATCCTCAATTCCTGGAACAATAGCCCATAATCTGTCGTTTCGCATCTCTAATTTCATATCAAGGTTAAAGTCAATTAAAGTATAAACTCCAGCATATCGCTGTAAGTATTCAATTGTGAATCCATTTTTGTCTGATTTGGAAATCTTATTTAATTTTCCAAGAGTTGATTCACTATTATTTATCTGCAATGCTTTTTTGTAATTTGTGATGGCATTAGTGGTGTCTTTAATTACTAAATAATAGTCTGCATACGAATCGTATACATTATTGCTTTCTGGATACCATTCTGCATTTAAATTAAATAGTGCACTTGCTTTTTCGAAATGATTTTTGCCCAATGCATCATATGCCAGGTAATTAATGAAGGTTTCCGGTGCGGCGTTCTTATAACCCATTTTTTTTGTGACTTCTGCATAATGTGTTTTTAATGTTGAAGCAATTAATGCAGTGGAATCTATAAAATCTTTTTCGGTTAAATTCACTTGATAGAAGTCAAAAATGAACTTTAATCCATCGTACTCACTTAAAAGTGGCACCGAGTTGTGATTTTCTTTTTCATAATATTTATTCGAATATGCTAACCCATTTGTATTTGTTTTCAAAAAATCAATTAAACCAAAGATCGACCGGATATGCAGAGTTTCTATTGAAGTATCAGTTTTGAGTTGTGATAAAGTCATATTTTGAGGCATTGTATTAGCCGTTCCAACAAATAGCCTATTTCCATTCATATTTTGATTTGGGAATTGGGCTATAGTGTTTTTTAAATGCACCTCATTATTGTACCACATACTTGGGTCAATAGCGATGTAAGCATTAAATAATTTAGGAAATTTAGTTAGCACATCTATTGAGGTTAGCCCGCCTAAAGAGTGACCAACTAACAATTTGTACGGAGCGGTATTGTAATTCTTGTCTATGTACGGTAATAATTCGGTGGATAAGAAATCAATAAATGGATTAGTATTATTGAGATCGGGAAGAGGTGATAAATCCTTAACTCTATTGGTGTTTTCAATAGCAACCACAATCATTTCGGGCAACACGCCATTTCCATTTGCCTGGCTAAGTTGTTGGATTATACCAATCGTTGAAAAGAAATGAGCTTCGCCATCTAACAAATACAACACCGGATATCGCTTATCAGGAGATGAAAGCTGAGAAGTAATGTCTGGGGTATAAATCCAAATCTTTCTATTTTCTTTCAGTACCTGTGAATAATAATTTTCTTTTTTCCCTATCGAAATACTTTCACTTTTTTGAGCCTGAGCAAAATAATTGCACCAAAAAAATAGGGCACATATATATAGTACTTTCATTAAATTAATTTTTAGTATCTTCTACATATTCAAGTATATCTGCCGGCTGGCAATTGAGCGCTTTGCATATAGCATCTAAAGTGCTAAAACGTATCGCTTTTGCTTTACCGGTTTTTAAGATTGAGAGATTAGAAAGTGTTAATTCCACTTTTTCCGAAAGTTCATTGAGGGACATCTTTCTTCTTGCCATCATTACATCCAGGTTTACAATTATTGCCATAGCTTAGACGGTTAATTCGTTTTCGGTTTGAATATCTACTCCTTTATTGAAAATAATTGCGATAATATAGATCACTGCTGCCATTAGTATGAAAGCTTCGCTATCTGACCAAAATTGGTTTAAGTTGTCGGGAACAAATCCGTGATGCATTAAGCTGTTAACTAACTGTCTGCCAATGTAACTTAATAAGCCTATGGAAAGAGTAAAATAACTAATTTGTGAAATTTGCCTGGCAACAAAAGCGCTGAATGGTTTTGATAAATCCATTTTGTGCATTAGTTTAACAACTGCATAAAATAGGCAAGCTTTTAAGACTGAAATGGTTAGTATAAAGCTATAAATTCCGAAAAAGGCTAACTTACTGTTTTGATACATTTCAGTTAAGTCCAACTTCTGATATAGATTTTGGATAAATTCAGGTCTGAATAGACTGATAATAAAATTGACAAACAGGCCTCCAGCTTCAATGGATAAACCGACAAAAATTAACCAAGCCACAATATATAAGCCCCAAAATACGAAGTTGTTTGTTTTTGACATTATTATTAAGTTTAGAATTATGATGCAAACATAACAAATATTTATTGATAAACAATAAAAAAATATTGAGTAATATTAAAATATTGCCTAAGCTCCATAATCCATACTACAGTAATTGTAAATTGCTTGACAGCTAGTGAGTATATCCCCATGCATGAATACTATCATCATATTCGTTCAAGCTAATGAAGTTCAAGTATGTCCCCGTGACCAAATTGATTTAGTAAATCTATTTTTCGAATAGGAGGAGCACAGCGCTCGTATGCAGAGTGGCAAGGTTGGCGCAGATATCTGAGCAGCTGGAGAGGCTGCCTACTCGATTGTCTGTTGGTTTTTTATGTATTAATTTCGCTTTTCTTAGTTTTTGTCATGATTGCTACACCTAACCAGTACAATAATAAAAATGGCATTCCTGGAATAAAGAATAGAAATAAAACTTCAAATCCTTTTGGAATATTCATTTGAGTGATGAAGACTACTATTGCGGAAACGATACCCAATAAGGCAAATATAAAAGATATAATTGGACTCCAGATTTTGATTTGTCTCAACTTATATAGATACAATGAAAGCCAAATTACCAATGAGAACTGAATAATTCTCCCCAATACTCCAATATTAATAAAATTTACAGTGTCGTAATTTTTACCAAATTCTTCTGCATTCTTACCTTGGTTTACCCATTCCTTCAATGCTTCCGGATAAAAGTAGTGATGAGTGAACTCCCAAATAAATTCGGAAAAGGCAAGGGCAAATAACACGATCATTAAAACCTTAGTTGATTTTCCAATTTTAAGGGTATTACTCCTAAATAGAAGTAGACCAAATACGCCAAAAAGTATTGCTGCTATGAAGAGAAAAATATACCTTAAATGCTCTAGTTCTGGATGTTCAAGCATTTTAAGGCTTAGGTCAGGTGGTGCTGCAAAACCAATTATTCCTACTATTGGACAAACTAGTAAAAAAAGAGTTAAACTCAATGGCTTAGAGTTAGACTTCAACAACAGTGCTGCACCCGAAGCAAGAACCACTGAAATAACAGTCCAAATAATTAGATAAGTGCTAAAACTGTTTGTCTCTAAATAAGGCGAATGTTTTCCTAAGAGTATTCCTAATAAAAATGGTAGAATAATTAAAATTAATGCTGTCAGGTTTCCTAGTACTTTACTTTTCATCTTTATACTGTTTAAAAGTTTTACTTAATTGGTTATTGCGGTGTCTTGTTAAAATCAAAGTCAATACCTTATGTGTGCCACGAATGGCAAACTCTTTTATAAAAGTAGGTAAAAGCAGAGACAGTAATGATGTATTATAAAACATTTATTAATTAGGGAGTGAAAGTGTCCTGTATGCGGGTTAATGAATTGAAGCACTATTAGGTACGCAGATTGCGAAGAGTGAGGTTCGATCTTAAATATGACGGAGTAATTAGGTGCTCATTTAGGAACACGAAACTTATTAGGCTTTGAAAAAATCAGGTTCCAAAATATGATCATCCTTTGAATTCCTAAATCACTTAAGGTACACCAGTTTTGACTGTCAGTGATTACACATATTTAATTTAAAAATATTTAAAAAATGAAGTATAGTTTATTTTTCAGCAAAGATCAAAGTCCACATGTTAGACATATACACATTTTAACACTTACTTGGTTTTAAAAAACCAATTATCATTGCAATTAGAGCCATTTTTACAAACGCAATTGATTCACTTTAATCTATAAATGTTTAAGATCCTTGGGGGGAAATTTATGATAATTGACTTGTAATGGTCATTATGGTTCTATAAATTGAATCTCTAAATTATGGAAGCGGTGTTGGTGATAATATTAATGACTCTAGTTTTGCTAGTCGGGCAAGCATCTAACATCTAGGATTGGCCTTCTACCTTTGTTTCTTAATTGCCGAAACTTGAGTAACTGAAATAAAAGTAGAAAAGGGATTTGCAAATAATTCAGTTTTCATTTGCCCAAAACATTGCCCAGGTCAAATATTATGTTTTACACCACAAAATTTAGAACCTATCTACTTTATCACAATCTTACGGTATACCTGTTCGTCACCCATCACTATTTTGACAAAATAAATTCCAGCAGCAAGGCTATTGGTGTCCAGGCTGATTTCCTGTTCTCCGGCATTGCCAACGCGCGATTCGGTGCGCATAAGTTGACCACCGGGATAGTAGAGATAGATTTGCAAATTATTGGATTCGGCAAGGCTGATATTTATCTTTATTTGACTATTAGCAGGATTGGGAAAAAATTCGCCTACTTCCAACTTTCCGCTTTGCGGACGGACCACCACCGATTTAGAAAAAGAAAAACTGCCATTAAAATCGGTTTGTTTAAGTCGGTAGTAGTATACCTGACCTTTGCGAATCGCCTTATCGGTGAAATTATATTCTTTTGGTTCAGCACTTGTACCGGCACCAGCCACGAATTGCAAGGTTTTAAAATCCTCACCATTTTCACTGCGCTGCAATTCAAAACCGGCATTATCTTTCTCTGATTCGGTGCGCCAGTGCAATTGGATATCGTTTTCAATAGCCTCTGCTTTGAAAGCTAACAGTTCTATAGGAAGAAATAACAGGTAGGTGCCGGAAGGGCTGGTAGCTCCTGCAGTGATATTAGCATCTGGCTGAATTGCATAGGCCAGGTCTATGAGTTTCAGATATGGCGGACCGGGGATTTTATCCTTGACTTCGATCTGCATCCAACCGTTGTGCTTGTTTCCGCTGAAATCTTTGAAGCGGAAAGCATAATACCCGGTAATCGGATTAGCGTTGATAGTATTAAGCCAGTTGCCGTAAGTTGTCCGAGTAAAAAAACCTGTGTTGGGGGCATTAGCCATTCCGGGTTGTGCGGCGTTGATGAGCGCACCGAATGCAAGTCTGGTAGGTCTTCCATTGATGGTTCTGATATCACTTAAAGAGGCAGATGGGAAACGAACCACAGGGACGCCAGAGTTCATCCCAATAAGCCCCAATTCATTTTCACCATTCTGATCCAAATCTAAAGGAATATTATTGTTATTGCCGGAAAAAGTTTGATTAAACACCTGATGGCAAATGCCCTGTGAGAAAGCAGCACCCGGCAAAGCAGCCAGCAAACTTCCACCCATCAGCGCTTTTCTGAAGACACTGGGTCTGGAATGCTGCAGCGACTTGGCCTGTCGAACATAATTGTCAATTGCTGAAATAGTAGCTTTTTTTCCAGTTAATTTATCATTTCTCTCCATCATATAAATTTTTTAATGGCTTCAAAAAAACACTTTGACCTTAACCAAAGTATTACAAACTTACATCAAAAATTGAACGAATTGGGCCTTTTTTTAACGTTTTTTATTAAAAAAATAATAGTATTTGAACTCAATATAAGCACTTATCCTTTCGCAAACGTGCCGGAATGGTTAAATTTTTCTTTTTTCTCGCGATAAAGATTCTTGTCTACTGCCGAAGCCATCTTCTCCACCGGAAGTTGACCGCTTAGAAAATCGTTGACCAACATCGCTTTTAGAAATGGATTTTTGACCACTTCCTGATGAGAAAGAAAGATAATGTCCACATTGGGTTGATTTTCTGCCCATTCCTTGACTTTATCGACAGTTTGTGTGTATTGGTTTACCAATTGAAGTTGGAGCGTATCTTCATTCACCCGCTTACCATCCCGCACAAGCATTTTCTGCTGAGAGGCAATTACTTCCAGTACATCCCTTTCCATAAAAATAACCTGGTAGTGATAGTTGGCAGGAAGATGTGATAAAAGTTGGGCAATAATTTTTACTACTTTACCTTTGGCTTCGGGCAACCATTTGTTGTTGTGCTGGAGGTTTTTGACTGCCTCATGTTCATAGTAACCCTTTGGATTGCTGTCATCTGCCGTACGTTCCTTATCAGTGAAAATATCCAGTCCCGCGGCTTCCAGCATCTGCATCATCATAGAGGTACCGGAACGGGGCAATCCTGAAACAACCGTTATTGTACCTTTAATTTTATCCATAAAATCCTGCTTGTACTGCAATGCCTTACCTGGCTGTTTTAGGTGGTTTTCATAAATATCTATCAACTGTTGACGAGCCATATTTACGCCCGGTGCCAACAAAAGGGTAACGTCAAAAGCCGCCGCCGCCTCTTCATATTTCCCAAGTTTCATCAATGTTTCGCCCAAATGAAAATGTGCGGCGGGAAAATGATACGACAATCCAATGGCTTCCAGAAAAGCGGTTAAAGCCTCTTCATAGCGCATTTGCTGGAATAAAATTAGCCCGAGGGTATAATAAGCATTTGGCTCCTCTTCATTCATGGCCAATTCGCTTAACACAGCCTTTTCAGCCTCTGCTAACATATTGATCTGTAAATATGCATGCGCAATACGAAGGTGAAGCAAAGGCTGCCGGCCACCTTCCAGTTCTGCTCTCCGAAAGAGTTTAAGGGCTTTTTGATAGCGCTGTTCAGCTATCGACAGGATGCCCTCCAGTATGTCCATTTCCGGCGACTCCCGGTCCATCATTTTCCTCACACGGTTCACCATTTTCCTCGCATCCTTGAAATTACCGGTGACTTGATAAGCGTGTACCAGGCGAGTGGCATATCGCTCGATGCAGGGACTATCCCGATGTAATTGTTCCAAAAGCGCTATACTTTCAGCGTATTCCCCACCTTCGAAATAGGCGCGTGCCAAATAATAATTATTTTCGTTCTGTGTTTTTTTTACTGCTGCTTCTAAATCGTCACCCGGATCTTCGACGTAGCCTAGGTCAATCAGCTGGCGCAGTTCGGCTTGCGTATCTTCTTCATTTTGCACAAAACCATTTGGGTGCGCACCGTCATTACCTGCGATGTTTTCCCAGCTCTTGATGGTTTGAGTTTCAGGTACTTCTGTAAATGCATTGACCAACACTTTTCCATCCATATCTTCTGCTATAGGTAGACCGTACAGAGCCAGCAGCGTAGGTGTAATATCGAGCAGGCTGGCGCCAAAAAGGGTTTCATCTTTCCTGATACCGGGGCCTTTCATCACCAGGATACCATAAGGACTATGCTCTAAAGCCGGTCCGGCAGGCTCCTCCGGGATGTGTCTGGGCCGATGGTGGTCAGGATGGAAACCGTGGTCAGAAAGCAATATGATTGTGGTGTCTTCTCCTGCCAGTTGCAAGAGATTGCCCAACATCCAGTCGTGGTAACGGTAGGCGCTATTCACCACCTCTTTATACATTTCAAAATCTGCCGGGGAAATATGTTCCTGACGAGGAGGGTGGTATTTCATGAAACCATGACAGAAATGGTCGATGGCATCGAAGTAAACTGCCATGAAATCCCATTCCGAATGAGTCATCGCATGTGTAGCAGCGCTATGAATAGTAGAACATTCAGCCAAAATTTTAGCTATGGCGTATAGGTTCCTGTCTTTTTTCTGGTCAATTTTTTCTGCATGTGGAACAAACGCCTGGAGGTCGGCACCCAAAAACTCTTCGGCATGTGTGCGCAACTTCGCAAACAAATCACTCATCTCTGCTGGATGCACTGTGCCGGGCATCATCGGCCAGGTATCGCTGAGAGACCCTTTGGAGCGATGATAAAAATCAGATACATAGATGCCATTGACCGGCTCTGCCGGGTGAGAAGGCCACCAACCAATGACGTTCGTTTTCATGTTGTGCTGGTTCAGGATATTCCAAATGGCTTTTACTTTTCGTCCGGTAATGTTGATGGGACGGATGCCTTTGCCATTAGGAGTCGGTTCCACAAAACCATGAATTCCATGTTTATATGGTCTCTTCCCGGTAGCAATAGAAGTCCATAAGGTGGGTGACAAAGGTGGATCGAGCGTGGCGATGCGACCCATCACGCCGCTATCTACTAGCTTTGTTAAATTTGGCATAAGTCCTTGATCCATAAGCGGATTTAGCACTTTCCAATCGGCTGCATCCCAACCAATGACAAGTACTTTACGAGCAGGATGTTTCATAAATTAATTTAAATTGATTTTCCAATACATGACAGCCAATTTATAACTTTTTGTAATTTTCACATAGATTTTTGAATAAATTCATCGTTTTTTACCAAGATTACCATGATAGTTTTGAAAAACAATGCAATAATTATTCCACTTCAATTCTGCTCCAGGAACTGCTCTAGAAATGTTTAATTATGTAGCTTGAGGATTAATTAATGGCTTTAGATAAAGCAGAAAAGTTTAATTAATCCAAGTCTATTTGCCTTATAAAATTACTTGAGATGAAGTGAAGACGTTAGACTTAAACAAGAATATAAATTTGCGTTACTGTATCGTTACTTCAATTAAAGTTAGTGTTGGTCTTTAAATGGATATTTAGGTCTTAATCTTGTCCAAGTATTTAAGGAGTTAGAGGGGCATTGCAAAACTTAAAAAATTAATATTGTACGTAGATCACTTATGTCTAAACCAACAATTAAAATTCTCATTTTCATATTTTTTAAACATAGTATTTACAGGTGCACTGTGAATTAAATTTAAATTAAATTTCGTTCTACAAATAAAATTGAATCCTCCCATATCGCCCGTATATTGTGTCCTATTATTGTTATTGTAAACATGATGAAACTCACATAAAGCTTCTAAAAAATTAATCATTATATCAGTTTTGCCGCCAATGATTCCACAATTCAGCAAAATAGAATCTTTAAAGTTAGTTTCAAAATTTTCAAAACCGGGTACAGAATCTCTAAAATGAGTATTGTGGTCATGCATCCATTCATCATCTAAATTTTTATCTTCATCACCACAAAAAATTGATTTAGGGTTTTCAGCAAAAAGAGTTGTAATAAAAGGATTGTTTATCACCTCGACATCTGAAACATCGGTAACAAAAAAAGAGTCAATTGACTCTTGGTTTTTTTTTACATATTCCAAATAAGCAAAGTATCTAAATACGTTTGGAGTGAATTGTTCATTGTAAATAATTGATACAAATTCTAAATTTGTTGATGTATGTTGTTTTATACTGGCTTCAGAAAAATTATTGTGAAATAGAATACCTTTTAAATTATTTTTTTTAATTGAAGTAGCCCATTTTTCTATTAAGGGGTATTCATCAGGAGGCAAAGTTTCTCTCCGATTAACATCAAAAACACCTGTGATATGGCAGCCTAAAATAAGTTGATTCTTAATACTTGGTTGATTTGAAATTTTAGCCATTCTGACTTTTTAGAATTTTGGTTTTTAAGGTTGCACTGATACTTGTTGGAATATTTCGATAATAAATATAGGTACGCAAATCAACTTTATTTACTTTGTATGCTGCAGAAACCCGCTCAAAAAACTCGGCATCAGCTGCATACATACTTTTAAATTGATACTTTTTAAAGATTTCTTTTTTACCAAATAACGTAGCAAACAATATGCAATCATCCACATGAATTAATTCATTATAACTATTTTTATCCGGTACAAAAAAATCTTTTACGCTATCTGCAACAGTCTCAGCTGTTGATGCTATTAAATCGTAAAAAGGCATTTCTTGCAAGCAGCTGCTCAAATGATTTGTTTTAAACTCATCATCTGAGTCAATAATAGTGATATAACTTCCATTACTGTGTTGCACTCCTCTATTTATTGAAGCGGATTGCCCCAGATTTTTATGATATAAGTAGGTGATTTTATTTAAGTGCAGTGAAACATATTCAAGAATTTGAATTCTATGTTCTTCATCACTTCCATCATCAATAACAATCAACTCAAAGTCTTTAAAATCTTGATTTAAGACAGATTCAATAGCCCTCTTTACATACCAAATGGGCGTGTTATAAACAGCCAAAAGTACCGATATGGTTGCATTCATTTAAAGTATATTTTTATAAAACTGTGCTAACGTTGTCTGTTGCTAAGACATAATAATCTATCAATCATTGGATAATTATTGTCCTCTTTTCTGTGCATTAACTTCATTTAGTGATTTTTGTTTAAACAATGCATTTGTTAGCTAAAAAAAGGTAGTGATTTGGGTGCGCTGTTTGTGCATTCCTACTATCCCGTCACTAAAGATGCGTAGAACATCAATACATTTTCTTTAACACTTTCATCAAAAAGTAAATAAAGGAAAATGTAACAATAAAAATCACCATACTTAATAGCTCTTGTCCTGATAAATTGGCAAGTAGCCATACAATAACAGACATTGCAAGTAAGGGTATTGTAAAGCCTCCTGGAACCTTAAAAGTTTTTTCGGATGGCGGTGAACCAGCTTTCCTAAGTTTTAAAGTGGCTAATACAGCTCCCAAATAAATGATGAGTGCTGAAGCACTTGCTATGATAGCAAGTTGCTTGAACCCACCGAAAATTGCAAACAAAAGTCCTAATGATGCATAAAATAAAATAGCAATATAAGGGGTATTAAATCGGGGATGTATATTGGATAGTGCTTTTGGCATCAAGCCATCTCTTGCGCCAGCAAAGAGGATACGAGGCACTGATAATATTTCACCGCCTAATGCGCCAAGCATGGATATGACTGTGGCAATAGTTATAAATATTATTCCACCTTTACCGAAAACAATGCCTGCTACTGCGGCTAATGGAGCATCCTGATGTGCTGCAATTGTTCCTCCAAGTACTCCTTGTGTAACCATCTGAATAGCCAAATAAATGATCAAAACACAGGCGATTCCTAAAAATATTCCGAGCGGTACCGTCCTCTTTGGATTCTTTATCTCGCCACCGTTGCTAAGGGGTGTTTCAAATCCCATAAAGGCGAAAAACAAAAGAAGAGATGCTGACCCTATATTGTCGACAGTAGGAGTAATGGTCCAGTTTAAATTTTCTCTTGAAATAAAACTTGCTCCAACAATTACTAAGAGCAGTAACGGAATAAGTTTTCCAAATGCTGTAAACTCAATGAAACGAATTCCGTTTTTTACACTTCTAATATTGAGTAGTGCAATCCCACCAAAGATTAAAATAAAGAAGGCTATTCTAAAGATCTCATTGTTAAGTGAAGGAAAAAAATATTTCAACGTGTCAGCTAACGCATTAGCAATTGCTGCATCTGAAATTACACATGCCCCAAACCAATAGATATTATTGGCTAAGAAACCTGCATATGGACCAAATGCAGTTTCGATGTATTCATAAACTCCTCCGCTTGCAGTCGTTTTGCTACCTAATTCAGCAAAACACAAAGCAATTAAAAAAATAAGTATACCGCAAACGATATAAGTGACCACTGCAGCTGCTCCTAGTGTTACTGCTATAAGCGCCGGAATTACAAAAATGCCTGTACCAATGGTTTGGTTGATAATCGCCAAAGTGAGAGAACGTACTCCGATTTCTCGTTCAAGGTTTTCTTTTACTGAATCTGGATTCATCATATTTTCTATATTTTGTTAATTCATTTATCAAATCGCTTTATGTTAATAAAGGGACTTATCAACGAATACCAAAAACTCTGTTTATTAGTACCTTCAAATTCTATTAATCCATATTTAATATTGTCTACCGGTAATTCTTTAAAAGTTCCAAAAAGTTTGTCCCAAAAAATGAATACATTTCCATAGTTTGAATCTGTATATATCTGGTCTTGATGATGATGAACTTTATGAAAATTTGGGGTAACAAAGACCTTTCCGAAAAATGAGTCAATCCATAAAGGAAATCTAAAACTACTATGATGGGCAATAAATAAAGGCATATATATAATCCATCGTAGCACAATGATGTTTATATCCAAACCAAATGCAATTCCGGCTATTATAACTGAACCATTATCTAGAAAGACATCAAAGGGATGAGCTCTAAATGCAGTGGAGCTATCCATTTTAGTATCGCTATGATGAACTCTGTGCAAACGCCATAACAAATGCCATTTATGATAAAGCCGATGTGTCCAATAACTAATGAAATCTATTACAATAATTCCAACGAGAATTTTTAAAATGTAAGGTAATTCAAGATGGTTGAGTAACCCTATTTTATTCTTTGCCACCCCATCAAAAATAATGACAAAAATAGAGCCAATTAAAATATTCAGAATTATGTAACCTGCCTGAAGAATAAAATTATGGAATAGGTGAATACTGTTTTTCTTCATTGCAGCACCATTTTCCAATAATTGCTCGATTGTAAAGAAAATTGCAAGTAAAAACACAAACATTTTGTCAGTATCTATACTTGTTAGGCTTTCAATAATATTGTTCATTTATGTTTCTGTCTGGTTTTGGTTGTGCGGCACAACGTAGTTTTCTTATTTTCAATAATCATGTGATTCAAGCTTGCATTATTTTTCAAAAAAGTTTCGTGCGTCTAAATAAACATTAATCAAAAGAAATAAAGAGCAAGTCAGGACGAAAATAGGTAAAAACTGTCCGAAAGTTGCGTTTTACTTATTGAAGTGTGTATAACAAATTGCACAAAACTGAAAAAGAAAAGCTTACCGAATAAAGATTCCTCGCTTCGCTCGGAAAGACACTAAGCCGATGGTATAGGGGTATAAAATGGGTCGGCGCAGCCACCCCATTTTATACCCCCTCCAAACAAAGGTTATGTCATTCCGACAGAAGGGAGGAATCTTCCAAATTGTTATACATACCTTATTGAAGTGAAAAATTGCACATTGAGTCCAAATTTATTTTTCAGTCTTGTGATTTATTTACTCAGGTTGCGGTAGCTAATAAGCCATAGCAGTTGCTGCAGCTGAGTGGAAGTCCCGGACTAGATTATCGCAACTGAATGGAGTGGATAATCATATGGGAGCTATCCAATTAAATAGTATATCTAAATGCTGAATACTATCAACAAATTCGGTCAAGTTAGTGAGGATGCTGTAGATTCTTGTGATATAAAATATTTGAGAAATCTCTTAATTAAAGGGGAGGAGCGTAGCATGCGGATGCAGGTTGTTGTGAGAGGCGCAGACATCGGAGTGATTTGGTGAGGGCGTCTACAGGATTATGCGCTGCCCTTTTCTCAATCGTGTTTTGGTTCCGCCAAATCAAAAAACTCATTTTTTGTTTTGTCCAAAGTTTGTGAAATCAGATTGAAGTTTTCTTTTGTGGGTTTTAAGTCAACGAATTTATCAATTATTGCTCTATTTCTATAAATTACAAACGTATTCTCCACTTCTGGATTTATTTTATTAAGGACTGCATCACTTTCCTTGTCGGAAAATGATGGAATGAAGGTTAAAGCGGTGTTCTTAATATTAAGTTCATTCCCCAAACTTTCTAATTCCTTTAGTCTTTTTTCTTTGTTGTAATTTTTCTCATTGCCATAGACAAAATAGACTTTCAAATATTTACTGCGACTTACGCTTTCAAGTTCTAAAAAAGTAAGCCACTTTTTAATGTTGACCCAATTTGAAGTATTGCCAACGAAATAAACTATTCCGTGAAATCTTCCATATTTACAAACTGGACAAGTTCTAGTTCCTTTATCTGGTCCGAATGCGTGGAATGGTGTAAATGAAGGATTGTCTTCGCCAATTTCAAGTCCGGAATTCAGTTTCGATTGATTTATTTGGGGATAGTTTGGAATATTGAGCCCTAAAATGATATTGTGTTCTGCTACTTGCATATCTTTATCAATCAGCACTCTTAAAACTCCACTTCCACCTCGATTTTCGAGTGCTTTTCTTTTATTACCTGATAACAAGATGTCGTCATCAAAAACAAATTCGTCAATGTAGTATTCGTCCTTGATGTTTGGTTCTTTTATAGAAGTATGAATGTGTGCAGGTATATCATCATTTGGATAAGGTGCCGGACGAATTGTATAAATTGAATATTTTCCGTTTTCATCCGATTTTACCCAACCCCTAATATGTCCATGTCTTTTTGCATGTTCATCCATTCCTTCTTTTGGGGAATAATATCCATTGTTGTCCGTTTGCCAATAATAAATTACAACGTTCGGTGCTGGAATTTTGCCGCCAATTTTAAAGACTGTTCCTGTTATCAAAATTTTTTGACCTTTTTCTTTCCAGCCTGCGCTTGTGTCAATTGAATTAATATTTTTTGGCATTCCAACGTACATCAATTCGCAACCATCACAGCCACCACCAACTATTTTATTCTTTTGAGTTGTGTTTTGTTCTGTCTGCGATTTCTCTTTTGTCTGTCCGTTACAGCTTGATAAAAAGCTAAACATAATTACAAATAGTCCAAATTTAAATAGTCGTTTCATTTTTGCAATGTCGGTTTTAGGATTACGAAGCACTAAACTTTCAGTTAAGTACAAAATTTGAAACGAGCCACAAGCCCAGAATTCAATACTGTTTCGTCTATTCTTTATATACATTTTTATGCAATCACCTTATTATCATCTACATTAATGTATTCGCCTTTCTTTTCAATAATAACATTGCTCAATAAATATTATAACTTTTCTAATTGTCTGCGCAACTTGTCCTCTACATCGGTCAAAAGTGCGTGGAAATTATCGCCATATTCTGAGGCGAATGGGTCATTGCCAGGAACACCTAAACGTATACTTACTTGTTTTTGTTGAGTTTTCTTTTCAGCTTTATCCTCAAGGTATATATCTGCCCATTCTATTTTGTCATAAAATCGACTAAGACGTGTGATAGTTTTACGTATCGTGTCCTTAATATCGTCTCCAATAGAAATATCTACTGCTTGAACATTTATCTTAATTCCTGTAATATTTTCTGTGTATTTCATATTTTTAAATTTTAATTTCTTTTGTATGTTGGATAAGGAATATATTCAGTTTCATCGCCTTCAATTTTAGGAAATTCTTGTGCTTCCCATTTTTGTTTGGCATCTTTGATTAGTTCTTTGCTCGATGAAACAAAGTTCCAGTCGATAAAGCGTTCCTCAGGAAATGGTTCGCCACCAAAAATGTAAATGGTGCTGTTTTCATTAATGGTAAATTCACAAAGTGTACTATCTTTTGCCACTAATAATTGGTTAGGTTCATAAATATTACCTTCATTTTCAATTGTTCCTTCCAGAATATATAAACCCGATTCGCCATAAAGCTGATCTCCAATATTTACAGTACGTTTTGTTTTGCTTTTTATTTCAAGCATATACAGTTTGCTAAAAACTGGGACTGGTGACTTTCGTCCAAATGCTTCTCCAGCAACCAATTTAAATTGTAGATCTCCATCTGTCCATGTTGGGATTTGCTCATGACCGATATGAAAAAACGCTGGTTCCATTTGCTCCAAATGTTTTGGTAAGGCCACCCATATTTGAAAACCGTGCATATTTAAAGGGGAATTCCTTAAATACTCAGGCGTTCGTTCTGAATGTACTATGCCTTTTCCTGCAGTCATCCAGTTTACTGCATCGGGCTTAATTTCTACTTCATTACCTAGCGTATCACGGTGCATTATACTACCTTCTAAAAGAAAAGTTAGCGTTGAAAGTCCAATATGTGGATGCGGTTGAACATCAAAGTTTTCCCGCTCATTCATTTTAACAGGTCCCATATGGTCAATATAAATGAAGGGCCCCACCATTCTTTTTTGACGGAAAGGCAGTAAGCGCCCCACCATAAAATTACCTATGTTAACTGCTCTTTCTTCTATTATTAGTTTTATGTTAGACATATTAAAATTTTCGTTCTGGCATGTTCAGTTTTTGAATCAACTTAAAAGATGCATAGTCTGCATAAACACCATAAGCGTTTACTAAAAGACCTTTTATTTTACCATCTGTAGAGGAAATGGCATATAAAACACTTTCATTATCAACGTCTGACATTTCTTGAAAACGGTGTTTTTCCTCTATCTCAAAATCTTCGGGTTGCAATTGACATTGGTTTTCTTGACACTCTATACATTCTTCCTTCATGTTGAAATTATAGGTATAACCTTTTTTTGTAAGGTCGTTGACGGCAACGGATAAGCTTGCGTATTTTCCCATGTTATTATAGTATTTTATGTGATAGTTAGTTCTAGTTTAATTCTTAAAGACAACATCTCCATCTTTTGACAAAGTATACGAATTGCCTTTACCTCTGAGTTCGTAGCGGTCATTTTTATACCAAATTCCGGAAGCTGCCTTTTCTTCAACCAATTCTATCTGCTCGCCACCATTTAAATAAGCTTTCACAGTTCCTTCCGTGTTGTTGAAAGTCAGATTCAAAACGTCTTTCTGACTCTTTGCTTCTATATTCACAATATCATCTTGATGCTCAAAAATTACGATTCCATCTTTTTTTAGGGTTATATCGTTACCTTTTCCCCGTAATTCATATTGCTCATTTTTGTACCAAATACCAGACGCTGGTTTTTGTGAAATCAATTCGATAGTTTCATTATTAAAATTTAGCGTTGCAGTTCCTGCCATATTATTAAATAGAAATTCTAATTTTTTACCATCTTGGTTGATTGAGGTGGCTTTAGTAATCCCATCTGAAACATTCTCAATTGTTTCTATGTTTTTCTTTTCTGCACCCTCTTTTCTTGTGGATTCTTTACAAGAACCTATAATCATTGCAATTAGTAATGCAATAGTTAACGTTTTTTTCATCATTTTATCTTTTTAATACTTTAAATCAATAATCGAAAATTATTATTTGTTTTCCGTGATAAATCCATACAGTATCGTATGAAACTGTTGACACAAATTTATCTGCGTCGCCACTACTAAATGCGGCAAACATATTTTCTACTACTTTTTTTGCTGAATTTTTCATTTTTATAATTTGATTTTTGATACTAAAACAAATATAGGATTAATTAAGTGTATATTTGTCATACATTGCCTTTTGGGAAGTGGTTTCCTCTTTGGAACTACCCACTAAGTTAGTTAAGATATCGTTCAATACTTTTGTAAAATCAATGAGAAAAAAATCAATAATTAACGAAACCCTATTTGTCAAGTTAGAATGCAGGAAATAAGTGATGCAATGAGTATTTTGTCAGGTAAATGGAAATTTCATATTTTCGGAACTTTAATTGAGGGAAATAAATTAGGTTTTGTGCATTTGTTAAGTGAAGTTGACGGTATTGGCACAAAAATCCTAACCAAAGAGCTGCAAGAGTTAGAGATAAATCGTCTATTGACACGAAAAGTAATGTATACAAAGCCGATAACTGTTGAATATTTTATTACGGAATGCGGAAAAACATTATCTCCAATAATTAAAGAATTGGCAAATTGGCGGATAGAATATAGGCAATCAGTTTATCGCTCACAGCCTGCATGTGCTCTTTTTGCATCAGTCTAGCTTACTTCTTTCCAAGGACATCAGTAACTTGCAATAACCCATATTTAAAGTCATAACTCATTTTTTTGAATACTGTTTCACTTTTTGTCTCCGAGAAATTTAAGTTACTGCAACAGTACTTAAAAAGCACGAGCTTTTCTAAAGCTGCTTTAATTGGCATTGCTATTACTGTGCCTATTATCGTGGGCATTGTAATGGATAAATTAGACATTGGTCTTGCTATTTGTTTTGGAGCCTTCTGGTGTTCGCCAAGTGATGTGAGTGGGAATTTAAAGCACAAACAAATTGGTATTGCTTTTTCAACCCTTTTAATAGTTTTTGTTAGTTTTATTGGTGGTCATCTTCAAGTCTCAAATTATATTCTTTTCCCTTTTTTAGGTGTGCTTACATTCTGCATAGCGTTTATTTCCATTTACGGTTTCAGAGCTTCGATGATTAGTTTTTCCGGTTTATTGGCTTTGGTATTAAGTTTTTCTTACAACCCGGAAACGCTGGATGCATATCAATCTGCCTTATGGATTGGTACAGGTGGTTTGTGGTATTTAATATTATCTACTAGTTGGTTTTACCTAAACCCAAAAGCATTTACTGAAGAAACACTTCACAATATCTTTCTACTTACCGCTGATTTTTTAGACACTCGAAAACAACTTATCGGTGAACAACCAAATAGAGAAGTGTTACAAACAAAACTCATCAACTTAAAGATTGAGCTAACCGAACTGCACGACAACTTTCGTAAAATTTTAGTTTCTAACCTTAAAAACTCTGGTAAATCCAATTATCACCGTAAACTATTATTAGTATTTGTCGAGTTGGTCGAGCTTTTAGAAACTGCTATAGCAAACCCTGTAAACTATAATAAAATGGATGTACTTTTTGAAACACATCCTGAGTTTAAAGCTGATTTTCAGAAGCTGATTTCTGAATTTTCATTCCAATTACGAGCTATTGCAAACCAAATAAACAATTCAAAAAAAATCTCTTCAAACAAAGTGCTTTTCAATGAATTTAAAAATCTTGAACTTGATATTCTAAATGTAAAAGATGAAACTAAATCTGAAGATTACGAGCGTTATTTAATGCTTCAAAACTTTTTGGATTATCAAAAAAAGCAATTCGAGAAGCTTAAAAAAATCAAATGGTTGTTGGGTAATCCTGAGTTAACTTCGGCAGAATTAGTACCTACAGATGAACTTAAACGTTTTATAAATACCCAGGATTACAATCCTAAACTTATCCTTAGAAACTTCAGCTTTAGGTCTACTATTTTTAAGCACTCACTTCGTTTAGCCATTACAGTTATGTTGGGCTATGGTATTGGTCTATATTTTGATTTGCAAAATCCATATTGGATAATATTGACCATAATTATTATAATGCGGCCGAGTTATGGACTTACAAAAAACCGTTCAAAAGACCGTGTTATTGGTACATTAATTGGGGCAGTTATAGCGAGTGGTTTAGTCATTTATATAAGTAACATTTATGTATATGGTGCTTTAGGCGTGCTATGTTTAGTTCTTGCCTTTTCCATTCAAGAAAAAAACTATAAAGCCGCTGCAGCGTTCGTCACCTTGAATGTAATTTTTATATATGCCATTTTAGAGCCAAACATTTCAAAGGTCATTCAATTTAGAGTTATAGACACTATTATTGGCGCAGCATTATCTTATATAGCCATGAGATTGCTTTTTCCGGCTTGGTCATTTATGGAAATTGGTGATGCTATGAAAGATGGGTTGAAGGCCAATAACGCTTTTTTTACATCCATCAGCAAATATTATCAAGATAAAGGCAAGGTGCCTACTAGTTTAAAAGTGAACCGAAAAGAAGCGTTTTTACAAATGTCTAACTTAAGTGCGGCATTTCAACGTATGGCTCAAGAACCAAAATCGAAGCAAAACCATTTTGATGACATCTATGAACTTGTTGAAATTAATCATAGTTTTTTAGCTTCGCTGGCATCGTTGAGTTCTTATATTCAAAATCATAAAACAACAGCAGCCTCGGAGGAATTTATAATGATTTCAGAAAAAATTCAAGCAAACTTGGACAGGATTTGTTCTCAATTAAAAGCTATAGATTTTGAATCTAAAATAATAAATGCTAATCCATTAAATGTAATAAACGAATCTGAACGCCTTAAATTTTCAATAGAACACCTTACTAATAAAACCATAATAAATACAGAAAATGTACGCAATCATCAAGAAGCACATTTAATTTGGGAACAGATGTATTGGTTGTTTTTATTGAGTGAAAAAATGTTGAAATTGACACTTAAATTTGAGGTGAATTAAATTTTAAAATTCCGAAGTATATTGTTCTAAATGATATCATTTACCATTTTAAAAACAACCTACCTATAACGCATATTGCAATGGATAGTCCTGAAATTGGTGTAATGTTTTTTTTTAAATCGGCCATCATTGATGTTAGTGCGGCTTAAGGCATTAACTCGGCTAGTATTCCCACAAACATTATTGATGCCATTAAAATCATAACTAAAGTTTCGGAGTTGGTTATTGAATTGATAATCAATAATATATATCAATTTGTAAATGCAGGAAATAAACAGCTGTATACCAAATCGTTAGTTTTATTCTTAAAATTCTTATTGTTTTTTAAATGGTTTCATTTGCAGGACTCATTCATCGAAGTTTCATTCTGACTTCTGACTTCTAACTTCTAACTTTGATTGAGCAATAGCAATACTTTAAGAGTTTATTTATAACGCCGAAACTTTAGATCATAATAAGCTACGGAAAAGATTTACTAGCTTTTTCTGAAATATGTTGTGTGTTCATAGCTTCGTTTTTATAACTAATGGAGATATTGTAATTACTTCAATCAGTTATATTAAATTTTTTTTATAAAATAATCCATTCAAGTACTGAAAGATTACTTGAATTTAAAATTAAAGACTTAGAGGAATATCATATGGTATTTCTTTTTTACGGAATAAGAAATTACCATTACGTACAGATGCAAGCACATCTACTCGTCTGCGAATAGCCTCATAAACCGAACTTTCATTTAAAACAATGAAGTTTGCTGCTTTACCCACTTCTAAACCATAGCTATTTTGAATGTTTAAACAACGTGCTCCATTATAAGTTATTAGATCAAAATTTGTTTCTATTTCTTTTTTAGACATAATTTGAGCGAGGTGAATTCCATTATCAAGAATGTTCATCATATTACCATTTCCCATTGGATACCAAGGATCGTTGATGGAATCTTGTCCAAAAGCAACGTTTATTCCAAGTTCCATAAATTCCTTTACCCTTGTCAAACCACGTCGTTTTGGATACGTATCTTGGCGACCTTGGAGATAGGCATTTTCAGTAGGCAAAGAGATAAAATTCATCTTACTTTTTTTGAATAAATCCAGCATTCTATAAGCGTAGGAATTGTCTGCTGAACCAAACGAACATGTATGGCTTGCGGTAGTTTTAGTACCAAAATCTTCCATAAGCACCAAGGCATTAAGGATTTCGACAAAACGGGAATTGGGATCATCGGTTTCATCACAGTGCACATCAATCAATTTATCATATTTTAAAGCAAGCTTAACTATATCGTGAATAGATTTTTCTCCAAATTCTCTTGCAGGTTCATAATGTGGAATACCACCTACCACGTCTGCCCCCATTTTAAGTGCTTCTTCCACTAAATCACGTCCACCTTTATACATGTACATGCCTTCTTGTGGAAAGGCAACAATTTGAATATCAACCGTATCTTTCAATTCTTCCTTCATTTCTAGCATTGCTTTTAATGCTGTAAATTTTGGATCGGTAACATCAATATGTGTTCTAATGTGTTGTACACCTTGAGAAACTTCATCTTTAATTCCCTTCATAGCCAATCGTTTTACACTTTCTACTGTTAGTGTTTTTTTGAATTGCGGCCATAACTCGATAGCTTCAAAAAGCGTTCCAGAACCTGCTCCTTCTTGTCCTAATTCAGACAAAGTATATACGTAATCTAAATGTAAATGTGGATCTACATAAGGTGGAAGAACGAGTTTTCCATTAAGGTCAATTTCTTCATCACAATTAGGTAAATTAGTTCCTATTTGAGTAATCTTACCATTATCAATAATCATTTCATTTGCTGCTTCGTTGCGATAAAGTTTCGCATTGAAAAACTTCTTTTTCATGTTTGATTATTTAAAACTAATTAAAAATTTTACTACCAAACTTGAGTAATTAAAATCAATTTCCAATTAAACAGATTTAGATAAAAGAATGATTGGTCAGTACCTGGTTGTAAATTTTACACAGTACACTTGTAATCTGTAAGCAGTAATGGGTCTTAAACAATACATTTTTGCCACAACCCAAGTAGCTTGCATTTGGTAGTGTTTTCAGTTTGCCCAGAAAACTACCAAGAAAAAGGGCTGGCACTCACCCCAATCACCCCAATTATTCCACCTTTCGGCTTAATCTTTTAACTCTGTAAGCCAATTTAATTCCTGAATTTTACTATCGATCTCTCTAAAAGCTCTTCCTGTTTGATCCATTTCAGTTTGTAACTTCTTAATGTCAATGGTTGTTTTAAGGTTGGCATCACCACTATTATCTATTTGAGCAGCATACCTAATATTTCTTAATTTTTCAGAAAGCATTTTTAATGAATCTCTTTTAACAAGTGCCTCCATTAGCGAACCTTCTCCATTAATATTAATTTCATTATTTGTCTTATTGATTCTAATCACCAAGATTTCTAAATCTTGAATTGCGGTTCTCAATTCAGCTATTAGCTTTGTTGGATCCTCTTGGGGTTTTTTGTCATCTGATACTATAAGAACAGGTCTTATTCTATTTTGAATATGTTCAATTTTCTTCATCAAATCTGATCGTAACAAAAGTGCCTCGGCAAGTTTCATTTTATTATTTTTTTCTGACATACTTTAGCTTTAAAAAATTAACTAATTATTGCTTTGGACATTTAGATAGTGGATTATTATCTGGCTCAGGTGCCCATTCATTATTAGTTGACATATCGAAATTATTTACTTCATCCAAAGATAAATCTAATGCTTTTGCAACACTTCGTCCATATTCCGAATCAGCTTTATAGCAGTTTTTTATATGACGAATTTAAATGAATTTTTATGCATCACCTACTTGAGCTGCTGATTGTGTGTGTCACTTATGGCAAACTCCTCTGTAAAAGTAGCACAATTCAGAGAGAGAAAGGTTGTTAGAAAGAACATTTATTAACTATGGAGTGAAAGTCTCGGGTGTGCGGGGTAATGAACCGAAGCACTAGCAAGTAAAATACCCGGAACTTTAGTAATGTTTATGAAACAAGTTTTGGGGTAAATTTCTTTTACCAAAGAATTAAATAGTTTTTCATGTGACAAATGGGGTAAAAGTGGTTTTTAAAAAATATTTATTTGAAATTTCGGATACGGATTCGTGTCGAGTTACAAGAAAGGAAAACGCTGTAAATATCAACTAGTAGTAAGAAAAAGTCTGTGTGAAAGAGGAAGAACCTCATACGACTGGGATTAGATCCGGATCATGCGTATGCATGGAGCAAGACGAGGAAGGGAGGCTGGCGCATAGCGCAAAGCCCCATACTCGGAACTACTGTATCCGTTAATCGTCTGAAGTCGCGCCTTATATCTCCATGCTTGAATACTATCAACAAATTCGGTCAAGTTAATGAGGGCCCTGTGCGTGATCCACACTCAGGGTGGTGTGAGAGGCACAGACATCGGTGTATTCCGGTGATGTCATCTACTCTATTAGCGGTTCGTTGTTTATTGATTAATTTCATTTATATTTGATAACCAACTTGTCCCACCCTGAGAGTTTGCCCATTATAGTAACAATTCCATTCGTGATAATCTCAAAGAATACAGGTCTAACTCTTGAAAATTCTTTTAGTCCAATTCGTGGAACTAGATAAAAGTATTTCATCATATTCATCATGCTATCGGGCTTTTCATTGTCAAGAGTAGAAAGTATTTGAAACATTCTATGAGTGTCAGCACAAGGCGAATATGTTACAGTCATACTGGCTTGTCCTTTAATCGCATTAGTTACAGAATGAATTATACCTCTTGGCACAAAAAATTCTTCGCCAACTGTTTTAATTATTTTTTCGCCATTGACTTCAAATAGAACTTCTCCTATCATTATTTTGAAATGTTCGTCCATGTGAAAATGAACATGAGGGGGGACTTTTCCGCCTGCTTCAACTGTCCAATTCATAACAAAAGAATTTTCATCATAGGATTTTGGGTAGAATACCTCTTTTCCAAATTTTATTGGTCTAAAAATGTCTGTTGTCATAGTTCAATTTATTATAGGTTAAAAAACTATAATTCATAATTTGATTGTTGTTGTGTCGTATGTTACTTTGACTGCTAACGTTCCGCGGCTACAAGAAGTGGCGAACTTCGGAACGAATTATTTTCTGTTAAAGATAAAAATTCTTGCGAAACGCGAACATGAACTTACAACAAAATTCGCCATTTCTTGTAACCGCTGTTAGCGGCTGGTTTTATTGTCCCTTAATGTTAGCGCATACTTAAATATTTCATCATAAACAGTTGTTCTGAAATTTTTCAATTCAGCTTCTTTCAACTCTGTATTCATAAAGAGAATGATGCCAACTTTTTCCTTAGTGTCATAATACATAAACGTCCTTACTCCTGGGTCTCCACCTGTATGCCCAACTCTTTTGCCATTATTATCAAATGCCCAAAATAGCCCTTCATTACGCTTGACTAAATCGACATTATCTGGCTTAACTGCCTCTGTGAACTGCGGTTTAGTCATTTCCGCAACAGATTTCTTTTTTAATATTCTTACTCCGTTATTTTTTCCTCCATTCAAAAGGCAGATAAAAAACTTCGATAAATCTGAGACTGATGTTCTAACTCCTCCATCGGGATAAGTTGTCAAGCCATAAGGTTTAATTACTTTAAGCGTATCAGTTTCTCTGTTATACAGTGTTGAATGATTGGCCAAGTTGATTTCAGAAAAGAACCAGCCTGTATTGTCCATCTTCAGAGGATTAAAAATAAAATGTTTACTGTATTCATTTAGTTTTTTTCCTGTTCTTATTTCAATAATATAACCAGCCAATCCGGCAGCAATGTTTGAATAATTAAAATACTTACCTGGTTTGAATTTCAAAAAGTTATCTTGATTATAATATTTTCCTTTGGTGTCAAAATAGTTTTTTAAAAAATCTCCTAATTGTTCTGGCGAATCGCCACCATAGTAATAAGAATTATCGTACAAAGGCTCTTGATCTGTTATACCAGATGTATGTGTAGCAAGATTTCTCAAAGTAATTATTTCATTTGGAAAGAAGGGGTTAATAACCTTAAATGGCAAATAGTTATTAATGTCCACATCAAGCGATAGTTTATTTTCTTCAACAGCGTGCATCAGACAAGCTCCTGTTATGGTTTTACTTATTGAGGCAATATTCATGATAGTATTTGGAGTAAATGATGTTTTTTTGTCCTTGTCAGCATATCCATATCCATGTGACCAAGCCACTTTTTTATCAATTACTATTGCGGTTGCAACTCCAACCATTCCAGATTCAGCCATTTTATTTTCAATGAAGCTGTCAATATAAGTCGCTTTATTTTGCCCAATAGAATCTTGAGTGTATGAAATAGATAATAGAAGTAAGAGTATAACGATAAATGTTTTCATTTTTAAACTTAATTATTTATTTACATCCTGGTCGGTCGGCGGTCAACTTGCCGCTAACGTTTTGCAGCTACCCGAAGGGCGGGACTTTTACCACAAAACTTGATTTGAAAAACTAATGTTTGATTAACCACAAAACTGTCTTTGGAACACGAAACCCCGCCTTTTGGGTAGGTGCTGTTATAGGCTGGCGTTCCTTGTCTGTCAGTGGTTACAGCCATTTTTATTTCGTCTGTTGCTGTCATTTGTAAGGTGCTTTTTTGTCTGGCTTGTGTGCCTTTTTTTTGAAGCGTTGGCTCATTTTCTAATTTTACCATTCAGCCTCTTCGGTTTGGATAATTTCAATTTTTGTTGATAGTGAGTTAAATCGTTTAAAAATGTCAAGACTGCTTTTAATGTCTTGATACTCTTTGTGGTCTTTTAATTCTTCGTCTATGATGTCAAAAACTTTGTAATTAGCAATTACAACACATTTCTTGATTGCTCTTGTAATTGCAACATTTAGTCTGTTTGGGCTATAGAAGAAGTCTAACCGTCTCATTGATTCTAAAGGATGAGAGTTAGCCATGCTATAAATTATATAGTTTCTCTCTTGTCCTTGCATACTGTCAACCGTGTCAACAAATAAAGATTCAAATGGATTGTAAATTGTCTTTGGAATAATTTTTTTGATTTCTTTTTTAATTTCTCTAACCTGTGCCCTGTAGGGAGACATTATGCCAATGTCATTTAGCGTTGCACCGTTGTTTAAAAGGTCTGAAACCAATTCAGCTACTAGTTTTGCTTCAAAAGGAGAACGACCCTGTGCATCAAAAACATTATGTTGCAACAAAACATGCGAATCATTATTTAAAACTTGAGGATGATAAGTGCATTGATATTGTGTGTTATCAATCCTTGTGGTTGAATCTGAATGGAGCCGATTTTCATAAAACAATGTATTTGGTATTTTAATCAATGTTTCATTGAGTCTGTATGAAGTATTCAGTAGATTTATATCATTGGGGTATATTTTTGCTAGTCTGCTAAAAATTGATTCGGCAAACATTTCGTTGTTCGAGTTTTTTGGAATTATCGGGTCAAGTTGTTTGTGGTCTCCAACAAAAATGAATTTAGCTGTTCTGCACATTGCAGCAATTGAAAGAGGAATACTCAACTGAGATGCCTCATCTATTATCACAACATCAAATTTCCAACCATCAAGTTTTTTACTTCCAGGATAACAAAGTGAATAAGCGGTGGCTCCAATTGCAATACCCTTTTGGCAGTATGTTGGGTTGTTGAAAAAACTAGAATAGGCTAATCTTGATTTTTTCATTACAGATTGATTTTCGAGAACTTCTTTATTACCTGCTTTCTCACCAATCTTGATTACTTTACTACTATCTGTAACTTTTGAAGCTATGGAGTTCATACAGTTGTTGATTGCTGTATTTGTTGGGGCAGTAATAAAAACGTTTAAGCCGCTTTCAATAAGTTGTTTAGTGATATTCCCAATGGTTTCAGTTTTACCCGTTCCCGGTGGTCCTTGAATAATGCAAAAGTCACTTGCGTTAATCGCATTCAGATATGCTGTATTTTGAGATTCATTTAAGTAATTAACTCTTTGCGAATAATTTTTAAAATTATTCTTAGTTCTTCCGTTAAGAAAACTATCTATTTTATTAAGTGTTGAACTGTCGTTTATCAGCACTTGAACAGCACTTAATAATAGTTTGGCTATAATGTCAACCTTAGCTTCATTTATTTCCCAATTATTCCGAGGATAGTCATTCGAATCAATGTAACAAGCTTTTACATTGAAATCATTGGGTTTAAGAATAAAGCTTTCGGGACTATCTTCATCAATTTCCATTTCAAACCTATGCAAACCATTACTCAAAATAACAGGTTTGCCCTCTTTAAATTTTGATATGTTGTTGTCGCATATAATTTTGGCAGAGAAAATGTATTTTTTTGAGGCGGGTAAATTGGAACAATATTGATTTGGTAATCCATCAAAAAAATCAAACTCAACTTTTAAATTTGACATAGTTACTCCTTTGGCAACTCTTTCATCCAAAGGTTGGTTCATTTGCTCGTCAAAATCTTTTAAAGTTTTGAGGCGTTCAATTTCAATTGCGGCTTGAAATTCTTTTAATACATCCATTTTATATTTTATGTTTTAGTGAGTTTAAAATTGCGTTAGCTTCCTTTTTCATTTCAGGAACATTTACAACATAATAGTCGGAATAGTTTTCGTGTAATACTACCAACTTCATTGATGAGATTTTAACTGAAAATTCCTTTTCAACAATAACTTTATAAATGTTTTGTTGTAGGCAATATCGGTAATAGCTTGAATTGTCTAAATGATTTAATTCTGATAAAGCATAGCCATAGCCAAAAATTCTAGGTTGTCCATCTATGATAAGCTTTTTGCTTCTTTTCCAATCAAGCATTACATATTCGTCTTTATCCGCTTTTTTGAATAGGCAGTCAATTGTCCCAGCTACATTATATTTGTTTGAATAAATCATTTTTTCTGCATCGTGAAAAATCAAGTTTCTTTTCTTGATTTCATTAATGTAGAAATTATTGAACAATTTAAATTCTGTTGTATCTGAATCAAAATCATTTCCCTTTAAATAATTTTCGATTTGATTATGAAGGAAAGTTCCTTTCTCCGCTGCTTCATCACGAATCATTAAGTATTCAATCAATACATCTTCTTCAGTTCTATCTTCTTCAATTGCCTTTCTTTCAATATATCTTTTTAGGTCGAAAGGGAAGAAACGTTCAATTAGTGTAGTTACAGAAATGTATTCAGCGTTCCCCGTTTCGTCTTTTGGGTGAATATACTTATGTGTTTCTTCATCAAATGCGATACTGCTATTCCAATTTTGAAACTGAAATCTTTTTGTTCGTTGAATTACTGCTTCTATGCTTTCAGTTTCTTCGGTATTTATTTCAATTTCCTTGTAGTTATATTGTTTATGAAAACGGTCTATCCCTAAATACTTTTCTCTGTAAAATATTTTTTGCCATTGAATGCATTGGTTGTAATCCCATTGCTTTTCTGCTTCACACTTTGCATTTTTAGAGAATTCTCTATCGTAAATCGAATTGAGGACATTTTTGATATAATCAATACACTCATTAGTTTGGCAATGGACTTGCTTCTCTGTAAATCTTAAAACAACCCAACCACTTTCAGTAAAAAACAAATCTCTCACATTGTCTTGCTTTTCTTCTTCTTCGAGATTTATACAATGTGTCGGATACCTATAATAACCGTCATAAGGTTCATCAATTTCAATGTCGATATATAAGTTCAGATTTTTGTCAAACAAAACTATATCGGGTTCATATGGCTTATTATAGTTTGGAATTACCATGTGAACATTATTCGTTTTCTCAATGCTTGGTATTTGAAGTTTAATTTGATTGAAAAAATCATTTTCCTTGTAACCTTTTTGATTTGTTCGTCCGATTCTTGGAAGTTTAATTCTAGAATTAGGCTTTGGCATTTTTACAACAGGGTATATGTAATTATCTTCTTGTGTAAAATGATTGTTTGGGTCAAATAGAATTTTTAATTCGTCTGTCTGCTCTTGATTAGGCTCCGATTTGATTACTTGTTTCGCAATCTCTTGTTGCGGTAGTTCTTGCTTTTGACTTGGTGCTTTTTTATCTGTTTGTTGATTTTCTTTTTCTCGATTAGGTTGAATAGGATATTCCTTTCGGGGCTTATCATTTACCTTATGACTTGAATTATTATTTCGTTGTTCTTGTGCCTTCTCTTCATACGTTTCTATTGGTTCGTTGACCACCGATTCGGTGTCTTCAATAAAATCAGCTTGAAGTTGCTTTTTTGAAAGTTTGTATTTAGCCCAACCCTGTTTTATTTCTGTGAAGAATACACTCTTTTTTTCCTTTGCTAACTCAGCAGGTGACTTTACACCATAAAGTTTCATCTTCTCTAAAAAGAAGGCTCTATACTCTTTCTGTAAGTCCGATAGTTTCCTTTCGTTCATTATGGATTTATATTGATTGATTTCATGGATGATGTGGTAATTCCTTTACACATTTATCCCAAAAATCTTGTCCGTCAATTTCGCTTAAATGTTTTTTAAAAAAATCAATCGTTTCTTTTTCCATAATTGGTATTGCTTGATTAAAGGTCTGCCAAAATTCAACATTAGGAGTGTTGAACATTTTTTCTTGGCTTCTTGAATAAGTAAATGCATTGAAAACTTCTCTTGGCGGTAAATTAGATTGGTCAGTTGAGGGGCTATTACCTACAAACTTTGGATAAAGAGTCAATTGATAAAACTTGTCATAGTATTGTTGGAAATGAGTAAAGCAAACTTGGTCAACAAGTATTGTAAAATATAATGCAATCCCAAATAACGCCTTTTGATTGATGTCTAAAAAGTCCAGATAGTCAAAGTCCTTAGTTAACGATTGATATTGCACTGTAAAAATTTTCTTGTCGTTAAAAGTGTGCTTACTTCTGTCGGGAATTTTTGAAAAGAAGGTTTGAATATCCTTCTGAAATTGTCCGTTGTAGTATTTGTCAAAGTCGTTCATTAATTGTTCGTTTAATGGTTTTAGTGTCGTCCGCTACGCTTGCCTATAACGTTCCGGCGCTTGGCGTTCGTGCGGGATTTCGGAGGACAAAACTTTCAACCTACCACAAAACTCCAATTGAAAAATTGAACTTGAATATAACCACTTCACCCCGCATGACGCCAAACGCATGTTAGGGCATCGTGCTTCTTGTTCGTCAGTAAGTTTTTCTGTCGGTTCTGTCGAGCGATGGATCAGACTCACTCTTTGACAAGCTTGGGTTTTAGCGGTGGCTTGTGCGGCTTGGCAATGTGTGTGGCTGTGGAGGGCTGGCATTAATACTTTTTTATTTCGTTCAAATTCTTGCCTTCGATTGTCTTTATAATTGAATAAATGTCAGCTTCCTTCACACACTCTTCTCCAATCTTTTTCTCCAAGCCATCTATTGTCTGTAAATAAAACTCTTCTAAAGTTAGATTGGGCGTGACAGGATCTATCAATTCAGGTTTATCATTCGAAGTAAAGGCCACAAGAGCATATAATCTTTTGTCATTAGGACAGTAAAAGGATTCAGCAAGCTCTTTAGATTCTAAGTACAAGCAGATATTATCTAAAGGTTTGAAAGTATAAATGTATTCAGACCCCGAATTTGAAAATACTGAAAATTGCAAAAGGGAGTCTTTGGGAATAATTGAATCAAACCGATATTTATTCAATTCTGAGATAATTTCAAAAGTTTCTTGCAACTCTCTCTTGAAATAATTTGATTTTGGATTGTAATGTGATGTTTGATTTAGAGCCCTTTCCCGATATCTGTCAAGCTTTTCTAACAAGGTAATATCAAAACCTAAGTGGTTGAAAAATTCAGTGCATTTAACTATCAAGGTGTTTAGGGTTTGAGAGGTTATAGGAATAGGTTGTCCGTCCTCTTGACGCAGAAACTTTGTTGGTAATATTTCCCTAAGAACTTCTTCCAAAGCAGACCTTAAATTATTACCACAAGCATGATAATCAATATTCTCAACATCATTAAAATAATGTAAAGCCTTTTGGAGGTATGATTTATGAATAGTTATGGACGGAATCCTTTTTCCATCAATTTGGGTTGCCTCATAAAGTTCAAACACTTTCCAATGCTTTGTATATGCCTCATCTAGTACTGCTTTGTTTTGCTCACCTTGCTTCTTTAATTCAGTTGCATGTGTCACTTTAATATAACTAAATGCAGATTGAAAGAACACTCTGTCATGAGTTAATATTATTAGTTGATAATCCTTCAAATATTCCTCAAGAATTATAGACAGAACAACTTCACGGTTACCCATATCTAAACTCAAGAGTAAATCATCAAGAATCAGAATTTTCGGCAATTCTTTGACAAACTTTTCTTTTAAAATTGCCATCCTGATTGCCAATGCTATTGAGGATAATCTTGCTTCATTTAAAAATGTATGAACTCTTGTGATTTTTCGAGATACTTCGTCAAGATTAGGATCAATTAGCCATGCTTCCAAGTATATTTCTGGCGGTAAAGTTTTTTTGTTACGTCCTTTATTGTGAGAATTAAAGTCATTGTAAGTGCAATTTTGATAAACAAATTCAATTTGAAATTCCTCTTTAAATCGGTACTTCAAATAATTATTAGCAGTTTCAGTGATTTTTTTTTGGTAAAAATCAAAGTCAGTATTAAAAGTAGAGACAAGATTCTGAAAATGCGTGTATTCATCATCATGGATACCTGGATATGGGTCTAATCCTGCTTCTAGATGATTCCACCAAACTTCGAGGTTCGAAGATATACTCGTTCCGTCAATCTTTGTTAGAGGAGTTCTTAGGTTGATAAATGGCAAAAGATGTTTTTCAAAATATCCGAAAAGCTTTACTTTACTTTTGTTTGTAAAATTATAGATGTTAAATATTGATTTATAATCAATTAGGTCACTTGTGAGCGTTATACCTTTAATAAAGTCGTCTGTTCTAGTGTTGACAATGGTATTCGAAATTCTTTTAACTCGTGGATCTGACGGTTCGTTCTCAAAAAATATTTCAATAAAGGAATCCTCTTCATCACTTGCATAGCGGTTTTTCAGACTCTCTTCACTTCTTGTAATAGGCAAAAAATATTTTTGTACTTGCCTAACATCCGATTTAAAGACACTATGGAAAAAGGTGTATAATGCCCAGTAAATTGAGCTTTTTCCACTTCCATTCTCACCATACAATAGAATATGTTTGCGTTCAAAATCAAGTGTTCGATTTCCATAAAAGAACTTGAAATTATTAAGTGTTATTTCTTTAATTCTGTACATAATTTATTAGCATTAATGAGCATCAAATCGGATTCAGTTTGGTATTGATCAAAGCACTAATCATCTTTAAATGGTAAATCATCATCAGCCTTTTCATGAAGACTATTTATGAAATCCGCCATCAATTGCCCATTATTTGAAAGAAATTCTTTCAAAAAAAGGTCTGTTTCAAGAGGGAGATATTCGATATTCTCCGCACGAATAACTGTATTATTGAATTCAGGTAGTTCTGAATAAAAAGGATTTTTTTGAATAAGCTTCAAGTAGTCAATTAAATCGGATTTTGAATTATCACTTGGATATTCGCATT
>ERZ724517.134-NODE-134-length-43909-cov-8.049072_pt1 | contig 43909 bp, 43 predicted proteins | sample MGYA00376050_ERZ724517 | MGnify/ENA primary metagenome ERZ724517 (study PRJEB28724, sample SAMN07190886) | activated sludge metagenome | isolation source: activated sludge of sewage treatment plant in Hong Hong | place: USA: Christiansburg, Virginia | collected... | reverse complement strand
GTTTGCGGCTGGCGTCATTACTACGGTGCCATGCCTGAATTTGCAATTCCAGCTCGCGCACCTGGCGATGCAATTCCTTGAAGTGCTCCAGCAGCCACTCCATGGTCACCCGAAACAAGCCCGGGAGTTCATTGCTGGCATCTTCGATCAGATCATGCACGCGCTCGCTGATGTGGTGAATGCCTTGCGGGATGACAAATCCGAACTCGCCCATCAGGCCCCGGATGCGGTTAGCGTAGGCCGTGCGCTCGGCAACAAAGCCCTGGCGCACGCAATGCAGGCTCAGCAGCGCTTGCTGCTCCACATTCTTGATCGGTACAAAGCGCATGGATTTGCGTGCGACGGCTTCGCAAATCGCCTCTGCATCGTTGGCATCGTTTTTGTTGCCCTTGACGTAGGGTTTGACGAACTGCGGCGCCATGAGCTTGACGCTGTGGCCCATCCCTTGGAGCTTGCGTGCCCAGTAGTGCGCGCTGGAGCAGGCTTCCATGCCAATCGTCGCAGGCGCTACGTTGGCAAAGTAGGGGGCAAGCTGATCGCGCTTGAGTTGCTTCTTGACGACGGTATGGCCCGCCGCATCAACGCCGTGAATCTGAAAGACGTTCTTTGCCAGGTCGATACCAAATGTGATAACTTGCATAGCGGACGCTCCTTTCGCTCGGGTGGTTGTTACGCCCCCACTTTGGCACATTCGATGCCGTTAAGGAGGGAGCGTCCATCCCATTGGATACCCAGCCCATCGGCCCCGCCAAACCCGCACCGATAATGGCAGTTGGCGCATGGACCCGTGCGCATCCCAGACGCACAAGGTAGCACTTTGAACAACGACCAGCTTGACTTTGCCTTTGTGGCGGACCTTCCCACGATCACCCCAACGCCCAAGAAGCGCGCGGTGCGCAGCAAACCCGTGTCCACGCCGACTGTCCCCATGGCGGCCACACCCCCGTTGCTGGCCCCGGTGGTGCAGCAGGTGTTGCCGGACCGCCAGGTGTTGGCCGGTGACCCCGACACCGAATCGATGGCCGTGGCACTGGATGCACATCCGGATTACCAGGTACTGCGCCGACTGCGCCCGAGCCTGGATTGGGCACCCGCCCAGGGCCAGGCGGTGTGCCGCATCATCGTACTGGACACCGAAACCACCGGTTTGGACCAGACCCGTGACAAGATCATGGAACTGGCCCTGCTGCGCGTCGATGTGGACGTGGACAGCGGCCTGCCGGTAGGCCCGGTGCAGGTCTACGATGGCTTGGAAGACCCCGGCATGCCCATACCTCGGGAGGTGCAGGACATCACGGGCATAGACGACAGCATGGTGCAGGGCCAGCGGCTCGACGAAGACCGTGTGTTGGCCATGCTCGATGGTGTGGACCTGGTCATTGCCCACAACGCCGGCTTTGACCGCCCGTTTGTCGAGGCCCGTTTCCCGCAGGCCCGGGCAATGGCATGGGCCTGTTCGTTTGCCGATATCAACTGGAAAGAACAGGGGCGCGGCTCGGCCAAGCTCGAAAGCCTGGCGCGGGACATGGGCTGGTTTTATGACGCACACCGGGCCGAAATGGATTGCCATGCCTTGCTGGCCGTGCTGGCGACCCCATTGCCCAAACTGGCCCATACCGGGTTGGCCCATCTGATGGCGCAGGCCGGCAAACCCAGCTACCGCCTGCAAGCCACCAATGCACCCTTTGATGCCAAGGACAAACTCAAGGCCCGGGGCTACCGCTGGAATGCCGAGCAAAAGGTCTGGCACACCCGAGTGGGCGACGGCAAGGCCTTGCAGACCGAATTCGACTGGCTCAAGGAAAACGCCTACCACCAGCGCTCAGCCGTGGTGCAGTTCGAGAAGCTAGACGCCCAGGTGCGCTACTCGACCCGCACGGGCGAGATGCTGCACCACCAGTTGTAGGCCGTGCACCATGGGTAACACTGCTTACACAGTCGCCAGTGTCCAGGTGGCGCAGGCGCGCAAAGTTGTGATCGACGGGCGTTCCATCCTCACCGCCATCCACAAGACCGCGGTGCAGGGCCCGGTCGCCGTGCAGCCCCTGGGCCTGCAGGGCGACGAACAGGCCGATCTGTCGGTGCATGGCGGCCTGGAAAAGGCCGTCTATGCCTACCCGGCCGAGCACTATGCCTTCTGGCAGGAGGCGCGCCAACGCGCGGGGGTTGCCGGCATAGACACCGCCTTGCCGCATGGATCCATGGGCGAGAACCTGACCCTCAGCGGCCTGCTGGAAACCGACGTCTGGGTCGGTGATGTGCTGCGTTTTCCGCACTGCGTGCTGCGCGTGGCGCAGCCGCGTGAGCCCTGCTACAAGTTCAACGCCGCCATGGGTTTCAACACGGCGGTCAAGGCCATGGCACAAAGCGGTTTTTGCGGGTTTTATCTGTCGGTGGACGCGCCGGGCACGGTGCAGGCGGGGGAGGCCTTCGAGCTGCTGCCCGGGCCGCGCCATGTGAGCATTCCGCAGCGCTTTGTGGCCAAGATGTTCAAGCACATGCGCTGAGGCAGTGCCTGCGACGGGCTTTCGCTGGCGACCCGGACGTACGCTGGCGCACAGACCGTGCATCGCACACGGCATACGCTGTGGTGGATGAACCCCACGGAAAATTCAAATGACTTGAAAGCAGGCAATACCCTGACCGATGTGTTGGGGCAAGCCGAGCATGTGAAGGACTTGGTGGAGCAGAGTGCGCAGGAGCTTTCGTCGGTCAATACCGGGCTTGCGCAAGAGATCGCGCAGAGTGGCGAGCCGCCGGGGGTCAGGCGGGCGCTGGAAAAGAGCCAGGCGGTTGAAGGCAAAGTGCAGGATGCCGCCGACCGGCTTTCCGTTGTGAACCTGGCGTTGGAGGCCGAGGTCAGCACGCGCCACATCCTGGAAGCCCAATTGGCCACGGTGACCCACTCTGAGGAGGCAGCGCGCCATGCAGCGCTTCACGACGCATTGACCGATTTGCCCAACCGCACACTTTTTGAAAACCGACTGGATCACGGGCTGGCGCAAGCCAAGCGCCATGACAGAACCTTGGCCGTGATGTTTCTGGATCTGGACGGCTTCAAGAAGATCAACGACGTGCATGGGCACGACGTGGGTGACCTTGTGCTCCAAACCACGGCGAATCGGCTCAAAGAACATGCACGTGACGATGACACCGTCAGCCGCTTCGGCGGAGACGAATTCCTGTATTTGTTGACAGAAATCGATGGTGAGAAAGACGCAGCATTGATCGCACAGAAAATCGCGAACGCGATCCAGCTGCCTATTCCTCTGCCCATCGGTGAACTCATCGTCAAACCCAGTATTGGTATTGCGATTTTCCCCAAGGATGGGGCTTCAGTCAGTGCCCTTATCAAGAGTGCCGACATGGCCATGTACACGGCCAAGCGGGGCAAACTGGTTTATGCATTTGCCAGTTGAAGCAGCCCCTGCACAACTACGGCTTCTCGCGTGCGCCATGCTCTTCCAGGTAGACCATCATCGCTTCATCCCTGGCCTCGATGGCCGCCAATAGCGGCGTGTTCGCCCCGGGATGGCAGTTCACATCCACACCGGCCTCGACCAGTAGATGCGCGATCCGGGTCTGACCAGACTCGATCGCCATGACGAGCGAGGTTTCGCCACCAACGGCATTGCGCTTCGTGGCGAGGATGGCCTGCACAACCTGAGGGTCCGGGTGCAGCATTGCCAGCAACAGCGGCTCCATGGTGCCAACGGCGCGCGCGCGCGGCCCCGTGCCCGAGCCGTCGGAGGTACCCCACGCCACGTCCGGGTTCGCTCCGGCCTTCAGCAAGGCACGGATGATCTGCACTTGTTCAGGGTGGCCCGGTCGAAACTTCTGCAGGGCCGTGCTCCAGGCCGAGTGGGAGTCGCCCCCGTACTGAACCATCTTGTTGGGATCGGCGCCCGAGATCAGCAACGCCTGCACTTTGGCGACGTCGCGCAGGTCGGTCGCGGCCACGAGCGCGCGCTCCGGGTCGCCGCCCTGGGGAGGGGTCGCTATCCGCGAACAACCGAGTGCAAGCGCCACGAACAGCAAGAGAAAGCCGATCACCTGCCGTTGCTTCATCGCCGGGACTCCGCGGCGCGCAACGCGGCGGCAACCGCATCCAGTGCGCTTGCGCGTGTGGCGTCGCGCTCCTCCATGCGTGCCGCAGTCACGACCTCGAGCACGGTCTTGCCGTCGCGGCCGCGAACAGCGGGGTCTGCCCCCCGCTTCAGCAGGTCGCTAACCAGCTCCGCATGGCCGAACACCGCAGCCCGGAAGATGGCGGTCTTGCCGTCGATGGGCGCCGCCGCATCGATGTGACCGCCGGCGGCCAAAGACTGCGCCAAGCCCGCGAGATCCCCATGGCGCGCAGCGCGAAACAGCCGTTCGTCAGCCTCGCTGAACTGAAGCCGTGGCAAGAGCACAAACCACGCCAGCATCGCCGGCACGGCAAGTACAAACAGCGACGCGTACAGGATGCGTCCGACCCGGTTCAGCCCGAGCAGTGCGGACAGTACAGAAGAAGCGTTCATGGCAAGCGGCTCATCCAAAGGCATCCTTTACGAGGCTACGCGTTTTTCCACCTATGGCCGCAGTTCAGGCACTGCGGCGAGTGCATACAAAGGAGCTCGCCACAGGTAGAACAAGACCACTTCGTGGTCTCCTGGTCCAGAAACTGCTCCACTCCCATGGCCTTGATCTGTTCCAGATTTCCGATCGCGCTGACACCATACTTCGACTTGTAACGGGCATCCAGATGCACCAGCTCCGCGCATGGAAACTTCTCACACGTGGAGCAGAACAGGTGACCACCGTCAGCCAGATCCTTGCAGTTCTTGATGGCACAGGTCAGGCAGGCGGTTGACTTGTTGTCATCTCCGCCCCTGCAACCCGGACAGGGGTTGTGCGCACGCACATAGGCGCGGCACAGGCTGCAATTCAGGCCGCAGGGCGCAAGGATTTGCGGGTTGTCTGCCTGAATCTGAACGACCTTGGTGCGCATGCCGTCCTCCTGTTGTTGCGTGGCTGCCGCCTGAAGAAGCTACCCCGCTGTTTAGTGCAAGGGCCGCACTCTATGGAACGTCATTGGCGCGGCCGCAACGTCCCCGGCCGCCGCCTTGTTGAGCTGGTTCACAACAGATGTCTTGATCCTGCCCACCACATGCATTTCGCAGGGTTTGCAGTCAAAGCGCAGCGTCAATTTCTCTTTGCCGTTGATGAGTTGCAGCGGCTCGGCTTTGACCTGTCCCTGCACGCCGACCACGCCCTTGGCCTGTTTGGGGCACAGGCTCAAGGAGAAGCGCACGCAGTGCTTGGTGATCATCAGGCTGACCTCGCCCAGCTCCTCGTTGTCCTCATAGGCGGCATCAATGACCTTGACGCCATGGCGGGCGTAAAAGGCGTGGGCTGACCTGTTGTGCACATTGGCCAGGTAGCTCAGCGTGTCTTGCGGGTAGGGTACTGGCGGCTCCACCGGCGTGGCGCGCGGCAGGCGCTGCCAGGCCTGGGCGCGTGAGGCTTCCAGTGCTTCGATGGCTCCGCGGCGCAGAGTGTTGAGCACCGATGCAGGAACAAACAGGCCGCTAGCCCTCGTCAAATCTACGTCAAGTGCTTCAAAAATAGTAGCGCCGAGTTTCTCCACCTGGGTGCGGTTGCTGGCGTCGGCGGCGGCAGCGTCCTTGGCGCGTTCATGGGGGAGGTCGGTCTGGGCCTCGCCCACGCAGCCATCCTCGTCGGTGTAGGCCAGGGCGATGCCGCGTGGCGTGGTGGAGAGTGCCGCCCAGACGCCAATGCGTCGGTCGCTGGACTTCTTGTCCAGCACGCGCACCCAGTCCACGTTGCGGTTGCGGTTGACCTCCAGGCCCTTGCGCAGGTCCTTCAGGTCCGCCACGGCGTCCTTGGGGAAGACGCGCCAGCGGCCCTTGGCAGCGCTGATCGCCTCGGCGCGGTTGATGGCCAGGCCCACCAGTTCCTTTTGCAGGTCGTAGTAGCACAGGCCGTCGCCGTTGTGCAGCGCCATGGTCCGGTCGCTCAGTTCCAGTTCCACCCAGTTGGGGCCGACCTGGGTCACAAAACCAATGGGCTGGCCGGGATTTTTGGGGGAGTCAAATGCGCCGATGTCCTGCTGGCGGCCCTGCACAAAGTAGTCGGTGAATTCGCGGTTGAAGTTCTGGTCGGGGTCGGGCGTGAAGGTGAACGTGGTGCTGCCGCTGGTGGCGCGCGCCAGCGGTTGGGCCGAGCCCTGGCGTTCCTCGATCAGGGCGTCCAGCAGCTTGCGGTAGTGGGCGGTGATGTTCTTCACATAGCCCATGTCCTTGTAGCGCCCCTCGATCTTGAAGCTGCGGATGCCCGCATCCACCAGCGCGGCCAGGTTCTCGCTCTGGTTGTTGTCCTTCATGGACAGCACGTGCTTGTCGTGGGCGACAAAGCGGCCCTTGTCATCCACCACCTGGTAGGGCAGGCGGCAGGCCTGGCTGCACTCGCCGCGGTTGGCGCTGCGCCCGGTGTGGGCGTGGCTGATGTAGCACTGGCCGCTATAGGCCACGCACAGCGCGCCGTGCACGAAGAATTCCAGCGTGCAACGCTCCGGGTCTGTCTGGGTGCGGATGGCGGCGATCTGCTGCAGTGTCAACTCGCGCGCCAGTACGATTTGCGACAGGCCCACGTCCTGCAGGAAACGCGCCTTCTCGGGTGTGCGGATGTCGGTCTGGGTGCTGGCGTGCAGCTGGATGGGGGGCAGGTCCAGCTCCAGCAGGCCCATGTCCTGGATGATGAGGGCGTCCACGCCCGCGTCATACAGCTGCCAGGCCAGTTTGCGGGCCGGCTCCAGCTCGTCGTCGCGCAGGATGGTGTTCAGCGTGACGAAGATGCGGCTGTTGAAGCGGTGGGCGTGGCGCGCCAGACGCGCAATGTCGCTGACGCTGTTGTCGGCACTGGAGCGCGCGCCAAAGCCGGGGCCACCAATGTAGACGGCATCGGCACCGTGGTCGATGGCGGCTATGCCGATGTCGGCATCGCGTGCGGGGGCCAGAAGTTCGAGTTGGTAATCGAGCAGAGACATGGGGTGATTATCCCAGTACGTGGCCCGCGGGCCAGCGCCTAGCAGGGTCTGGGCAGCAAAACGTTCTGCTCCGTGTCCCCCGCCCGCTGCGCGGGCTCCTCCTTGACCTGCGCAGAACGCTTTGCCGCCCAGACCCTGCTAGGCTTGTACCGCCAGCTGGGTTTGTGTGCCCAGTCCGTCAATTCCCAAGTGCATGGTCTGGCCAGCCCTTAAAAACACCGGTGGTTTTTGTCCCATGCCCACGCCGGGCGGGGTGCCGGTGGAGATCACATCGCCACTTTGTAGGCTCATGAAGCGGCTTAGGTAGCTGATCAGGAACGGTACTTTGTAGACCATGGTGGCGGTTGACCCGCTCTGGAAACGCTTGCCATCCACGTCCAGCCACATGCGCAACGCTTGCGGGTCGGGGACCTCGTCGGCGGTGACCAGCCACGGGCCCATGGGGCCGAAAGTGTCGCAGCCCTTGCCCTTGTCCCAGGTGCCGCTGCGCTCGATCTGGAATTCGCGTTCGGACACGTCGTTGACGATGCAGTAGCCCGCCACATGCGGCATGGCATCGGCTTCGGCGATGTAGCGCCCGCCCTGGCCGATGACCACGCCCAGCTCCACCTCCCAGTCGGTCTTGACGGAGCCGCGGGGGATCTCCACGTTGTCATCCGGCCCAACAATGGCGCTGGTCCATTTGTTGAACACCACGGGCTCGGGCGGTACCTGCATGCCGGCCTCAGCGGCGTGGTCGGAGTAGTTCAGGCCGATGCAGATCAGCTTGCCGGTGCGCGCCACGCAGGGGCCCAGGCGAAGGCTCTTTTGCGGCTCTCCGGCTACCAGGGGCAGGGCCGCCAGGTCCAGAGCGCGCAGCTTTGCCACTGAGGCAGGCAGCAGGACGTTGCCGCCGATGTCATCCACCACGGCAGAGAGATCGCGCACGCGCCCCTGTGCGTCGAGCGCACCGGGTTTTTCCTGGCCGGGAGGTCCAAAGCGCAGCAGTTTCATGGCAGTTCCGTTTCTGAGGGTGGTGAGTTGAGCGGCTGAATGCAAAAACGCGGCCAAAGCCGCGTTTTATTGGGTGCTTGCAGCGACGCTGTGAGCTTATTCGATCTTGGCTTTGCTGCGCAGCTCTTCCTGGAACTTGGCGATCTTCTGTTGCTGCAGCTGCTGGGCGATTTGTGGCTTCACATCTTCAAACTTGGGCAACTGCGCGTCACGGGTATCGTCCAGGCGGATGATGTGGTAACCGAATTGGGTCTTGACCGGTGTTTCGGTCATCTTGCCCTTGGTCAGACCAGACAGGGCTTCCGAGAATTCCTTGACGTAGCTGCCGGGGTTGGCCCAGTCCAGATCGCCACCCTTGGCGCCGGAGCCTGGGTCCTTGGACGATTTCTTGGCGATTTCGTCAAACTTGCCGCCCTTTTTCAGCCTTGCAATGATGGCCTTGGCTTCGTCTTCGGTTTCCACCAGGATGTGGCGGGCCTTGAATTCCTTGCCGGAGTTCTGGGCCGCGAATTTGTCGTATTCAGCCTTGATTTCTTCGTCGGTGACCGGGTTCTTCTTCTGGAAGTCACCGAACAGTTCGCGGATCAGGATGGCCTGGCGGGCCAGTTCGATCTGGGTCTTGAAGTCTTCGGTGGCGTCCAGGCCACGCACCTGGGCTTCTTGCATGAAAATCTCGCGGGCGATGACTTCGTCCTTGAGTTGACCCTGCATTTCAGGCGATACGGGACGGCCGGAGCGCTTGACCTGCTCGGCCAGAGCGTCAATGCGCGACTTCGGGATGGCTTTTCCGTTCACGATGGCCACGTTCTGGGCCATGGCGGCAGGCGCCAGGGCGGCCAACAGGGTGGCAGTCGCGAATGCGGACAAAATTTGCTTCTTCATGCGTTTTCCTTCGAGGATGCTCAAAAAATGGGTGCCAGTACGGCGGGTCAAACGGGGGTTGTGTTTGGCGAATCTTCGGTTTCAATGGCCAGGGCATGCAGACCCTGGGCAATGAAATCTTGCAGCGCATCATACACAAGGCGGTGGCGGGCCACACGGCTCAGGCCTGTAAACAAGTGTGAAGCCACCCGAACGCGGAAATGTGTACCAAAACCCGTGCCATTGGATCCGGCGTGGCCGTTGTGCTGGTAGCTCTCGTCCAGAACCTCCAGGCGAGTGGGCGCCAGGCGCTCCATCAGGCGCGCTTTCAGTTGGTCTGCAGTGGGGCCGGTGGTCATGGTGTGCTCTCTTTTTCGTTAGCGTCATGGGCCCGCAGGTGGGGCGCAATGTACAGGCCCTGCCCAATGAGAAAGGCCAGCGGAAACACATAGCCCCATATCTTGAAATTGGCCCAGGCGTCTTCGCTGAAGTAGGTTGCCACATAGGCATTGCTGATGGCCATGAAGGCGGCGTAGAACACCCAGGCCACATTCAGCTTGTGCCAGACCGGGTCGGGCAGCTCCAACTGGCTGCCCAGCATGGCCTTCAGGAAACTCTTGCGCATGCCCCAGATGGAAACCGCCAGTGCGATGGCCATGCCGGCGTAGAGAACAGTGGGCTTCCACATGATGAAGCGTTTGTCGTGTAGGGCCAGCGTGATGGCGCCAAACACCAGAATCAGCGCCAGCGTGACCTTGTGCAGCGCGGTCAGTTTTTTGTCGATGGCGTAGACGATGGCCATTTGCACCACGGTCGCGCCCATCAGCACGGGGGTCGCAAAATAGATGGCTTCCTCTTTGCCCACGCCAAACCAGGCGTGCAGCTTGTAGGCAGCGAAAAACAGCAGGATGGGGAAAAAATCAATCAGTATTTTCATGCAGGGGTGAAGTGTAACGAGGCCGAGTTCATGCAGTAGCGCAGGCCGGTGTCGGTGGGGCCGTCGTCGAACAGGTGGCCCAGGTGGGCGCCGCAGTGGCCACACAGGGCTTCCGTGCGCACCATGCCGTGTGCCCGGTCGACACGCGTTGCGACCGCGCCTTCAGCAATCGCCTGGTCGAAGCTGGGCCAGCCGCAACCCGCATCGAATTTGGTACCGGAGGTAAACAAGGGCTTGTCGCAACAGATGCAGTGGTAGGTGCCGTCTTTGTAGTTGTCGGCGTATTTGCCGGTGAAGGGGCGCTCGGTGGCGGCATGGCGCGTCACTTCAAAGGCATGGGGCTCAGCGCCTTTGGCCGTCAGCAGGGCTTTCCATTCGTCGTCGGTTTTGGCAAGGGAGTAGGTCGTGGGATGGGTCATGGGATGGCTCTTTGGACGTGGATTCAGGAACTGCAACTGATGGAGATGCTGCCGGCCCAGTCGGGTGGAAAGCCCGCAAAAGACTCCAGTGCGGGGTGTTCGTCAAATGGGTGCTCCAGCACCTGCAGCAATTGTGCTACGACTGCAAAGTCCTTGTCCCGGGCGGCGCGGATGGCCAATTCCCCCAAATGGTTGCGCAGCACGTATTTGGGATTGGTCTTCAACATCAAAATGGCCGCTATCCCTCGTGGAATATCGACAAGGTGCTCTGAATACTGTAGCAGCCACTGGTCAATGGCGTCCCGGTCCATGAACAGGTCCCGCACCGCTGCGTCTGGCGTGGTCGCGCCAGTGGCCGGTTGTTGGACCCAATGGCTCAGGCGGCGCCAGAAGATGGTGTAGTCCACCCTGTCGGTCGCCATCAGTTGCAGTAGCGCGTCGACCAGGGCGCGCTGGCCCTCGCGCACGGCTGCAAACCCCAGCTTGGGCGCCATGCTGGCGTCGAACGCCTGCGGGTAGGCCGACTTGTAGGTTTCCAGGGCGGCAATGGTCAGATCCTGGTCTTCAATCAGCGGCAGCAGGGCCTGGCCCAGGCAGTACAGGTTCCAGTAGGCGACGTTGGGCTGCTTGTAGAAGGCGTAGCGGCCCTGGTTGTCCGAGTGGTTGCAGATGTGGCCGGGGTCAAAGGCATCGAGAAACTGGAACGGCCCGTAGTCGATGGTCAGGCCCAGAATGCTCATGTTGTCGGTGTTCATGACACCATGGCAGAAGCCCACGGCCTGCCATTGGGCCACCATGCTGGCCGTTCGCTCGGTAACGGCCCGCAGAAAGTTGGCGTAGACATTGCCGTTCAATCGCGTGTCGGTGCGGCATTCGGGGTAGAACCGGGCAATCACATGGTCTGCCAGCTGGCGCAGTTGGGGGTGCAGGCCGTGGTGGCAAAAGTGCTCGAAATGCCCAAAACGGATGAAACTGGGTGCCAGGCGGGTCACCACCGCCGCGGTTTCAGGTTGTTCCCGGTATACCGGGTGGTCGGAGCCGATCACACACAGGGCGCGGGTGGTGGGCACGCCCAGGGCGTGCATGGCCTCGCTGCACAAAAACTCGCGGATGCTGGAGCGCAGCACGGCCCGTCCATCACCCATGCGGGAGAAAGGTGTCAAGCCCGAGCCCTTGAGCTGGATTTCCTGGGCCACGCCGCCGTTTCCAGCAGGCGGCACCAGTTCGCCCAGCAGAGCGGCGCGCCCATCACCCAGTTGTCCGGCCCACACGCCAAACTGGTGGCCGCTGTAGACACTGGACAGCGGCTGCGAACCCGCGGCGATCTGGTTGCCCACCAGGATCTGTTGCCAGTACTCGGACTGGAGCGCGCCGGGTGGCAGACCCAGCAGGGCCGCTGCCGAGGCACTGTGCCCCACCAGATAGGGCTGCGCCACGGGCTGCGTGGCCATGGGGGCGTAAAAACCCGGGCCTAGCGCGGCAAAACTGTTGTCCCAGCGCCAGCCCGGGAGGAGTAGCGACGGGTCATCTAAAGAAGTCTCAAGCATGGCGCCATTGTCTTGCAGCACCGGCAAACCCACAGAAGCGAGGGGTTTACTACTCCAGCAGCCGAGACAGGGCCGCGTCGTCCAGCACCCGGATGCGGTTCATGGACAAGCTGATCACACCCTGCTGCTGCAAGGCGTTGAGCACCCGGTTGGCGGTCTGGCGGGACATGCCGGCCAGGCTGGCGAGTTCGTCCTGCGTCAGATCGAGTTGGCGGGTGCGGTTCCAGAACAGGCGGCTCAGTGACAGGGCAATGCGCTGCTCGGGGCTGCGGGTGCGTCCGGCTTCAATCATGGCCATAGCCTGCGACAACCGCAGATTCATGCAGCTGACCAGAAACTGGTTGAACTGAATGCTGGACTCAAAAAGACCGTGAAACGTGGCGCTGGGCAGGCACAGCAGCTCCGTGTCCCGCAGTGCCACCACTTCGTAGCGGCGGCTTTCGTTCTTCAGAACCGCCCCTTCGCCAAACCAGTCACCCGCGGCCACGCCCAAAAAGTCCGAACGCCGACCCTTTGTTGCGCGACCCGAAATCTTCACCAAACCGTGCAGCACGCCATACCAGCCCTGCGTGGGTTCATTGGCCGGCAGAATTACCGCGCCGCGCGCGGCCGACAGCGTGAAGACCTTTCGCTCCATATCGTCTTGCTGGGCTGGCGACAGTGCCGCAAACCACGGTTGTGACAGAAGAAAGCGGCTGACAGGCTTGTGTGTGGCAGAGAACATGGCGCATTGGATCATAGGGTTGCAACCTACCCTTTGTCGCGCGGACGACATGGTTTGCAGGCCGGGCGTTGCGTGGGCAAACTCGCACCCGTTGTTGAACGAAAAGTGGCAAATGCTGTCGCGCACGCATCTGCAATCACCGCACTTGCAACTCACCAACAAGCTACTATGATCATTTTCATAACCATCGCCACAAGGAGTATCCATGTTAGGGTTAATGCAAAGCCAGCAACTGCTGATTTCGTCGCTGATCGAGTTTGCCGAGCGGCACCACGGCGAGGCAGAGGTGGTCTCCCGGCGGGTCGAAGGCGACATCCATCGCTACACCTACAAGGAAGTGGCGGCGCGTGCGCGCCAGGTGGCCAATGCGCTGGAAAAAATGGATCTGGCTTTCAGTGACCGCGTGGCGACACTGGCCTGGAATGGATACCGCCATCTGGAACTGTATTTCGGTGTGAGCGGCACCGGGCGTGTCTTGCACACCCTCAATCCCCGGCTCCACCCGGACCAGATTGTGTGGATTGCCAACCATGCAGAAGACCAGGTGCTGTGTTTTGACATGACGTTCTTGCCCATCGTCAAGGCCGTGCACAGCCGCTGCACCACGATCAAGCATTTCATTGCCTTGTGCGACGCCGATGCGCTGCCGGCCGACACCGGGATTCCCGGTCTGCAGAGTTACGAAGCCTGGATCGGCAAACAGCCGAAGGAATATGTCTGGCCGGAGTTTGATGAAAATTCGGCATCCAGCATGTGCTACACCAGCGGCACCACGGGCAACCCCAAGGCCGCGTTGTACAGCCACCGCTCCACGATGTTGCACGCCTTCGCAGGGGCCTTGCCCGATGCGCTGAGCATGAGTGCCCGTGATTGCGTGTTGCCGGTGGTCCCCATGTTCCACGTCAACGCCTGGGGCCTGCCGTATTCGGCTGCCATGACCGGCGCCAAACTGGTGTTTCCGGGCCCGGCCATGGACGGCAAATCGATTTTTGAGTTGATTGAAACAGAGAAGGTCAGCTTCGCCGCCGGTGTGCCCACCGTTTGGCAGATGATGTTGGCCCACATGGGGGCCGGCAATCTGCGGTTTTCCACGCTCAAGCGCACCGTCATCGGTGGCTCGGCCTGTCCGCCGGCCATGATCACAGCCTTCAACGATGTGTATGGCGTGGAAGTGTTGCACGCCTGGGGCATGACCGAAATGTCCCCGCTGGGCACGGTTTGCACACTGAAGAACAAGCACCTGCCCATGAATGCTGCCGACAAGATGAAGGTGCGCCTGAAACAGGGACGTGGCATCTTCGGAGTCGACATGAAAATTGTCGACGACGAAGGCAAGCCATTGCCGTGGGATGGCAAGGCCTACGGTGACCTGCTGGTCAAGGGGCCCTGGGTGATCAGTGCCTACTTCAAGGGCGAGGGTGGTTCTCCTCTGGTTGACGGCTGGTTTCCGACCGGCGATGTGGCCACCATCGATGCGGATGGCTACATGCAAATCACCGACCGCAGCAAGGACGTCATCAAGTCCGGTGGCGAATGGATCAGTTCCATTGACGTCGAAAACGTCGCCATGGCGCATCCGGCGGTGGCGATGGCGGCCTGTATCGGCATGAAGCACCCCAAATGGGATGAACGCCCCATCATTGCCGTTGTCAAGAAGCCAGGGCTCGAGGTGACGCGGGACGAACTCATCGCGTTTTATGAAGGAAAGACCGCCAAATGGCAGATTCCGGACGATGTCGTTTTTGTCGATGCGATCCCGTTGGGGGGCACCGGAAAGATGCAGAAAACCAAATTGCGCGAACTGCTGAAGGACTACAAATTGCCCTCTGCTTGATGGCGCTCTGATGTCCGGGGCAGTCGCCAAGGCGATACGGTCTAGGGGAAACCCTTGCGCTGTAGTGCAGTAATTCTTGTACGCTTGCGTTAGTCTTTTTCAAGGAGTTTTTCATATGAAGTTCGGTCTGAAATTCGTTGCTGCTTCGGTCGCACTGGTGTGTGCCTCATCGGCAATGGCCCAAAAGGGAGAAACCGTAAAGATCGTCAGGATTGACCCCTTGACAGGATTGCTGGGGCCGGTAGGCATCAGTCAGCTCAAGGGTTACCAGTTCTTCGCCGAAAAGCTCAGTGGTGCAGGCAATCCGGCTGGGGTTAAGTTCGAGATAACAGGCATTGACAACAAACTGAGTCCAACTGAGAGCTTGAATGCTTTGAAGGCGGCCATTGACCAAGGTGCGCGCTACATCATCCAGGGGAATGGATCGTCCGTGGCATTGGCGTTATCCGACGCAGTGACCAAGTACAACGAGCGCAACCCTGGCAAGGAAGTGATTTATCTGAATGACTCTGCAGTGGATCCGGACTTAACCAACAGCAAATGCAGCTACTGGCACTTCCGTTTTGACGCCGACACCTCCATGAAGATGGAAGCGATGTCGAGCTTCATGGAAACGCAGAAAGACATCAAGAAGGTTTACATCCTGGGCCAGAATTACTCGCATGGTGTCCAGGTCGCCAAGTACGCCAAGGAGACGCTGGCTCGTAAGCGCCCGGACATCCAGATCGTTGGCGAAGACCTGCACCCATTGGCCCAGGTGCGTGACTTTGCGCCCTACATCGCCAAGATCAAGGCCTCTGGTGCCGACACCGTGATCACCGGCAACTGGGGTTCCGACTTGTCCTTGCTGATCAAGGCGGCCAACGAGAACGGCTACACCGGCAAGTTCTTCACCTACTACGCTGGCGTGACGGGAACCCCCACTGCGCTGGGCACCAACGGCGCCGGGCGTGTCTACCAGATTGCCTACAACCACTACAACATGGGTGGCCAGATGGACAAGTGGATGAAGGAATTCCACGACAAGTACAACGACGACTTCTACACGGGCTCCACCATCCGCATTTACCAGGTGCTGGGTGCCGCCATGGCCAAGGCCAAGTCGACCGATCCACTCAAGGTGGCCGCCGCCATGGAAGGCCTGAAATTTGACAGCTTCAACGGTGAAGTCGAAATGCGCAAGGCTGACCACCAGTTGCAACAGCCGTTGTATATGTCGGTCTGGCAAAAGGCCGACAAGAAATACCCCTACAGTCCCGAAGGCACGGGCATGACCATGGCACCGGTCAAGGAGTTCCCCAACTACGTATCCAGCACGCCGACCAGTTGCCAAATGAAACGTCCCTAAAAAGTGGAAAGCGTGGGGGCGAGTTTCGCCACCGGGCTGGATTGAAAACAGGAGCCCGAGCGGGTGTGCCGCGTCGGGCTCTTTTATTGAGTCAAACCTTGCAGGACAGACTCTGGCTAAGCGAAGATCTGTCGCCAATTGATTGAATGGAAGGTCTGCAGAACATGGAGTTTTTCATCATCTCGATGCTCAACGGGCTGAGTTACGGCCTTTTGTTGTTCATGCTGAGTTCCGGGCTGACCCTGATTTTCAGCATGATGGGCGTGTTGAATTTCGCGCATGCCAGCTTCTATATGCTGGGCGCCTATGTGGGTTACAGCGTGTCACAGCTGGTTGGATTCTGGCCTGCTTTGCTCATTGCGCCGCTGGTCGTGGGAGCGCTGGGTGCTATTTTCGAGCGCGTGTGTCTGCGCAAGGTGCACAAGTTTGGTCATGTGCCTGAATTGCTGATCACGTTCGGTCTGTCCTATGTGGTGCTGGAACTGGTGCAACTGATCTGGGGGCGCATCGCTCTCGAATTCCGCCCCCCCGATCTGTTGCAGGGTCCTGCATTCACACTCATCAACCACTCGGTTACAGGCTTGAACATTCTTTGGGGCGTTGCCCCGACCGAGATGTGCAGTGCAGCGGATGCGGCGGTTCGCGTGGTGTGCTCGCCATTTCCCGCAACCCGGGGCTTCATGATGCTGGTGGCGATGGTCATGCTAGTGGGCGTATGGCTGCTTCTGACCCGCACGCGCATAGGCCTGGTGATCCAGTCGGCTCTGACACACCCCGAAGCGGTTGAGGCGCTGGGCCACAACGTGCCCCGCATCTTCATGTTGGTGTTTGGCGCTGGTGCTGCTTTGGCCGGCCTGGCGGGCGTGATTGGAGGCAGCACCTTCCTGACGGAGCCTGCCATGGCTGCAACCGTTGGGTCTGTCATTTTTGTGGTGGTGGTGGTTGGCGGTATGGGGTCGCTGTCTGGGGCATTCCTGGCGTCGGTGCTGATCGGTGTCATACAGACATTCGCGATCGCGTTTGACTATTCGGTTGCAACCGTCGCGCAGCAATTGGGGCTGCATCTGGGGGATGCCGCGCTGAACAATACGTTTGTGAAATTGACACTGTCACAGGTAGCGCCCATCTTGCCCTACCTGTTTCTGGTGCTGATTCTGATCTTCCGGCCCAAAGGCTTGTTGGGTACGAGGGAAGGATAAGAACATGTCCAATCAAAAACAAAGAAGTCCCCTGAATGTGGGGCGCTGGGTGACGTGGAGTCTGTTCGCCGTGGTCCTGCTGGTGGCGCCCATGGTGTTCACCAGCGGGCTGGGCCTGACGGTTCTTTCGCAAATGGGTATCGCAATCATTGCCTGCCTGTCGTACAACATGTTGCTGGGGCAAGGCGGCATGCTGAGCTTTGGGCATGCGGTGTACACCGGTCTTGGGGCCTTCCTTGCGATCCATGCGCTTAACGCGGTGTCTAGCGGCGATTTGCCGATTCCTGTTTCCGCCGTGCCCATCGTGGGTGGCCTGGCTGGAATGGGATTTGCTGCCCTGCTGGGCTATGTCACGACCCGCAAGGCCGGCACCACCTTTGCCATGATCACCATGGGCATGGGCGAGCTGGTTTTTGCGATGTCGCTGATGATTCCCGAGTTTTTTGGTGGCGAGGGCGGAGTGTCTGGCAACCGCGTCATTGGCAAGGCATTCCTGGGGATCACGTATGGGCCGCCCATTCAGGTGTACTACCTGATCGCGGTGTACACCTTTATCGCTGTGGCCCTGATGTTTGCGTTTACCCGCACACCGCTGGGCCGCATGCTCAATGCCGTGCGGGACAATCCTGAGCGCGTGGAGTTTGTGGGCTACAACACCCAGCGCGTGCGTTACACCGCCTTCATCATCGCGGGATTCTTTGCCGGTATTTCCGGTGGTCTGGGCGCTTTGAATTTCGAGATCGTGACCGCCGAGGTCGTGCATGCCGCGCGCTCTGGCGCCTATTTGCTGTTCACCTTCCTGGGTGGTGCCACCTTCTTCTTTGGACCCATCATCGGCGCTGTGTTGATGGTTCTGGCCTTTGTGCTTTTCAGTGAGTTCACCAAGGCCTGGCTTCTGTATCTGGGATTGATTTTTCTGTTCATGGTGATGTACGCTCCCGGTGGCTTTGCCAGCCTGATCATGATGAACCTGCGCGTGGCAGCATTTGGAAAGCTGCGCCAGCTGTGGCTGAGTTATCTGGGGCTGGCCATTACAGGCTTGATCGCATTGGCGGGTGCTGCGGCCATGATTGAAATGACCTACCACTTGCAGCTCAGTTCGTCCCAAGGCAGCGAGATTGTGTTCATGGGCGTTACGCTCAATACAACCGGTGTGGGTCATTGGCTGGCCGCAGCTGTGGTGATGCTGATCGGGTCGGGTCTGTTTGAAATGGTGCGCCGACGGTTTGCGCGGGAGTGGGAAGAAATTCAGGCCTACATTGAGAAGAAGACGAACGGGGAGGACGCGCAATGACTGCAACAGATGCATTTGCATTGGAGCTCAAGGATCTGCGCAAGAGCTTTGGCAAGACCGAGATCATTCGCGGTGTCAATCTCGCGGTCAGGCACGGAGAGCGGGTTGCCATCATTGGCCCCAATGGCGCTGGCAAGTCGACACTGTTCAATCTGATCAGCGGCCGTTTTGGCGCCAGCAGTGGCGATGTGCTGCTCAATGGCACAGCGATCAACGGCTTGAAGCCCTATGAGATCAATCGGCTGGGCCTCTCGCGCAGCTTTCAGATCACCAACATCTTCCCCAAACTCAGTGTGTTTGAGAATCTGCGCTGCAGCGTGTTGTGGAGCCTGGGCTACAAATACACTTTCTTCAAGTTTCTGGCGAACCTGGATGACGCCAATGCCCGTGCCAACGAGTTGCTCAAAATGGTCAATCTCGAAAAGAAGCACGATGTGTTGGCTGTCAACCTGACGTATGCCGAGCAGCGCGCGCTGGAGATCGGCATCACCATTGGTGGTGGTGCCAATGTGATTTTGCTGGACGAACCAACCGCCGGGATGAGCAAGAGCGAGACGACGCGTTTTATCGCGCTGATCAGGCAGGTGACGGAGGGCAAGACGCTGTTGACGGTGGAGCACGACATGGGTGTGGTGTTTGGTCTGGCAGACAAGATCGCCGTGATTGTGTACGGGGAGGTGATTGCCTTTGACACGCCCGACGCAGTGCGGGCCAATCCACGGGTGCAGGAAGCCTATCTGGGCTCAGCCGTAGCCGATGCGCAAGCGGGGGGACACTAATGGTCTTGAAAGTTTCGAATCTGCATGCTTACTATGGCAAGAGCCATGTGCTGCACGGCGTGGACATGCACGTCAAGGCTGGCGAAATTGTGGCGCTGCTGGGGCGCAACGGCTCGGGTCGTTCCACCACCGCCAAGGCCATCATGGGTCTGGTGGATTGCCAGGGCTCTGCCGTGTGGAAAGGCAAGGAGGCCCTGGGCCTCAAGACCTTCGAAATCGCCCACCTGGGAATTGGGTATGTGCCGGAAAGCCGCGACATTTTCCCCAAGCTGACCGTGCACCAGAACCTGCTGTTGGGCCAGAAGCGGGGGCAGAAGAACCCGCGCTGGTCGTTTGACGATATGTACAAAATGTTCCCGCGCCTCAAGGAGCGCGAGCATACCGAAGCGGGTGTGTTGTCGGGCGGCGAGCAGCAAATGTTGACACTGTGCCGCACGCTGATGGGTGACCCGGACCTGATCATCATTGACGAGCCGACCGAAGGACTGGCGCCCAAGATTGTGGAGTTGGTTGCCGAGTACCTGCAGGAGCTACGCAAGCGCGGCGTCTCGGTGCTGTTGATCGAACAAAAACTCACCATTGCGATGAAGATCTCCGACCGATGCCTGGTCATGGGCCATGGCAGCATCGTATTTGAAGGTACTCCAGAGCAATTGCGCAACAACAGCGAAATCCGCAAGGAATGGCTGGAAGTCTAGTCCCAGCCTGTTTGTCCCAACCGTGACAAGCGGCCTTTTCAAAGCTGCAAAACCCCCTACAATTAAAATCGAACGATCGTTCTATTTTGGTTGTTCCCCCATTACTTCCGAGGAATCCCAGCATGACTGCCCAATACCAAGTCCATGGTGACGTCGCCATCATTACGCTCAACAACCCGCCGGTCAACGGACTGGGTTTGTCCACCCGCCTGGGCATTACCGACGGTATGGCCCAGGCCAACGCGGATGCTGCCGTCAAGTCCATCATCATTACCGGTGCGGGCAAAGCCTTTTCGGGCGGTGCTGATATCAAGGAATTTGGATCTCCCAAAGCGGGCCAGGAGCCCAACCTGCTGAGCGTCATCAGCGTGCTGGAGAATTCCGCCAAGCCCGTGGTTGCAGCCATCCATACCGTGGCCATGGGCGGCGGGCTGGAATTGGCCCTGGGTTGCCACTACCGTATCGCAGCCCCCGGCACCAGCGTGGCTTTGCCTGAAGTCAAGCTGGGTCTGATTCCTGGCGCTGGCGGCACGCAACGGCTGCCCCGCGTGCTCGGCGTGGAAGCGGCCCTGAACATGATTGTCAGTGGCGAACCGGTCAAGAGCGAAATGCTGGCCATGCTGCCTGGCCAGAAGTTGTTTGACAAGATGTCTGCATCTGCCGAGTCCCTGGCCGAAGAGGCCCTGGCGTTTGCCCGTTCGGTGGCCGATGTGCGTCCCTTGCCTTTGGTGCGTGACCTGAAGTGCCGCCACCCCCAGGGCGATGCCTACTTCCAGTTCGCCCGCAACATGGTCAAGGGCATGTCCAAGAATTTCCCTGCGCCCGCCAAATGCGTGGACATCGTGGAAATCGCCACCAAGAAGAAGTTTGACGACGGCATGGCGGCGGAGCGCGACATTTTCCTGAACCTCATGCTCACGTCCGAGAGCAAAGCCCTGCGCCACCTGTTCCTGGCCGAGCGTGCAGCGTCCAAGATTCCGGATGTGCCTTCTGACACGGCGCAGCGCACCATCAACTCCATCGCCGTCATCGGAGCCGGCACCATGGGTGGCGGCATCGCGATGAACTTCCTGAACGCCGGCATCCCCGTCAAGATGCTGGAAATGAAGCAGGAGGCACTGGACCGTGGCGTGGCTACCATCCGCAAGAACTACGAAGCCCAGGTCAAGAAGGGCAAGCTGAAGCAGGACAAGTACGACCAGCGCATGGCCCTGTTGACCACCACGCTGAGCTACGACGACCTGACCGGTACCGACATGGTGATTGAGGCCGTGTTTGAGGAAATCGGCGTCAAGGAGGCCGTGTTCAAGGAGCTGGACCGTGTCATGAAGCCCGGCGCCATTTTGGCCTCCAACACCTCTACGCTGGACGTGGACAAGATCGCTTCTTTCACCAAGCGCCCCGAAGATGTGGTGGGCCTGCATTTCTTCAGCCCCGCCAATGTGATGAAGCTGCTGGAAGTGGTGCGCGGCAAGGCAACCGCCAAGGATGTGATGGCCACCGTGATGTCGGTCGCCAAGAAGATCCGCAAGACGGCCGTGGTATCGGGCGTGTGCGACGGCTTCATCGGCAACCGCATGATTGAGCAATACGGTCGCCAAGGTGGCTTCCTGTTGGACGAAGGCTGCACCCCCGCGCAAGTGGACAAGGCCATGGAGAAATTTGGCATGGCCATGGGCCCGTTCCGCATGGGTGACCTGGCGGGCAACGACATCGGCTGGGCCATCCGCAAGCGCCGCTACCAGGAAAAGCCCAACATGAAGTACAGCAAGACCGCTGACCTGTTGTGCGAAAAAGGCCGCTTTGGCCAGAAGACCGGCGCCGGCTGGTACGACTATGTCGCCGGCAAACGCGACGCCATTCCGAACGCCGAAGTGGTGGCCATGATTGAAGAGCACCGCAAGGCGCTGGGCATCACCCCGCGCAAGATTTCGGACGAGGAAATCGTGCAGCGCCTGGTGTTCAGCCTGGTCAACGAAGCGGCCCACATTCTGGAAGAGGGCATTGCCAACAAGGCCAGCGACATCGACATCGTCTACATCTTTGGCTATGGCTTCCCCGCACACCGCGGTGGCCCGATGAACTATGCCGACCAAGTGGGCCTGTTCAACGTGGTGCAAGCCATGAACCGTTTTGCGCAGAACCCGCTGGACGACGCCCAGTTCTGGAAGCCAGCGCCTTTGTTGGCCCGACTGGCCGCTGAAGGCAAGACCTTCAACTAAGCGATTAGGCTATTTACCGAATAAGGAATCACCATGACATCCGCAGTTATTGTTTCTACCGCCCGTACCCCCCTGGCCAAGAGCTGGAAGGGTTCCTTCAACATGACGCACGGCGCCACACTGGGCGGCCACGCTGTCGAGCACGCCATCAAGCGCGCCGGCATCGAAGCCGCTGAGGTGGACGACGTCATCATGGGCTGCGCCACACCCGAAGGTGCCACCGGCGCCAACATCGCCCGACAGGCCGCCTTGCGCGCGGGTTGCCCCGTCACCGTGTCGGGAATGACCATCAACCGTTTCTGCTCGTCCGGCCTGCAGACCATTGCCACTGCGGCGCAGCGCATCATTGCCAACGAAGGTGACATCTATGTGGCCGGCGGTGTGGAAGCCATCTCCTGCGTGCAGCAAGAGATGAATACCCACATGATGACCGACCCCTGGCTGCTCAAGAACAAGCCCGAGATCTACTGGAACATGCTGCAGACCGCCGAGAACGTGGCCAAGCGCTACAACATCAGCCGCGACGCCATGGACGAATACGGCGCAGCCAGCCAGCAGAAGGCTGTCGCAGCCTTGGCCGCCGGCCTGTTCACCGCAGAAATTGCCCCCATCACCGTCACCATGGGTGTGGCCGACAAGGTCATGGGCCTGACAACCAAGCAGGTCACCGTCAGCAACGACGAAGGCATCCGCGATGGCACCACCAAAGAAGGCATCAGCGGCCTGCGCTCCGCCGTTCCCGGTGGTCTGATCACGGCTGGTAACGCCAGCCAGTTCTCCGACGGCGGCGGCGCTGTGGTCGTGATGCATGAAAAGATTGCCGAGCAAAAGGGCCTGAAGCCTTTGGGCCGTTTCTTGGGCTTTGCCGTGGCCGGTTGCGAGCCAGATGAAATGGGCATTGGCCCGGTGTTTGCCATCCCCAAAGTGCTGGCACGCCTGGGCCTGAAGGTCAGCGACATCGACCTGTGGGAACTGAACGAAGCCTTTGCCGTGCAGGTCATCTACTGCCGCGACAAGCTGGGCATTCCTGGTGACAAGCTCAACGTCAACGGCGGCGCCATTGCGGTGGGCCACCCCTACGGTGTGTCCGGCCAGCGCCTGACCGGTCACGCCCTGATCGAAGGCAAGCGCCGTGGCGCCAAGCGCGTCTGCGTCACCATGTGCATCGGCGGCGGCATGGGCGCTGCAGGCATTTTTGAAGTGCTGTAAGGCGAACCCCACACCGCAACGGTGTGGGTGGTCTGCGAATGACCAGAGTTTGTTTGGCCGTGGTTTGCTATCACATATGTAGCAAACTACGACCATTCCACGAGGGCTGCAGCACAATTTACTTCGGATGTTTTTCTCCGCTTGCCGCTCTGCATCCGATGTGGTGACTGGTTTTTTGCGCCACCAAGGGTTTTCACCGAAGGGGCGGTGGGTCGGATGGTTTTAGCATTGGGCCCTTACATATATAAGGACTTGATGATGAAGACGCCTCATGTTTTTTTGCTGGCAGTCGCTATGGCGGGTGCATCCGGATGGGCCCAGGCCCAGTCCATGGACCCTTTGCAGGTGCGCAGCATGGCCGCATCGTGCGCCAACTGCCATGGCACACAGGGTATTGCGGAGCCGGGCAACGAATCCCTGGCAGGCGTCAACCGGGACGATCTGCTGAAGAAAATGCTGGATTTCAAAACCGGCAAAAAGCCCGCGACCATCATGCACCAGCTCTCCAAGGGTTACTCCGACGAGCAGCTGGCTGCGCTGGCCAACTATTTTTCAGCCTTGAAGAAATAAGGGGGACGCGATCATGATGCAACGTCGGCAATTTGTACAAAGCGTAGGTGCAGCAGGTGCCCTGGGAGCCATGGGCCTGGTCACCGGTTGTGCCAGCACACCGGGCGGAAGTGGACCCAAGGTCGTGGTGGTGGGGGGCGGTTATGGCGGTGCCACGACGGCCAAGTATGTGCGCATGTGGTCGGACTACGGGATCGACGTCACGCTGGTGGAGCCCAATGGCGCGTTCATCTCGTGCCCGATTTCCAATCTGGTGCTGGGTGGCAGCAAGACCATGGCCGACATCACCACACCGTATGACAACCTGGTCAAGCGCCACGGTGTGCGCTGGGTGCAGGACATGGCGGTACGCATTGACCCCGACAAGCGGGTCGTGGTGCTGGCCAAGGGCGGCGAGCTGCCGTATGACAGGCTGATCCTGTCGCCCGGAGTGGACTTTATGTGGGACACGCTGCCCGGCATGGCCACCGCCGGCGCAAAAGACAAGGTGTTGCACGGCTGGAAAGCCGGTGCCCAGACCGTTGCGCTGCGCCAGCAGCTTGAAGCCATGCCCGATGGTGGCGTCTATGCGCTGGCAATTCCGCTGGCACCTTACCGCTGCCCGCCTGGACCGTATGAGCGTGCCTGCCAGGTGGCCAGCTATTTCAGCAAGGCCAAGCCCAAGAGCAAGGTGTTGATACTGGACGCCAATGACGACGTCACCTCCAAAGGGCCGCTGTTCAAGAAGGCCTGGAAAGACCGCTATGACGGCATCATCGAATACCGCCCCAAGCACAAGGTCGTGGACGTGGATGCCGCCACCAATACGCTCAAGTTCGAGTTCAATGACGATTTGAAGGCCGCAGTGCTGAATGTCATCCCTGACATGCGGGCTGGCGACATTGCCGTCAAGACCGGGCTGGCGACTGCCAACAAACGCTGGTGCGAGGTGGACTTTTTGACCTTTGAGTCCATCGCCGTCAAGAACATCCATGTGCTGGGCGACTCCATTCAGATTGCCCCGGCCATGCCCAAGTCCGGTCACATGGCCAACCAGCATGGCAAGACCTGTGCCGCTGCCGTGGTGGCGCTGTTGACCGGCAAGCAACCCAATGCCATGCCGATCTACAACAACGCCTGCTACAGCTTCGTCAGTGCAGAGGATGTGGTGCATGTGTCCAGCGTGCACCGCTACGATGCCGAGAAGAAGACCATGCTGCCGGTGGCAGGTGCTGGTGGGGTATCCAGCGCTGCCAACGAGCTGGAAGGCCGCTATGCAATGGCCTGGGCCCGCAACATCTGGGCCGATACGCTGGCATGATCAGATTGCTGGCCCGCGGGATGGGTGTCTTGGCTTGCGCCACCGTGGTCAACGGCGCCTGGGCGCAGGCCGATGAGGCGCGCGCCAAAAAGATCGTCAATGGTGTCTGCTTTCTATGCCATGGGGCCGAGGGTGAGTCGTCCAGTGAAGTGTTTCCGCGCCTGGCGGGGCAGCACTGGGAATATGTCGCCAAGCAGCTCGACAATTTCAAGTCCGGCAAGCGCAAAAGTACCGCCATGGCCGATATGGCGGCCAAGCTGACACCCGATGAAATGCTGGCCCTTGGGCGTTATTTTGAGAAGCAGACGGTCGTGTCCGAGCCTGCCAAAGACAGCGCCCTGGCGGCCGTCGGCAGCTATATCTACCAGCGCGGCAACCCGTATAGCGGCGTGGCGGCGTGTGCCACCTGCCACGGACCGGGCGCGCTGGGTACGACCCAATTGCCCCGACTGGCGGGGCAGTTTGCCCTCTATATTGAGGGGCAGCTGAAGCAGTTCAACCAGCGCGAACGCACCAATGACAACGCGGTCATGCATTCCATCGCCAGCAAGATGACGGCACTGGAGATGGCCGCCGTCGCGGAATACCTCGCGGCCAAATAAGCCATCCGCGCGCGTCAGGGCTCAGGTCGCCCTGGCCGCGATGGGTTGGCCGACGCTGGCGGGCTCAGCTGTCGGTTGTCCATCCAGAAGACGGTCCGTCAAGCCCGCTCCTGCCCACATGCCCAGCAGCGTCATCCAGGCGGTCAGCGCAAAGATGGACCCGCCTGTCATGCCGGCGCCCACCGCGCAGCCGCCGGCCAGCATGGACCCGAATCCCATCAAAATGGCGCCGGCTATGTAGCGGGTCATGCTGTAGCCGTCCTTGAAACCTTCGAGCTTCAGGTCGCGCCCCAGCCAGGCGCCCAGGAATGAGCCTGCAAAGACGCCGGGCAAGAGACCAAAGTCGAAACCGATGCGGGGTGCAGGGGACGACAACACCCGCATCAGCCATTCTGCGGACGGGCCGCTGAAGGTCAAGCCTTGTATTGGAATGGGTTCAAAGGATTGCCTGGATACGGCGTAGCTGAACCACCACGCCGCTGCCACCGTCAGGCCCACGCCCATGCCGCCCAGCCACATCCATGCACTGCGCCGGGGACTTCTCCATGAAAAATACAGCGCAGCAGCCAGCCAGACCAGGCCCGCCACCAGACCGCCCCCATTCCCGACTCCGGTGATGGCCAGCAGGTCGCGCGATGCACCAGCCTCTACCGTCCACCATGCACTGATGGTGGCGCGCAGCGGCGCCAGCGCACCCGATAGCGAGGCCTGTGCGGTGACCGCAAAGATCAGACCCGAGAGCAGGGCGCGCAGGTTGCCGTTGGCCGACAGCACCAGCAGGCGGCTGGCGCAGCCCCGCGTCATGATCATGCCGGTGCCGAAGAGCAGGCCGCCAATGGCCGCGCCGGACAGGCTGCCGCGCACGGCGATCTGGCGGGCCGTGCTGATGTCCAGTTGGTGTGTCAGCAGCAAGGTCTGCACCGCGACGACGGCGGTGGCAAAGGCAAACAGCCAGACCGACAGTTTTTCGCCGAAGTTTCGGTGCCAGAACTCGATGACGGCCGCGCGCAGGCAAAAGCGCGAACGCTGTGCGAAAAACCCGAAGAGCGCACCGATGGTCGCGCCGCCCAGCGCCAGCACGGTGCCGTCGCCTAAGCGTTCGAGAATGCTTGCCAGATCCACTGTGTTCCCCAATAATTCCGCAAACGCTTATATTACTGCCAAGTGCGTCCCGTGTGTCGATATCCGATTCCCTACCGCGCTGCAAGGAAGAACATGCCATTGTTTGCACAGAAACTGTTTCTTTTGAACCGCTGGCGTCATGCGCTGGCGGGCTGGCTGTGCCTTGTCGGTGTGGCCGGTCTGGTGCACGCGCAAGGGTCTGCGCAGGGTCCTGCGATGGTGGTGCAACAGGTATCGGCGAGTGCCTGGTATGTGGAGGGGCAGAGCGCCCTGGGAACCCCCGCCAACCAGAACTTCATCTCCAACGCCGCGTTTGTGGTCACGCCCGCGGGCGTGGTCGTGGTGGACGCGCTGGGTTCACCCGCCCTGGCAGAGCGGCTGCTGGCCGAGATTCGCAAGATCACCCCCCTGCCCGTGACCCAAGTGATCCTGACGCACTACCATGCGGACCACATCTATGGCGTGCAGGCGTTCAAGGCCCAGGGGGCTCGCATCATGGCCCACCGGGCCGCGCGGGACTACCTGAACTCGGACGCTGCGCTGATCCGGTTGCAGGCCTCGCGTGAGACGCTGGCCCCGTGGATCAATGCGCAGACGCATCTGGTGCCTGCCGATGACTGGATTGAGGGTACCCGGGACCTGGTGGTGGGGGGCGTGCAATTTGTGTTGACTCCCGTGGGGCCATCGCACACACCGGAAGACGTGGTCGTCTATTTGCCCCAGGAGAAAGTGCTGTTTGCCGGGGATTTGGTGTTTCGCAACCGTGTGCCGTATGTGGGCCAGGCCGATAGCGGGCACTGGATCAAGGCATTGGATACCTTGCTGGCGTTTGATACTACGGTCATTGTGCCCGGCCACGGCCCCTTGTCGTCCGAGGCTCGCAAGGACATGGAGTTGACGCGTGACTATCTGGGTTACCTGCGCAAGACCATGGGGCAGGCGGCCCGGAACATGGAGCCCTTTGACGATGCCTACCAGGACACCGACTGGACTCGGTTTGAATCGCTGCCGCTGTTTCGTGTGGCCAACCGCATGAATGCGTACAACACCTATCTTTTGATGGAAAGAGAAGCGCCGTGACGACCGGCAATCCTGGCCCCACACGGCGCATGCTGTTGGGCCTCGCCGCCGCAGTGGCGAGTACGGGCCTGGTTCGGCCATCGCAGGCTGCCGGTGCCACGCTTCCCGCTCCGGTGGCGCTGGACCATGCATTAGCCAGCGCGTTGGAAAAAGGAAACCCGCTGGTCGTGATGGTGAGCCTGGAAGGCTGCCCGTTCTGTCGCGTGGCGCGGGACAGCTACCTGGCTCCCTTGCACCGTGAGGGGACTGTTGCCGTGTACCAGATTGACATGCGAAGCGCGCAAGCCGTGCGGGATTTCTCAGGGGCCACGCGGTCTCACGAAGACATGGTGCGTGCATGGCGCGTCACCATTGCGCCGACCGTGCTGTTTTTCGGGCCGCAGGGCAAGGAAATTGTTGCGCGGCTGGAGGGCGGCTATATCCCGGACTTCTATGGGGCCTATCTGGACCAGCGGCTGGAGCAGGCGCGGGCGTTGATCAAGGCCACACGTCAGGCGAATTTTTCCAGCAAGCGGGCAGAGCGCTCGACTTCCTGAATGGCCTGCTCATCGTTCTCGGACTCGTTGACCGCCTCAATCAATGAACACGTCATCATGCGGTAGAACGCCTTCTCCATGGCCTTGCGGGTCGCTGACATCTGGGTGGCCACCTCTTCGCAGGACCGCCCCTTTTCGATCATGTCGACCAGCCCGCGGACCTGACCTTCGATACGTCGCAGGCGATTGGTCATGTCCTTCTGGTGTTCCTGGCGGTAGTTCTGTGTCAGGCCTTTTGACAGGGGCGCATCTGCTGCGGTTGCGGAGGATGTATTTTTTGGCATAGCCCATATTTTGCATGAGACCCACCGTAGCTTCCAGTGCAGCGTGCGACCAATCCAATACACTCGACCCCTAGACTTCATTGATCATCCCATGGCAACCCGTACTTCCAAGAAAATCCGTTCTGAACTCGACAAGCCGGACCATGTATTTGACAAGGCGGCCGAGCTGTTCCGGGTGATGTCGGCACCCATGCGATTGAAGATCATCAGCTGTCTGTGTGATGGTGAGCAGAACGTGAGCTACTTGCTGGAGAAGATCGCCACAACCCAGCCCAATATGTCGCAGCATCTGAACACGCTTTTCAAGGCGGGCGTAGTGGCCAAACGGCGCGAAGGCGTGCAGATTCACTACCGCATTGCGAACGAGCAAATTGTCAATCTCTGCAAGGCAGTGTGCCTGCAGGTCGAGGACGAATCAGGGCACTAGCTAGTGCGTCAGTGCCATGAACAGCCTGGGCAGCTTCTCGGGTAGTCGGTCAATGTGGTCGACCACCGTGTACCGCTTGCCAAAAATGTCGCGCACATAGGCATCGGCCTTGGGGTCAAGGTTGATGCAGTAGGTGTAAATCCCTTGCTGGTCCAGCTCTTTCACCGCCTGGCGCGCGTCGTCCACCAGCAGTCGGGCGTCAATCACATCGACGTCGGACGGCTGGCCGTCGGTCAGTACCAGCATCAATTTCTTGTCGGCCTTTTGTGCTGACAGCGTATGTGCCGCATGGCGCATGGCCGCGCCCATGCGGGTGGAATAGGCGGCCTGCATGGCGGCCAGCCGGCCCTTCACTACGTCGCCCCAGTGTTCACCAAAGCCCTTGATGTGCAGGTAGCGCACGTCATGGCGCGTGTTGGAGTGAAAGCCTGCAATGGCAAATGGGTCACCCAGTTCCTCAATCGCCCCCGCCAGCAGGGCAACCGCTTCCCGGCTCAGCTCCAGGATGGTTTGCTGGGAGCCCCTGGCCTGTTCGTTCAGCGACTCGGACAGGTCCATCAGCAAGGTGACTGCAATGTTGCGGCCATTCGTGCGGTGGCTTGTGTTGATGCGCGGGTCGGGGGTGCAGCCGCTCTTGAGGTCCATCAGGGCGCGGATGGCAATGTCCAGATCGAGGTCACTGCCGTGCTCCTGGTAACGCACCCGCACAGGGTCTTGTGGCTTGAGCAGCGCCAGCAGCCGCTTCAGCCGTTTGGCCAGTGCGGCGTGCTTTGCCAGCAACTGGTCCACATCGCCAGGGTTGCCACTGGGGTGCAGGCGCTCGTACAGGCTGACCCAGTCCGGGCGGTAGCTTTGGCTGGTGGTGTCCCACTCGGGGTAGTGGCGCGGGGGCAGGCTTTGCAGTTCTTGCGTCTCATGCGGTGGCCGATGGGTTTCGAACATCTCCTCGTCGTCGCTGAGCTCGTGAAACTTCCACAGGTGGCGGTTGTCGTCCCGGTAGTCCACGCTGGTGTTGGTGAAGTAGGTGTTGGGCAATTGGTCGCTTTGCAGCCGTGTTTTCGCCAGGTAGGACAGGGCCAGCGCGGCCATCTCGGGTGTGCTGGAGTTTCCCTGTGCCAGCAGGGCCTGAAAACGCTGCACGAAGTCGTTCAAGGCGGCATCCATATACCCGTGCATGGGCACCAACAGGGCGCGGGACAGCATCGCCAGCCGGTGGCGCAGGCAGGAGTGGGTGGCGGGATTGCATGCACCTTCCACGGGCGTGGGATGGAGCGCTGCAAAGATGTGGCGCAGGCCCGGGTATTCCCGCACCGCCAAGGCTTCAACGCGCGCGTCTTCAAAGCTTTCAATTGCCAGCCGCTGTGCTGGGCTGTAGTTGTCGGCATAAATCGGGGTGCTCCAGCGCCGGTGCGCGGCCATGTGGGCGAGGGCTGCGCGGTAGCGGTCCAGCCCGCTGACGCCGTGCCGGTCATCCTGCACATCGGGCAGCCGTATGCCCAGCGCGTCAAAGTACGGCAGGGGTGTGTGCGGCCCGTCGATGGCGGTGGAGTAGGGCACCAGGCAGGCCGCGTCGTCCCAGAGTCCACGCAGATACAGGTCGAGCGAGCGGATGTGGTCGACCAGCAGAGTGCCGTGGCGCTCGCGCTGCAGCACGGCGCGGCTGTCCGCCGACTGCAGGCGAAAGTATTCGCGTTGCTGCTCGGGGTGGTGCTGGTAGTTGCGCACGCCGTAGTCCACCCAGTTGCGCAGCCCTTCCAGGGTCACCAAGGAAAGCAGATGCGGGGCCTGCGCAAAAAAATCGGGCAGGCACGGGCTGGCATAGGTTTTGTGGATGCCGTGGATCGAGCTGCTGGTGCGCTCCATGGTGTCCAAAGCCAGGTCCAGGTAGTGCTGCATCTGCGCCTGTGTCAGCAGGCGGCGGGCCACACTGCTCAGTGACTGCAAGAAGGGCGCGATGGCCCGGCCGTTCGGTGACTGGTTGAGCGCACGCGCCGCCTGCATGATGGACGCAAGGGCTGATTCACCCAGCACCCTGGCCACCGCTGGCCACTCCTCTAAAAAAATCAGCAGCGGCTCGACCCCACGGCCCATCTTGCCCAGAAAGCGGGCGCTCTCCAGGTAGGCGGTAACGCCGTCGGGCGTGAGCGTGGTGCAGGCCTCGGCCATGCAATCCGCAAACACATCGTCGACCTGGGCGAAGCCGCAATCGAGCTGCTGGCGCCAGGCCAACAACTGTTCAGGCAAACACCGTGTCAATCGCATGGTCCAGCGTGGCGCGGATGTCGGCGTCGTCGGTGATGGGGCGCACCATGGCCATGCGGCAGGCGTCCAGCGGGCTTACTCCGGCCTGGATCAAGGTAGCGGCATACACCAGCAGCCGGGTCGAGATGCCCTCATCCAGCCCATGGCCCTTGAGCTTGCGGGCCGCACTGCCGACCTGGACCAACTGGGCAGCCACGCTCGTGTCCACACCGGTCTCGGTGGCGACGATGGAGGCTTCCAGCTCCGCGCCGGGATAGTCAAAGTCAAACCCCACAAAGCGCTGTTTGGTGCTTTGCTTGAGGTCCTTCATCAGACTCTGGTAGCCCGGGTTGTAGGAGATGACCAGCTGAAAATCCGGATGCGCATGGATCAGCTCGCCGCGCTTGTCCAGTGGCAGTTGGCGGCGGTGGTCGGTCAGCGGGTGAATGACCACCGTGGTGTCCTGGCGCGCTTCCACTATTTCGTCCAGATAGCAGATGGCGCCGATGCGCGCCGCCGTGGTCAGCGGCCCGTCCAGCCAGCGCGTGCCATTGGCTTCCAGCAGGTAGCGCCCCAGCAGGTCAGAGGCCGTCATGTCCTCGTTGCAGGCCACAGTGATCAGGGGCTTGCCGAGCTTCCACGCCATGTACTCGATGAAGCGCGACTTGCCGCAACCGGTGGGGCCCTTGACCATCACCGGCAGGCGGGCTTGGTAGGCCGCCTCGTAGAGCGTTACTTCGTTGGATTGCTGCTGGTAGAAAGGCTCGTGGGTTACACGGTACTGGGTTGCGTCAGCCATGGCGTTGAACTGCAAAGTGGCTTACTTGTGAACGCCCAGCTTCTCGCGCCAGCCCGGGAACAGTTTGTCTGCATCACCCGGGAACGACTCAAACGCGTGGGCAAATTCCTGGTGCTCTTTGGCAAACTCAATCGGGTCTGCCCCTGATTTCCAGCACTCATATGACTGGCGCAGAGACACCGCCCCGGCTGCCGGCGAGTCAATGTGGCCATACGCGCCGCCGCCCGCCGTATTGATCACGTTGCCATGCCCCAGGTTCTGGAAAAAGCCCGGCAGGCGCAGTGCATTCATGCCGCCCGAAATGATGGGCGTGGTGGGCTTCATGCCATACCACTTCTGGAAGTAAACCGGACCCTGGCATTCGTCACGCTCGATCATGTAGGCGATACCGCGGTCATCGCCTTCGCCTTCCATCTTGCCGTAGCCCATGGTGCCAACGTGGATGCCAGACGCCCCCTGCAGGCGGCTCATCTTGGCCAACACAAAGGCCGTGTAGCCGCGTTTGGCACTAGGCGAGGTGATCATGCCGTGGCCGGCGCGGTGGTAGTGCAGGTACTGGTTGGGATACTGGCGCCGGGCGGTGGTGACCATGCCCGGGCCACCCACAAAACCGTCCACCAGAAAGGCCAGCTTGTCGGCATCGGGCCCAAAAACTTCCAGAGCGTAGTCGGCGCGGGCCAGCATTTCGTAGTGGTCGTCAGCGGTGATGTTCATGGAGAACAGCTTGGGCTGGCCGGTCTCGTCCTGCGCGCGCTTGAGCGAGTCATACACCAGTGGCAACACCTTTTTGATGGGCGCAAACACCTGGTTGCCCTGGGGTTCGTCATTCTTGATGAAGTCGCCACCCAGCCAGAACTGGTACGCCGCCTGGGCGAAGGGCTCGGGGCGCAAACCCAGCTTGGGCTTGATGATGGTGCCGGCAATGTAGCCACCGTCTTTCACCGGGCGCCCCAGGATGCGCCACAGGTCGGTGATGTCCTTGGACGGGCCGTCAAACATCTGGATCACCCGCTCGGGCATGTAGAAGTCGATCATCTTGGCGTGCTTGATGTCGCCCATGCCCTGGTTGTTGCCGATCACCAGCGTCAAAAAGGACACCAGCATGAAGCGGCCGTCCGTCACATTGCGGTCGAACAGGTCGATGGGGTACGCAATGCGCATGTCCTCGGTGGCTTCGTCGATGGAGTACACCAGCGCGTCCACGCCGCGGGTGAAGTCGTCCGTGGTGCTGACCTCCACATTGGTTCCGGTGGACGACTCGGCGGCAAAGTGGGCCGCTGCCTCCAGGTAGCCGTGGCCGGATTTGGGTGCCATCTTGTAGGCCACCAGAATGTGGCGACCGCCCTTGATCAGGTCGTCTTCCTTGAGGCTCAGGTCGGCGTATCGGTTGCTTTGGTCCATTGGGAATCTCCAGTCGAATAGGTCAGTGGGTGGCGATGAACCAGACTGTAGACACTGCTATTCATAATGAAAATTCAAATAAATTGATTGTTTAATCAGATTTAAATGATGAGTTGAGACCAGTCAGCTCGGCTGATTCAACAAATCTCTCATTCTTCGGCATATACCCCATGAGGTATATTTCAGGATGCCTATGTTTCTCGCAATGTTGTCTTTTGTGACGCTGGCCGTCTTGCTGCGCGCCACTGCGCATTCGCTCATACTGCGTGGGCTGCGAGCGCCGCGCCTGGCGCACCAGCGCACACCGGAGGACCTGGCATTGCAGGCGCAGTCGGTACGCCTGACCGTTGCTGGGGAAAAAAACCTGTTCGCCTGGTTCGTTCCCGTTCCTGGCACGTCCAGGTCTCCTGCGGTATTGCTGATGCATGGTTGGGGCGCCAACGCGAGTCTCATGCTGCCTGCCGTGGCCCCGCTGCACGCGGCGGGATACGCTGTGTTGCTGCTGGATGCGCGCTGCCACGGCAACAGTGATGATGAGCCGTTCACTTCCCTTCCGCGGTTTGCGCAAGACATCGAGGCTGGGTTGAACTGGCTGCAGCTTCAGCCGGAAGTGGATGGATCGCGCTTGGCCGTTATTGGCCACTCGGTAGGGGCGGCAGCCGCGCTATTGAGTGCGACGCGCCGCATGGACATGCGTGCCGTTGTGAGCCTGGGTGCTTTTGCGCACCCCTATGAGGTGATGCGTCGCTACTTGACGGAATTTCACATTCCCTACCCGGTCATAGGCTGGTATGTTTTGCGGCGTGTGCAGCGGGTGATTGGCGCACGCTTCGATGACATCGCGCCGATCAACACCATCCCTCAAGCCCGGTGTCCGGTGCTGCTGGTGCATGGCGTTGATGATGATGTCGTTCCCTTTAACGATGCGCAGCGTCTGCGCAAAGCTGGGCGAGCCGGCACCGTGGAGTGCGTCGCTATCCGGGGAGGACATGACCCCAGCGCGTTCTCGGCAGACTACCAGGCGCAATTGATCCATTTTCTGCAACGGTCTTTCTTGATCCCGCAGAACATCCCCACCGTCACCAGCGACCCAATCCTTCTTTGACCACTAGAGAGCAAGCTATGAAAGCCTTCCAGGACTACTACCCCGACAACGTTGCAGAGTGCTACGGTTGCGGCTCCAACAACCACCATGGGCATCAAATAAAGACCCATTGGGATGGAGATGAGACGGTGACTTTTTTTACCCCTGAGCCCTACCAGACATCGGTGCCCGGATACGCGTATGGCGGATTAATCGCATCGCTCATTGATTGCCACAGCACCGGCACTGCAGCCGCCGCGATGTATCGGGCGGAGGGTCGTGACATGGACAGCCTGCCGCCGTTCCGGTTTGTCACCGGATCACTGCATGTGGACTATTTGAAGCCCACACCGATTGATGGTGTGCTGGAGATTCGGGGTCGAATCAAGGAAATCAAAGGGCGCAAAGTCATCGTGGAGAGCACGGCATCCGCAAATGGCGTTGTCACTGCACGTGGGGAAGTGGTCGCCGTGCAGATGCCGGAGAGTTTTGGAAAGACGATATGAATTTCTTCGAAGTTATTAAACAGTACTGGCCGTTCATGGCCCTGGGGCTCTGGTTTGCGTACAAGTGGTGGAACTCCAGAAGAGTCGTCGCCCTGCTGCCAGAACTCAAGAGAAATGGCGCCGTGTTGATAGACGTTCGATCGTCAGAGGAATTTGCATCCGGAAGTGCGCCAGGCACCATCAACATTCCGCTGCCAGAGATTGGGCGCAGGCTCAGTGAAATACCCAAGACATCCCCCGTTGTTCTCTGCTGTGCCAGTGGAACGCGCAGTGGAATGGCCAAGCTCTTGTTAAAGAAGAACGGCTATTCACGGGTGCACAACATCGGCACCTGGACCAGGTTTCTGGATTGATCCGGCCCGATTTCGCCGAGGTCGACGACTACTCGCGTTCAAGTTCGAGGTAGATGCGCAGGGAAGTCGTTGCAATGGTGGATGCGAAGAGAAGGCTTCGGCGATTCAGTTTCTTGATTTTTGGCAAGGGTCACTTGCAGTTGTTGTGCAGCTTCCACTTTTCCTCGTGACCCATGGCCTTGGCGAAATCGGGAATCTTGCAGCGCTCGGCCTCGGCGGGATCAACAGGTACCGTTGGCTGGGCGGCGACCGGCTTTTCAAACTCGGCGGCCCGCTTGGGAGCTGTGCTGTAAACCCACTGTGCGATGCCCGCGATGGCGAAGGCAAAAGCGGTAACCAGGATCACTTGGGATCGCCTTATGGGCGACATCTGACTTGACGGCAATTCACAAACCCCACCGGGACAGAGTTGCGCTTTCTCCTTGTTGAACCAGTTGTAGACCTTGCAACCGATGCAGATGCCAAAGGCCGTTTCAAAAAAGAGCAGGATCAGGCACAGCGCGCACACGACCAGGTTGATCGGGCCAATCAAGTTGTTGAGCACCACCAGATACAGCATGGCGGTCGCAAGTACAAAACCGATGGCCCAGGCGAACCGCTTCTGCGGAGCACCAACCCATTCAGGTTGCTGCTTGCGAACCGCCCACTCGCCAAGGATCATGATCGGGGCGAAACGGGGGTCAATGAAAATGCGGGTTGTGAACTCCATCAAGAAACTCACAACGAACACGCGTGTAGGCTGGAAGTTGCCCGTCAACCACGCGTTCATAAAGCTGATCAGGGCCCATAAAAACAGAATTCCGGCGCTGGCGCGGACTGCCCGTTCGTTCAGAACCGGAATGTCATATTCAGGAACGTTCTGCCCAAACTGGAAAATCGAATTGGTCATGATGCCTCGTTGTATTCGTCTGGGCTGAAGTATTGTTGATATGGGCTCGGAAACCGTATGATCGTTGTCATATGCCATCGGACTTTACGCAACTTCATCCTGAACTGGCCGAGCTACTCCCCAAACACCTGCATGCGTACTGCGTGACCGCCATGCATCAGAAGGGTGAGCGACTGTTTGCGACGGGAAACAAGCCCGTCAACATGTTTTTCCTGGCAACTGGCGAAGTCATCCTGGAACGACTTGGCGCGCAAGGTGGTACCGCTGTTCTTCAGCGCACCCGCCATGGTCTAGTCGGTGAGGCCAGTCTTCAGTCAGCGCACTACCACTGCGATGGCAAGGTCACAGCGGTTTCGGAGATTACTCAATTTCCCATCGCGCATGTCCGTGCCACCATGGACTCGGACCCTGCGTTTGCGAGCCGCTGGATTGCGATGTTGAATCGTGAGGTCAAGCGGCTCAGACTGCAATGCGAACGCATGTCACTGAGTAGAGTTCGAGACCGCCTGATCCATTTGCTTGAAACCGAAGGCCAAAGCGATAAATACCCTTTGGGGTCAGGATTGAAGTCTTTGGCTTGCGAATTGGGTGTTACGCACGAAGCCTTGTATCGGTGTGTGTCCAGTATGGAAAAGCAAGAGCGGTTGGTGCGAGAGTCTGGCTTTTTGAAACTCGTAAAAATACGCGAGCCTCAATCTGCTAACTCCACGAATCCATCAACGCGCCACCCTGCTCAATCAGAAACTCCTTGAAGGCGCGCGCGGCGGGAGAGAGCTTCTTGTGGCTCATGTGGGTCACGTACCAGTGCCCCATGGATGGCAGCCCTTCAATGTCCACCAGCGCGATGTGACCGCTGGCCAGCTCGTGGCGCACGGTGCGCAGGCTCAAAAAGCTCAGGCCCATGCCGGCCATGACGGCCTGCTTGATGGTTTCGTTGCTGGGCATTTCCATCTCCACATTCAACGGCGTTTGGTGCTCGGCAAACTGGCGCTCCATCGCCGCGCGCGTGCCCGAGCCCTCTTCACGCACCACAAAGCGATGCTCCCCCAGGGCTGAAAACGGCAAATTTTTACGCCGCACCAGAATGTGGTCGGGTGCGGCCACGATGGCCAGCGGGTTGGTGGCAAAGGCGGTGGCTTCACAGTCCAGGTTGGCAGGGGCGCGTCCCATGACCACCAGGTCGGCCTCGTTGCGCGCGAGCAGCCCCAGGATGTTTTCCCGGTTGTCGATCTTGAGCTGGATGTCAATGCCCTGAAACAGCTTGCCAAAGCGCACCAGCAGCATGGGGATGAAGTATTTGGCGGTGCTGACCACGGCCAGGTCGATACGGCCTTTTTTCAGGCCCACATGCTCGGCCATCAGGGCTTCCAGGTCTTTGAGTTGGCCCATGGCGGCAATGGCATAGGTCTGAAACGCCTCGCCAGCGTGCGTGAGCCCTATGTTGCGGCCCACCGGCTCGATCAACGGCACGCCAAACGCGTCCTCCAACTGGCGGATTTGCATGGACACGGCGGGTTGGGTCACAAACAGCCGCTCGGCGGCTTTGGAAACCGAGCGCTGGCGTGCCACTTCCAGGAAGGTTTGGATTTGCTTCAGGGTATAGGGCCGCATCAAAAAACCTCTTTTTCATCAGATTTGTCTGATGAGTTTTCAATAAAACGTGATTGGAGTTTATGAGTTAAGGCGATTAAAGTAAATCATTCCTCACTGATATCAAGCCCTTTTCTCCCATTTTTTCCTTTGCCGCATTGAACCAAACCCATGTCCGCCACCACGCTTCAAGCCCTGATTTTTGATGTCGACGGCACCCTGGCCGACACCGAGCGTGCGCACCTGGCCGCGTTCAACCAAGCCTTCGCCGAAATGGGCATGGGCTGGGTGTGGGATGAGGCGCTGTACACCGAGCTGCTCGACATTTCGGGCGGCAAGGAGCGCATCCTGCACTACTGGAAAACCACGCGGGCCGACATGCGCGAGGTCGGAGCCATGGCGCTGAACGATACAGTGAACCGGCTGCATGAGCTCAAGACTACCGCCTACGAGGCCGCTGTGAACGACGGCGCCGTCAGTCTGCGCCCGGGTGTGTTGATGCTGATGGACGAAGCGCTGGCCCAGGGTCTGCAGCTGGCCATTGCCACCACCACCTCGCCGGTCAACATCGCCGCCCTGATGCGCCGCGACATGGGCGCGGACTGGCGGCTGAACTTCACCGCCATAGGCGACGCGTCCACTGCCCCCATCAAGAAGCCGCATCCGCAGGTGTACCTGCAGATGCTGGACGCGTTGCAGCTCAAATCCATCGATTGCATTGCGTTGGAGGACTCCAGCAACGGGCTGCGCGCAGCCACTGCAGCTGGCCTGGCCACGGTCATCACACCCACCACCTACACCGCGCACCATGACTTTGGCGCTGCCCTGCGGGTCGTGCCCGATTTGAGCCAGGTGAATCTGGCCCAGCTGCGCCGCTGGCATGCCGAAAAGCCCGCCCACCCATTCCAAATCAACCGGACACCACCATGCCACTGAGCCACAACAACCACCGCCGCACGCTGACCCAGTTCCTGATTGAAGAGCGCCGCCGCTTCCCCAGCGCCAGCGGCGACTTCAACGCCCTGATTCTGGACGTTGCCATTGCCTGCAAGGCCATTGCCCGCGCGGTCGCGTTTGGCGAGCTGGGTGGCGTCATGGGCAACCACGCGGCAGAGGAGGGCGGTTCGGTCAATGTGCAGGGTGAAACCCAGAAAAAGCTGGACGTGCTGTCCAACGATGTCTTTATCCGCCGCACCGAGTGGGCCGGCAATCTGGCGGGCATGGCCTCGGAAGAGATGGATGCGCCGTACCAGATTCCCGGCCAGTATCCGCGCGGCAAATACCTGCTGGTGTTTGACCCGCTGGACGGCTCCAGCAACATCGACGTGAATGTGTCGGTGGGCAGCATTTTCTCGGTGCTGCGCGCGCCCAAGGATCTGGACGACATGCCCCGCGACCAGCAGCGTGACGTGACTGAGGCCGACTTCTTCCAACCCGGTGCCAAACAGGTAGCTGCCGGCTACGCGCTGTATGGCCCGACCACCATGCTGGTGCTGACGGTGGGTGATGGCGTCAACGGTTTCACGCTGGATCCCACGCTGGGCGAGTTCATGCTGACCCACCCGCACATCCAGATTCCCGTGGATACGCACGAGTTCGCCATCAACGCCTCCAACGCCCGCTTCTGGGAGGCACCTGTCAAGCGCTATGTGGACGAATGCCTGGCCGGCAAGACGGGCCCCCGCGCCAAGGACTTCAATATGCGCTGGATTGCCAGCATGGTGGCCGAGGCGCACCGCATCCTGATGCGCGGGGGTGTGTTTCTGTACCCGCGCGACACCAAGGACGCCAGCAAGCCCGGTCGCCTGCGCCTGCTGTACGAAGCCAACCCGATGGGCATGATCATGGAGCAAGCCGGAGGTCGCGCCTCCACCGGTGAGGTGCCCATGCTGTGCGTGCAACCCACCAGCCTGCACCAGCGCATTGGTCTGGTGTTTGGCTCCAGGAACGAGGTGGAGCGCATTGAGCGCTACCACGCCGAGCCGATCAAGCACGAACTGGACAACCCGCTGTTTACCGAGCGCAGCCTGTTTCGCGACGCACGCTTCTGATCAGTTGGGGGCAGAGCCAAAGATCCGTCCCGCAATGCTATTTATTTAATAGCTGCTTGTCCAATCAGTACGAGGGCTAGAGGCCATTTTTACTAACAACATCTAGGAGCGACCATGTCTGCACGCCATCCCATCATTGCCATCACCGGCTCAAGTGGTGCGGGCACCACGTCGGTGACCCGGACGTTCGAGAACATCTTCCGCCGCGAAGGCGTGAACGCGGCCGTCATCGAGGGCGACAGCTTCCACCGCCACGACCGCGCCGAGATGAAGCTGCGCCTGGCCGAAGCCGAGAAAGCCGGTAACAAGAACTTCAGCCACTTCGGTCCGGAGAACAATCTGTTCCCCGAACTCGAAGCCCTGTTCCGCGACTATGCCGCCACCGGTACCGGCCGGCGCCGCAAGTACCTGCACGACCCCGAAGAAGCCGCGCCGTACCAGCAAAGCCCTGGCACCTTCACCCCATGGGAAGACGTGCCCGCCAACACCGACCTGCTGTTCTACGAAGGCCTGCACGGCGCCGTGGTCACGCCCGAGATCAATATTGCCCAGCACCCGGACCTGCTGATTGGCGTGGTGCCGGTCATCAACCTGGAGTGGATTCAAAAACTCTGGCGCGACAAGTCCAAACGCGGCTACAGCACCGAGGCGGTGACCGACACCATTCTGCGGCGCATGCCCGATTACGTGAACTACATCTGCCCGCAGTTCATGCACACGCACGTCAACTTCCAGCGCGTGCCCATGGTGGACACGTCCAACCCCTTCATCGCGCGCGACATTCCCAGCGCCGACGAGAGCATGGTGGTGATTCGTTTTGCCAACCCCAAGGGCATCGATTTCCAGTACCTGCGCAGCATGATTGACGACAGCTTCATGAGCCGCGCCAACACCATCGTGGTGCCGGGCGGCAAGATGGAGCTGGCCATGCAACTCATCTTCACGCCGTTTGTGTGGCGAATGATGGACCGTCAAAAGAAAGCAGCATGACCATGAACACGCCTACTCCCGACATGGCCAACCAGATGGCCAAGGCCATCCGTTTCCTCGCCATTGATGCCGTCGAAAAAGCCAAGTCCGGCCACCCCGGCGCACCCATGGGCATGGCCGACATTGCCGAGGTGCTGTGGAACCGGCACCTGAAGCACAACCCGGCCAACCCGCTGTGGCCCAACCGCGACCGCTTTGTGCTGTCCAACGGCCACGGCTCCATGCTGATCTACGCATTGCTGCACCTCACCGGCTACGACCTGCCCATGGACGAGCTGAAGAAGTTCCGCCAGTTGCACAGCAAGACGGCAGGCCACCCCGAGGTGGGCGTCACGCCGGGCGTGGAAACCACCACCGGCCCTCTGGGCCAGGGCCTGAGCAACGCGGTGGGCATGGCGCTGGCCGAACAGCTGCTGGCCAGTGAATTCAACCGCCCCGAGCACGCAATCGTCGACCACTTCACCTATGTGTTCATGGGCGATGGATGCCTGATGGAAGGCATCAGCCACGAAGTCTGCTCGCTGGCTGGCACGCTGCGCCTGTCCAAGCTGGTGGCGTTTTATGACGACAACGGCATCTCGATCGACGGCCATGTGGAGGGCTGGTTCACCGACGACACGCCCAAGCGTTTTGAAGCCTATGGCTGGAACGTCATCCCCGCCGTCAATGGCCATGACCCTGAGGCGCTGGACGCGGCCATGCGCGCCGCCAAGGCCCAGGGACTGCTGAACGATGGCAAGCCCACGCTGATCTGCTGCAAGACCGTCATCGGAATGGGCTCGCCCAACAAGGCCGGCACCCACGATGTGCACGGCGCCGCGCTGGGCGCCACCGAGGTGGCGGCTACCCGCGCGGCGCTGGGCTGGGACCATGCGCCGTTCGAGATTCCGGCGGACATTGCCGCGGCCTGGAACGCCGTGGAGCGCGGCCAGGCGGCCGAGCGGTCGTGGCGCGCCGGTTTTGAGGCCTACCGCACCCACTACCCCGAGCAGGCGGCCGAGTTCGAGCGCCGCATGGCGGGCGACCTGCTGCCGGCATTTGCGCACCAGTTGCCCGGCGTGCTGGCAGCCATAGCGGGCAACGCCCAGCCGCACGCCACCCGCAAGGCCAGCCAGAATGCGCTGGATGTGTTGGCACCCTTGGTGCCGGAGTTCTTTGGTGGCAGTGCCGATCTGACCGGCTCCAACCTGACCAACTTCAAGGGCTGCGTTAAGGCCGGTCGCGGCAGCGATGGGCAGTTTGTGCCGGGCAACCACATGAGCTACGGCGTGCGCGAATTCGGCATGGCCACCATCATGAACGGCATCGCCCTGCACGGCGGCTACATCCCGTATGGCGGCACCTTCCTGACCTTCAGCGACTACAGCCGCAACGCCATCCGTATGGCCGCGCTGATGAAGCTGCGCGTCATCCATGTGTTCACGCATGACAGCATTGGCCTGGGCGAAGACGGCCCCACGCACCAGAGCGTGGAGCACATACCCAGCTTGCGCATCATCCCGAACCTGGACGTGTGGCGCCCGGCCGATGGCCTGGAGACGGCCGTTGCCTGGGCCCACGCCATTGAGCGCGAGGATGGCCCCAGCGCGCTGTGCCTGTCGCGCCAGAACCTGCCGCGCCTGACCGGTGACGCCAGCACTGCGCTGGCCATGGAGCAAAACATTCGCCGCGGTGGCTATGTGCTGTCCGACATGGACGGTGCCCAGGTGGTAATCGTGTCTACCGGCTCGGAGCTGGAACTGGCCATGGCCGCGCGGGCAGCGCTGGCGGTGGAAGGCATTGCCACCCGTGTCGTGTCCATGCCCTGCACCAATGTGTTTGACCGCCAGAGTGACGCCTACCAGGAGAGTGTGCTGCCGCTGGGTCTGCCCGCGGTTGCCATCGAGGCGGCGCACCCGGACTTCTGGCGCAAATACGTGGGGCGCACCGGTGTGGTGGTGGGTATCGCCAGCTTTGGCGAGTCGGCTCCGGCCAAAGATTTGTATGCGCACTTCGGTATCACGTCCCAGCGGGTGGTGGATGCCGTGCGCATGCTGGCCCACCGCGCAAAGCCCGCGACAGCATGAAAGCCTTTGACCTGATCATGTTTGACCTGGACGGCACCCTGGTGGAAACGGCTCCCGAGATCTTTGACGCCGTCAACGACACCTTGCGGTACTTTGCCTTACCTGAGGTGACGCAGCAGCAGGTCAACGACTGGATTGGCCACGGCACGCGGGAGCTGCTGATCCAGGCGCTGGCCTTCAGCGGCAAAGTGCCAGACACCACGGTGCGCGCTAGCGACAGCCTGGCGCTCAGCGTGGCCCGCTTTGACAAACACTACCAGCTGCGCTGCGGCACCCGCAGCCAGCTCTACCCCCAGGTGCGGGAGACGCTGACGGCCCTTCGCCAACAGGGCGTGAAGCTGGCCGTGGTCACCAACAAGGAGGGGCGTTACACCGACACGGTGCTGAATGCCCACGGTCTGACACCGCTGCTGGACGCGGTGGTCAGCGGTGACAGCTTCCCCGCCAAGAAGCCGGACCCCACCGGTGTGCAAAGCTGTCTGTGCCAGTTTGGCGTGTCGCCCGAGCGTGCGCTGTTTGTCGGGGATTCCAGCATCGACGTGGCCACCGCGCGCAACGCGGGGGTGCGTGTCTGGATGCTGCCCTATGGCTACAACATGGGCCAGCCCATAGAGGCTTGCGCGCCGGATCGCATCATTGCCGACTGCTCAGCGCTACTGAATGAATAGCTGCTCACGGAGTATTTACGAGGGCTAGAGCCCAATCTAATCAGTTGAGGACAGAGCTAAAGGTCTGTCCCGCAAGGTTTCATCGAGGAGTTTTCATGGCCTTCGTTTCCCTTCGCCAAGTGCTGGACCACGCCGCCGACAACGGCTACGGCGTGCCGGCTTTCAACGTCAACAACCTGGAGCAGATCATCGCCATCATGGAAGCCGCGCAGGAGACCGACAGCCCGGTCATCCTGCA